>Ga0180009_10002528_pt1 | contig 21501 bp, 19 predicted proteins | sample OS_PC_MetaG_FD_123537 | JGI IMG/M metagenome (GOLD analysis project Ga0180009, IMG submission 123537) | Groundwater microbial communities from the Aspo Hard Rock Laboratory (HRL) deep subsurface site, Sweden - OS_PC_MetaG | ecosystem: Environmental > Aquatic > Deep subsurface > Groundwater...
ATTCGCCCCTAATACTTTTCTTATCGCTATTTCTTTTCTTTTTTCTTCTGCCATAAAAGATGCGAGTCCAAGCAAACCAAGGCATGAAATAAATATCGCGAGTATTGTAAAATACTTAAGAAGGTTTGCCAAATGTTCTTCAGATTTATATTGTTTGTTAAAATCCTCATCTAAAAAATTATAGTCGAAAATAAAGTTAGGTGAGAATCTACTTAATGTTTTTTCAATGTAAGCAATTGAAGAAGCAATGTTTAACGAATTAATCTTTACAAAAAGATTTCGTTTATTGGTGTTGCTGTAAATCATAAAAGCCGCAGGCTGAATTTCATCGTGAAGTGAATTGCTATTAAAATCTTGAAGCACTCCTATTATTTTTCCTTCTTTTTTCCACATTGAAAATCTTTTACCGACAGGATCATCAAATCCCGTGATTTTTAAGGCTGTTTCATTTATAATGTAATTTGTTGAATCGCTTTGAAGATCCTGCATGAACATCCTTCCCATTTTCAGTTTCATTCCGAACATTTCGAAATAATCCAAATCGACGCACACAAAATTCATAATTTTATAATCTTCTTGCGGACGCCCTTCCCACCAGAATGGGTTAAAACTGTTTATGTTAAGAGGTATATTATTTGCCGCACTTACTTGATATACATTTTTTTCTTTTAACAATTCTTTTTTTACGGTGTCGTATTTGTTTATTAATATTTCATCTAAAGTTACCCTTAGAATGTGCTCGCGATTATAACCCACATCCTTTGTTCTTATATACTGCATTTGTTTTAGTATAACCGAAGTTGAAATTATTAGAACTACAGCTGCGGAAAACTGGAATACAATTAATATTCTCCTAAATGTATGTCTGCCGCTTCCTTTTATAACACTATTCTTTAATACCTGAACCGGGCGAAAAGAAGATAAGTACAAAGCCGGGTATGTTCCGGAAATGATACCGGTAAAAAGAGCTATTAGAAATAAACCAATTACTATTTCGCTGTTATTAATAAAATTCAAAACTAATTCTTTTTCGGCTAATTCGTTAAATATGGGAAGAAACAAATAAACGATAACTATAGCAATAGCCAATGCAAGAAAAGCAAGCACTATTGATTCACCGAAAAATTGTTTAATTATATCTCCCCTTTGTGCCCCTATAACTTTTCTCATCCCAATTTCTTTTGCTCGCTGAGAAGACTTAGCCGTTGTTAGATTCATAAAATTAATACAAGCTATAAGCAAAACAATAACTGCAATTCCGGAAAATATATAAATGTAAACTACTGGATCGGTTCCGCTTAAAGAGTATAAATAAATTTTATTAAAAGGCTGAAGTCCGACGGTTATATTTAGGTTAAATCTTTTATCGTACTTGATAATAGTTCCGGAAATTTTTTTCTCAACTTCATTTATATTGATGCCTGATTTAAGTAAAACATACGAAGGTCCGTCAAACGACCAGCCGTTCATTCTCGCTTCTCCGACAATAATTTCGGGCCTAATTAAAAAACTAAACTTCATATGAGAATTGGGAGGAACGTTTTCTAGAATCCCCGTAACAATTAGATCAATATTGTTACCAATTGTTATGGTTTTGCCCAACGGATCATCTGCGCCGAAATATTTAACGGCCATTTCTTCCGTAATTAAAACCGAATTAATATTTGACAAAGCTGATTCTTTGTTCCCTTTAATAAACGGGAAAGTAAACATGTCTAAAAAATCCTCGTCAACCATTACTCCTGTTTCGTAAAACTTATTTTCTTTATAACGAACATTATAAGTTCCTGTTATAAAACGCGTACCTTTTAAAAACTCGGGAAAATCTTTTTTTAAGGTTTGAGCGAGCGCCCACGGACTTGAACTGCCGTTTCTTTCTCCGTCTGATACTACAAGCCTGTAAATATTTTCGCCGTTTACATGAAACTTGTCATAACTAATTTCGTCCTGTACCCACAGAAGAATTAAAACACAGCATGCCATTCCAAGAGCCAGACCAAAAATATTAATAAATGAAAATACTTTATGCCTTTTAATATTTCTTATAGCAATTTTAAAATAATTCTGAAACATAATTATCCCCCATGCGATCATGTTTTTAATGCAGACAGGTATTGTTAATAAGGTTTGTTTCCAGTACCAGGTTCTTGCTTTGAATATTCCAATTTCTTTTTGTTTAATTATAAAATCTTCTTCAAGATCTCCGAGTTTTTCCAAAAGTTCTTTCCCGAACAAGAAACGGCTCAGCAGCCAAACTGCAAATTCTGGAGTAGTCTTATTGGATTTCATAATTTTATATTTCTCCGAATGCTGTATCTTCTAAATCAATTTGAATATTTTTATTTACTTCCTGAATTTCTTTAAGTCCTAATATCCCGTCCTTAGTTATTTCGTAGAGAATTTTTCTCCGTCCCCCTCTTTCCGGAGTCGGCTCCCCCTCAATTTTTCTTACATATTCTTTTTGAGTTAATTTATTAAGAGGATCGTAAATTTTAGCGAATGACCATTCCTCGCCTGTAATTTTTTTTATGTAGTCGCGGATAGTTATACCGTATGCATTACCTTTCAGAATAATTACCGCAGTCAAAATTATTTCTTCGGTTCTTGTTAAAAGCGGCATTTTCGCTCCTTTCAGTTGTTATTTCTATCGGATTCCGATACTAATGTTTATGACGTATGGATAAAAAGAAAAGTTGTAAAGAATTTATTGTTTATTTAAAATATTTCATGCTATTTGTAATTAGTATCAATTTCTTAATATTTTTTAACCAAAAAAATGTAATTTCAGTTGGTTATTATTCTAAGAGGACGGAAATGAGAAATAAAATTAAATTAGGGATAATCGTTTTTGCAGTTTTGATTTTTGTTATTCAGTTTGTGCCTGTTGAGCGCGATAACCCGGAATTTAATGCGGCGGGTGAAATTCAAGCGACCGTTGATGTAAAAACTATTCTGAAATCTTCTTGTTATGATTGTCATTCAAATGAAACTGTCTGGCCTTTATATAGTTATATTGCGCCTGTTTCATGGCTTGTTGCAAATGATGTTAAAGAAGGACGCAGGGAATTAAATTTTTCTGAGTGGAATACTTATGAACAAAAAAAGAAGAACAAAAAAGCGGAAGAGATCAAAGAAGAAATATTAGAGGGTAAAATGCCGATGCCTATTTATACGTATATTCACCAAGATGCGAAACTTACAGATTTACAAAAATCAATTTTAATTGATTGGTTTTCATCAATCAATTTAAACGCGGCAGCCGAATAAAGTTTATTCTATAAATTTTTTAAAATTTCTTTTTTATGTTCGTTAAGATGAGGCGGACGTTTCATATTTTTTTTATTAAAATTATCGCTAATATTAAAACTTATTGAGTTTACCCCCTTAATAATTCTTCCATTTTTAAGCTTGCGTTCAATAACCAACTTTTTTGCCTCATCTATTTCAAATACCTCTTTTATATTTCTTACCGTACCAGCGGGCACATTTGCTTTTTCCAACCTTTTAATTATTTCATGAGCATTTAACTTTATTATTTTTTTTTAAGAATTGCTTTTAATTCTTCATTATTCTTTACTCTTAAATGGTTCCATGAAAACCTTTCGTCTTTTGCAAGGTCGGGAATGTTTAAAGCCTCGCAAAGATATATAAAATGTTTTTCGGTACCAGCGGCTATAACAATTTCTTTGCCGTCTTTTGTTTTAAAGACTGTTCCGTATGGCGAAATATTTGGATGATCGGAGCCTTTTCTTTCCGGAATTACTCCGGCGTTCAAATAATTTGCAGCTTGGTTTATTAATGAAGCTACTCCGCTCTTAAATAGAGATGAACTTATAAACGAACCTTTACCTGTGTGATTTCTTTTCATTAATGCCAGCAGCACAGCTTCCTTAACCTGATGCGCCAGTAATACATCAATTAGTGCCACTGGCATTTTTATTGGATCTGTTTCAGGCGTTCCATTAATTTTCATAAATCCTGTTTCTGCCTGCAGTATGGCATCGAAACCCGGACGTTTATCCTTTTCCCCGAATGCGGTAATCTGAACATAAATTAATTTCGGATTTTCTTTCGACAGCGACTTATAATCGAGAGCGTATTTTTTCTCATCTCCGGGCAAGAAATTCTGAATAAATATATCTGATTTTAAAATAATTTTTTTCGCTGTTGCTTTTCCAATATCGGTTTTTAAATCCAGCGCAATGGATTTTTTTCCCCAGTTGACACTCGAAAAATAAGCTGATATATCATCCTCCATGTTTTCGGAATTAAGTTTCCATCCCCGTGTTACATCGCCGTTAGTTGAAGGGTTTTCAATTTTAATAACTTCGGCCCCTAGTTCCGCGAAAAACATTCCAACTGCCGGACCGGCAAGCACAGATGCACATTCAACAACAACTAAGTCACTAAAATAATTTTTAAGAAAACTCATAATTAGAAAACCTTATGAAAAATATCTCTATTTAATTTACATACGGAAAATAATTACCGTAAATGAATTTATATTATTTTCTTATATAAATTTATAAAAATAATTTCGAACAATATGATTTTCCGTGTCTTTTAAATTCTATTATTATTTTTTAGAATTTATATATTCCAATGGATTTAGCCACCCAAATTTTGTCGGATGTAATCTAGTGTAACCAGCCATCCACCTATCATCTTCTCCGCTGGGGAAATCGGAAATTTTTCCTTTTCTTACTGAGAAATGTAAATGAGGAGTCCAATAAATATACTGTCCGCTGCCATCAATTGGTCCGCTGCCATCTTCATCATCATCTGCAACATAAGCGATTACTAGTCCGCTCTTAACTTTCTCACCTGTTGAAACTTTCCCTCTTTTTGTACTTAAGTGTCCATACAATGAATAAACCGAATCTTCTTCATGATCGATTGTTATTAACCAGCCGTAACCTCCCATTGAACCTGAATAGCTAACAGTTCCGTCTGCCATTGATTTAACCGGAGTACCTGCTGATGCAAAAACATCATCTGCGCAATGATATTTATAATCAAAACCTGGATTTGCCTCTGCAAAACCTTGAAACACTGTATAATTATCAACCGGGAATTCCGTTTTTGAAATAAATTCGTGATCGTCATTTGTATCAACAATTTGATTAGTATTTTCTTCAGGGCTGCTGCACCCTGTAATAAATAGTAAAAAACATAGCAAGATAATCTTCATAATTCCCCCTTCAAATAATGGGACCAATTATCACAATATTATTATATAAATAAAAGCTACAAATTTTTCTCCACTAAATTGATATTTCTATTTTAAATAGCTTTTCAAGTAGAAATTATCGATCTAACAATTCAATAACTATTATATCTTTTTAATATTATTAGGATGTGTCTCACTATATAAAACTTATCATCATGTATTTAGATAAATCAAAAAAAAGAATAATTTATGAGCATTATTCAAATATTTAAGCGATTGACAACTCATTTTTACATAAGTAACTTGTAAGAAATATTATAAGGATTAGGGATGTTTACAAATGCTATTGTCCGCATACCTTGCGAAAACATTATAAATGGTTTAACAACTTCGAGTCTTGGTATACCCAATTACGAGAAGGCACTGCTTCAGCATCAAGATTATATAAACGCACTAAAAAAGTGCGGTTTAGAAGTAATAATTCTTCCGGCTGATAATAATTTTCCCGACTCAACCTTTGTTGAAGATACAGCTCTTCTAACAAAACACTGTGCTATCATTTCGAATCCCGGGGCGTATTCGCGGAAAGGTGAAGTAAAAGAAGTAAAAAATGTTTTAAAAGAGTTTTTCGAAATCGTTGAAGAAATAAATGATCCCGGTACTGTTGAACCCGGAGATATAATGGCCGTCGGCTCACATTATTATATCGGACTTTCCAAAAGAACAAATGAATCCGGCGCGGCGCAAATAATTTCTATTTTGAGAAAATACGGCATGACAGGCAGTACAATTAAGTTAAAAGAAATGCTTCATTTAAAAACAGGCGTTGCTTATTTGGAAAACAATAATCTTGTAGCCTGCGGTGAATTCATAAATAAACCTGAGTTTCAAAAATTTAATATTATCGAAATAGATGACGACGAAAGCTACGCGGCAAATTGTATTTGGGTAAACGGAACAGTTATTATTCCTAAGGGATATCCAAAATCAAAAGCGTCAATTCAAGATGCCGGTTACGGAATTCGTGAAGTCGATACATCGGAGTTTAAAAAAATTGACGGCGGTTTAAGCTGCTTATCTTTGAGGTTTTAATCTATTACCTAAAATAAATTTTGCAAAATATTGCCGTGACTATAAAAGACATAAAAGAAAAAAGCCGATTAAATTTAAGAACAGTTCTGAGGGCTCTTAAATATAAAAATTACCGTCTATTTTTCGGCGGACAAATTATTTCACTTACGGGAACCTGGATGCAGCAAGTTGCCGTAAGCTGGCTTGTATACCGTTTAACTAATGACGCTTTTCTTCTTGGCGTTGTCGGATTCTCAAGTCAAATTCCGACCTTCCTGATTTCCCCGTTTGCCGGGGTAATTGCAGATAGAATAAGCCGCCATAGAATAATTATTGCTACGCAAATACTATCACTTCTGCAGGCGCTTGCTTTGGTGTTTTTGTATTACGGAGGAGATATTAATGTATGGCATGTGATTGTTCTAAATTCTTTTCTTGGTTTTATTAATGGATTTGATATTCCTGTACGTCAGGCTTTTGTGATTGAAATGGTTGAGAATAAAGAAGATCTGGGAAATGCAATCGCCTTGAATTCTATGATGTTTAACTCCGCAAGATTGATTGGCCCTTCAGCCGCCGGATTGCTGATTGCATCATTAGGTGAGGGTTTATGTTTTTTGATAAACGCGTTAAGTTATATCGCAGTAATCACAGCACTTGTCTCTATGAAAATTAATTTTGTTAAAAACGAGAAAAAACAAAGACGGATAATAAAAGAATTAAAGGAAGGTTTTGTTTATACATGGAAGTTTACTCCTATTAAAGTATTATTAATGCTTGTTGGACTTGTCAGTTTAACAGGCATGCCTTATGTGGTTTTGATGCCTATTTTCGCGCGTGATATTCTTGGAGGAGGTTCTGATACTCTTGGATTTTTACTTGGGGCAGTTGGAGTCGGAGCTTTAATCGGCGCCGTATTTCTGGCTTCAAGGAAAACAGTAATCGGGCTTGGTAAGGTTATTAGGAATACAACTGTTTTATTCGGCATAGTTTTGATTTTGTTTTCTTTGTCAAAACATTTTATTCTTTCGCAAATACTGATGGTCGGAGCGGGATTTTCGGTTATGGTGCAAATGTCTTCCTGCAATACAATAATTCAAACTCTTGTGGATGATGATAAACGAGGCCGTGTAATGAGTTTTTATACTATGGCATTTATGGGAACCATGCCCTTGGGAAGTTTAATAGCAGGAAGTTTCGCCAGTAAAATTGGGGCTCCACTTACTTTAATTATCGGGGGATTATTCTGTCTTATGGGCGCTTTATTCTTTGCTTACTATCTACCTTCATTAAGAAAAATAATTAGACCTATTTATATAAAGATGGGAATTCTACGTGAGGTTGCTAACGGAATACAAAGCGCAACCAGCATGAGGGTGCCGCCTCAAAGCTAATTAATTTTTAAGATCCGGATTTAACCCTACAAATTTTTTATGATACAGCTGTGCCAGTCCCCCTTTCGATGTTTCCCGATAAGAGCTATGAAGACTTTTCCCGGTTTCCAAAAGAACTTCCACAACATCATCGAAAGATATTTTATGAACTCCGTCGGACAGCAACGCGAATGTAGAGCAATCAATTGCTCTATTTGCCGCGTGAGCATTTCTTTCAATGCACGGTATTTGAACCAATCCCAACACAGGATCGCATGTTAATCCCAGATGATGCTCCAACCCCATTTCGGCGGCGTATTCAATTTGTCTTGGCGAACCGCCGTTAAGCTGGCATGCAGCTGCGGCGGCCATTGCGCATCCTGTTCCGACTTCACCCTGGCATCCAACCATCGCACCCGAAATCGACCCGTTATGTTTTACTATATTTCCGAATAAACCTGCAGTAGCTAATGCATATAAAATATCAATTTCGGAAACATCGTTATTAGATTTTAATAAATGATATAAAACCGCAGGTACCGAACCGCACGCTCCGCATGTTGGAGCGGTAACAATTTCTCCTCCGGAAGCATTTTCTTCTGAAACCGCATAAGCGTAAGCAGTTAATAGCGCATCATTTAAAACAGCGGATGAAAGATTTTTGCTTTTTTGAAAATACGTTCTCGCTTTCCTAGGAAGTCCGAGCTCACCGGGAAGGGCCCCTTTATTATTCAAACCTCTTTCAATTGAGCCTTTCATTACATTCCAAACCTCTTTAAGATAATCCCATATTTCTTTGCCTTCACATTCTTCTACATATTCCCAATAATCTTTTCCGGATTTCAAACAGTAATTTAAGATTTCATCTATTGTTTTAAGATTATAAATATCTTCTGAGGCTTCATCATCCGAAAGACTGCCTCCGCCAGTGCTGAATGTCTGATGTTTTCCGATTATATTTCCGTTTTCATCAATTGCGGAAAATTCCATACCGTTGGGATGAATAGGCAATTCATCATCAGGCTTCCAAATTATTTCCAGTTCCTTGGGGGCAAAAGCTTTTCGTATTTCATCATCTGTTAAATGTCCTTTGCCTGTAGCGGCCAAACTACTATACAAAGTAATCTGAAATGATTTGCAGTTTGGATATTTAGCGGCGAACCTTACTGCCGCCCTTCTCGGCGCCATAGTATGACTGCTTGACGGACCTGTCCCGATCCTATATAGTTCCTTTAAAGATTTCATTGCCGCCTATTTATTAAATCGCTTAGTACAATTTATGGAAACGATTATTAATTAACGCCGGTAATATGAATAAATTATCTACCAAATATTAAACGCTTTCCTTATAAAAATTAATTGTCCGGTGTGATAAGAATTATGATTTGCCAATAATAATATTTCTCTAAAAATGGTATAATCTTTGGCGTGAGGAATTGAAGCGAAAAATTGAGTGTTCTCATTATTTATAATTTTAATAAACTCGGAAAAATCAGCTTTAAAGTTTAAAATAGATTCTTCCCACATTTCAAATGTTGCTGATATTTCTTTAGGCCAATATTCTACTGGAAATTCTAATTCCTGATATTCGGGATTACGAATAAATTCAAGGATATCCCATTGAGCAATTCTCATATGTTCAATTATTTGCCAGGGCGAATGATCAATTCCAACAACTTTTTTATTAATAAAATTGTATGGAAAATTTTCGACCGCTTGTTCAAAAGTTGCGTGAGCGTTTTTTCCGTACATCAAATTAAAAAGTTCATCTCTGATTATTTTATTATCCATTTTATTGATCCAATGTTTGATTTAATTAAAACATTTTCTTCAAAAAAATTTACGCCTTTAAATTTTAATAGTCGGTATAACCTTGCGCACCGGTTGTATAGAAAGTTTTTTTATCCCATTCGTTTAATGCCGAGTTAAGTTTAAATCTTTTAGGCAAATCCGGATTCGAAATAAAAAGTTTCCCGAATGCTACTAAATCAGCAAATCCATCACTAATAATTTGATTGCCTGATATTTTATTAAATTCATTATTAATCATTACTGTCCCTTTAAAAAGGGGCCGGAAATGCCGGGCAATATTGTTTACGGCAAACGGAACATTTGTTACATCCGTAAATGGTTCCGATAAGTGAAGATAGGCAAGATCGTAATCATTAAGCCGTTTAACAATATATTCAAATGTTGGGATTGTTTCTTCGTCAATAGTAATTCCGCTGAAACCGTGCGCCGAAGGATTTAATCTCAGTCCAATTTTTTGTTCCGGAATTACGGTTTTAATTTCATCAATAACTTCAAATAAAATTCTAGCGCGGTTTATAATGGAACCGCCGTATTCATCACTTCTTGTATTGGAGCATTTATTAAAAAACTGGTGAAACAAATATCCGTTTGAAGAATGAATCTCAATTCCGTCAAAGCCCGCCTCAACAGCGTTTTTTGCCGCCGACTTAAAATCATTAATTGTTTGTTTTATTTCTTCTACACTCATTTCTTTAGGTGTTACTGTTTCTTTCTTTCCTTCGTATGTTCTAATAATTGTATTCGGGTTTATAGCTGAAGGCGCGAGCGGAAGATCGCCGTTATGAAAATCGGGATGAGAAATTCTTCCAACATGCCAAAGCTGAATAAAAATTTTACCGCCATTTTTATGAACCCCCTCTGTTACTTTTTTCCATCCATTTATTTGCGATTGAGTATAAATGCCGGGAGTGTTTATATAACCAACTGCTCTTGATGAAACTTGAGAACCTTCTGTAATAATTAATCCGGCAGAAGCTCTTTGACTATAGTATTCCGCATGTAATTCGGTGGGTGCTTTTTCAATATTATCGGCTCTGTTTCTAGTAAGCGGAGCCATAACAATTCTATTTTTTAATAGAATCCCATTTAAATTATACTCAGTCAATAATGGCTGCATTACTATTCTCAATATTATTTTATATAATTAATTTGTTTAATTGTTCATCATTTTTTATAAGCTGAATTTATATTTTTATTTCAATTCCTATTGGACAATGATCTGACCCCATAACTTCGGGAAGGGTAAAAGCATTAGTTAAATTATTTTTAAGGTTTTCCGACACATAAAAATAATCAATTCTCCAGCCCACATTTCTTTCTCTGGCTCGCGATATTACGTCCCACCAAGTATATATTTCACCCTTATCATTAAACAATCTTAAAGTATCTTTATAACCGTCGGCTAAAAATCCGTCAATCCATGCCCTTTCTTCAGGTAAGAATCCCGATATTTTTGAATTTTCTTTGGGTCTGGCCAAATCAATTTCTTTATGCGCCGTATTAACATCGCCGCAAATAATTAATTTCTTACCTTCTGATTTTAATTTATTGGCATAATTCTGAAATGCTTCATAAAATCCCATTTTGTAATCGAGCCTTTCTTTTGACTGTTTTCCGTTGGGATAATAAATATTTATTAAGGTGAATTCTTTATACTCGGCTATTAGTATTCGTCCTTCACTGTCATATTTTTCTACGCCGAAACCTCTTTTAATGTTTATTGGTTTTTCTTTTGTATAAACAGCCGTCCCGCTGTATCCTTTCTTTACACCCTGACAAAAATATGCATGGTAGCCTGGCACTTCGGTTAATTCTTTTGGCAATTGTTCTTCCCATGCCTTTGTTTCCTGAATACATAAAATATCGGGATCGGCGTCTTTGAACCATTCTAAAAATCCTTTTTTTAATACTGCGCGAATTCCGTTTACGTTCCATGAAATAAGTTTAAGTTTTTTCATATTTATCTCCCCATTTTCTAATTGCATTACTAATAATGAACAGTATAATTTATAAAAAATATATTAATTTACAGCCGTGATTTTTTAACAAAAATAATTAAACAGATGGCAGAACCATTTAAGAACAGCTATAATAAAGAACTAATTGACCGAATAGCAAAAGCGGTAAAAATTGAACACAAAAATTTTGATACAAAACTTTTTAACGAAACAGTAATTAATAACGCTTGGGAATCGAAAGAATTAAAGGAAAGAATGAGACACATTGCTGTTTCATTAAATACAGTTCTTGATCTACCATTTCTTGAATCGTTAAATATATTAACAAAGATTGCGAATAAATTTAACGGCTGGGCTGTTATAACTTTTATTGATTTTGTAGAAGTTTACGGACTTGAGTACTATAATGAATCGGTAAAAGCGCTCGGATATTTGACTCAATTTTCGAGTTCCGAATTTGCAGTCCGTCCTTTTATAATTAAATACCCCGATAAAATGATGGCTCAAATGCTTAAATGGTCGAAGGACAAAAATCATCATTTGCGGAGATTATCAAGTGAAGGCTGCCGCCCGAGACTACCGTGGGCAATGGCGTTGCCGGATTTCAAAAAAGATCCGTCTCCGATTATTCCAATTTTGGAAAATTTGAAAGATGATGAATCGGAGTATGTTAGAAAGAGTGTAGCGAATAATCTAAATGATATTTCTAAGGATAACCCATGTCTTATTTTGGACATAATTAGAGATTGGAAAGGTAAAAGTAAAAATACCGATTGGATTTTAAAACACGGAAGCCGTACGCTTTTAAAACAAGGGAATCATGAAGCGCTTGAAATTTTCGGTGTTCCGTCAAAAATAAATATGGATGTTTTAAATTTGCGTGTTCATAAAAACAAAATTAGAATCGGCGAAAACAACGAATTTTCTTTTGTTATACATTCAAAAGAAAAAAATAGTATAAAATTACGGTTGGAATATTTTATTTATTATGTGAAATCAAACGGGTCACTTTCAAAAAAGATTTTTAAAATTAGCGAAACTAATTATGCCCCGAACGAAAGACGGGAAATACTTAGAAAAATTTCGTTCGCCGACAATTCGATACGTAAACATTACCCCGGCGAACACAAAATTTCAGTTGTCTGTAACGGAGTTGAAAAATCTTCTTCTTCATTTTTATTATTAAAAAGGTAAGCAAAGAGATTGTATTATTTTTTAGCCGATTCTTTTAAAAAATCGATTTAATTTATCTGCTAACTTAACAAACAAATTTGCTGGTTTCTTTTTTTCGGAAATTATAAAATTATATAATACATTTGAAAATTCCGGCGTTCTTAAATAGCCGAAAGATTTATGCGGGTTTTTTACTCCATTGTATTCATAATTATTTTTAACGATTATATCCGTTACTTTTGTGCCTTTTTTATTTGGCAAATAATCATCTGCTAATTGATAATTAATTGCGACTTTATCATCAAGGTCTGAAAAATTATACCAGTAATTTTCCACAGCTTCAGGGACAATTAATTTTTTGTTTTTAAATCCTAACTTATTAAACTCAGCCGCTGCTTTACTTATTACATAAGGCTGCCCTAACGGCGAGCCGAAAGTAGTTAAAGTATCTAATTGTATTTTGTTTGATAGCAGCATTAATGCATCATACGCAATAATTGAGCCCATAGAATGACAAACTAAAAAGATATTATCATTTCTATGTTTTAAAAGTACTTTTATTACCTTTTCTCTTACTATATCTTTAAATTCTTTTCTGCTTTTTACAGCATTGTTTTTATTTGAGGCATAATATATTTCAAGATCTCTGAAGTTTCTGTGAACATAAGAATCGAAAAGAAAAGAATAGTTTAATGTCAGGTCATCATTTAAAAATATTTTATCGGTTCCCATTTCTAGTATATCAAGAAAAATTTTTCTTATAGCGCTGGGATTAGCAACCGGTGTTTTTACACCGACAGTATATTTTTCATCAATACTATTTTCACATATTGGTTTTTCATACAGAACATCTGCCCAATAGATCATCTTAAAATCAAATTCAACTTCTTCTTTCCCTATACCCGTCAGCCCCTCATTTATTGCAGATTTCCACCAGCTTTCCAAAATTTCAGGAGAGACCTTATTTCCCAATCCATGTATGCCAATAATTATATTGGACATAATTCTGTAATTCCTTTACACTTATATTGCTAACTTAAAATAAGACATCGCTCACTTAATTTCATTCAATTTATTAAAATAACAGTGTAATTATATTTAGTATTAAATACTTATTGTAAAATTGTATCCCAAAATGCTAAACATTTGCACGGCAATTACGATTATAAAATCAACATTAAACCCGGAGTAAATATGTTAATTCAAAATTGCTGGCAGGTAAAAAAATGCGGGCGCGAACCGGGCGGAATTAAGTCTGCTGAATTAGGTGTCTGTCCAGCCGCAACTGAATCAAGAACAAACGGAATAAATGATGGCAAAAACGGCGGAAGATCTTGCTGGGCTTTGGCGGGTACAATGTGCGGAGGAAAAATTCAAGGATCATTTGCCTCAAAATTATCAAACTGTTTAAATTGCGATTTTTTCAAATTAGTTCAAGTTGAACAGGGAAAAACATTAATCTCTACAAAAGAAATCCTAAAATTAGTTTAGTACTTGAATGTTCAATAATAGATATTATCATCATAGTTTCCTCAAAGAAATCTGTTAGTTCCCTAGATTTAATTCCTTATCTTTAGTGTTGTAATAATTTTGGTTAAACTCAGGATAAATTATCTTGACTACAAATTATTCTTTTAGTTATTTGGGCGTTTTATTTTTTAAAGAAATGGAGATTTAGTGAAAGAAATTAGAAACATCGCAATAATTGCTCACGTTGATCATGGTAAAACTACACTTGTTGATGAGTTATTGAAACAATGTTCGGTATTTAGAAAAAATCAGGTTGTAAGAGAAAGATTTCTTGATTCAAACGACCTTGAACGTGAAAGAGGCATTACAATCCTTGCAAAAAATATTAGTATCCCTTATAAGGATTCAAAAATAAATTTAATTGATACTCCGGGTCATGCCGATTTCGGCGGAGAAGTAGAGCGCGTATTAAAAATGGCCGACGGCGTTCTTTTGCTTGTAGATGCTTTTGAGGGACCAATGCCACAAACAAGGTTTGTACTTGAAAAAGCTTTAGCGCTTGGATTAAAACCGATTGTTGTAATAAATAAAATTGACAGACCCGATAACCGTCCCGAAGAAGTATTGGACGAAATATATGATTTATTTATTGATCTTGAAGCCGAAGAACACCAGCTTGATTTCCCTGTTGTATATGCTAGCGGAAGAAACGGATGGGCGGTAAAAGACTTAAACGATGAAAGAACAAATTTAGTCCCTCTTCTGGAATCAATTCTTAATGATCTGCCTTCACCTAAAGTTGAACCTGGTTCTACACAAATTCAAATTACATCAATGGACTATAATGATTATGTTGGCAGAATTGGTGTCGGAAGAGTTTTTAGAGGAACTCTGAATAAAAACAATAAACTTAGCATTATAAAAAGAAACGGCAACATCCATGATGTAAGCTTAAAACAGATATTTATTTTTGACGGACTTAATAGAGTGGAAGTTGAAGAAGTTCCATGCGGCGATATTTGCGCAATAGTTGGAATTTCAGATATTGATATTGGAGATACAATTGCCGACGCGGATAATCCTGAACCAATGCCTTTAATTGCTATTGACGAACCGACAATAAGCATGACATTCACAGTTAACAACTCTCCGTTTTACGGTAAAGAAGGAAAGCTTGTAACATCGCGTCAAATTAGAGACCGTTTATATAAAGAACTTGAACACAATGTTGCGCTTCGTGTACAGGATACAAGCACACCTGATTCATATAAAGTTTCCGGAAGAGGTATTCTTCATTTATCTATTTTAATTGAAAATATGAGACGAGAAGGCTTCGAACTACAGATTCGTGAACCAAAAGTTATATATAAAGAAATTGACGGTAAAAAAGCCGAGCCAATTGAAAAGCTCGTAGTTGACGTACCGGCCGAATCAGCAGGCAAAGTTATTGAGCTTGTAGGTCAACGTCGCGGCGAAATGATGAAAATGGAAACAAAAGGAAGTCTGCAGAAACTCGAGTTCCATATTCCTTCACGTGGAATTATGGGTTTAAGAAATAAAATTTTGACCGCTACTGCCGGCGAAGGAATTATGCATCACCGTTTTTATCAATATGAGTTTTTCAAAGGCTCAATAGGCAAAACCAAAAACGGCGCTTTAATATCTATGGCCGACGGTACTGCAACGGCCTATGCAATTGATTCGCTTCAGGACAGAGGTAAATTCTTTATTGAACCGGGTGAGAATGTTTATAAAGGACAGATATTAGGCGAACATACAAAAGAAATGGATATCGAAGTAAATGTTCAGCGCGCAAAGAAATTATCAAACATGCGATCCTCCGGAGCCGACAAAGCAGTAAAAATTGTACCGGCTGTTAAATTTACTTTGGAAGAAGCACTTGAATATATAGTTGATGACGAAATGGTGGAGATTACTCCTTTATCAATTCGTATGAGAAAATTATATCTTGATGCTAATGATAGAAAAAGATTTAATTTGGGCAAACAGACTTAACAATAGTTTATTTAGAGACTGTCTTAAAAGTATTTATTTTGTGTCTTAGTGCCTTTGTGGCAAAAAAAAAGATTTGATTAACAAAACAAATTTTTAACATTAACCGCAAAATCCGAAAGTCACGAAAGATCACAAAGTACTTTTGATACAGTCTCTTTTTTTTACCATTCCAATATCTTCAACATAGGCCAGCATTTTTCCCATCTTTTAGTTTTATTTTCATAAATCTCTTTTGTTATTTGGACCTTGTTGGGTTTAACGACCATATTAAATATATCGTTCAGTCCGAATGTCGAATAATATAAAAATTTGCCGTTTGTAATTTTCACACCTATGCAGGTAGCTGTTGTAGGCCATGTATTTATTGCGTCATTAATATTTTCGTAAGAATTAATTGAATATCCAAAATGTTCTTCATACCATAAATGAACCCTAGCCTGGTTTTTTATGTCAAGTTTAACCGGCAAATCTTTAAACACATTATTAATTTTTTGGATTGTCTTATTTTCGGAATTAAAACTTAAATCGCTTCTATCAAAATATACAACGTCGTAATCATTTATATTTTTGTTTAAATCATATCCGTGCAAATAATTCCATATTGTCTGAGCGATACACCCGGCTCCCAAATACCAGTCGGGTAAATTAATTTTTTTTATTCTTTGAAGAATTTCTTTTATCAAATAATTTGACAAAATAATCTCTTCAAAATATAAGTCGTAATTTTCACAAAGTGCTTTCGAATTCATCAGTTTATTTTATTTTCTACTTCTTCAATAACTTTGGTAAGTTCTTTGCCGTAAATATTCAAAGCATTTTTATAACTTTGATTTTCAATTAAGCGGATCAGTTTATCTTTGCCGAATTTCTGATTTAATAATTTAATTACTTCCGCGCCCAAAAAATAATATACATAATCAGAGTAAATATAATCGTTTTCCCATGCTTTTATTAAGGATATTTTCTCATTCGGTTTTTTAAAACCTGGTCCGCCGTAAACTGAACGGTTATTTAAATCAAAATATGTTGCAATACCCTCATTAATAAATTTTGTCTTAATACCTGTGCTGCCAGGCAAATAATATGTTAATAAATGAGTCATTTCATGTCCAATCGATTCAGCTGCATGCACATGAACTAAACAAAGTTCAGGAAGTGCAAAACTTAAAACGCCTATTCCAAATTTTTCCGCTTCATACGAATAATTCCAGACAAAATAATTAAATTTTTGAGGCAGACTTGTTTCAAGAAATGAATTTAATTTTGCATAGGCCTGTTCATGATTATTAATAAATTGATCTTTGTTCTTTACTATTGAATTTGACGGGAAATGGAAGATAAAATGTTTGCTGTCCACCATTATCCAATCATTAAAAAATTTATCTTTCCCGTTAAAGAGCGGATTGTCGGCATAAATAATTTTTCTCTGTTCTTGATTTTGTGTTTCTTGGTAAGAGGTTCCGCCCTTGTCTTTTTCGGTAAAAGTGTTGTTTAGTATTATGATAAGTAGTATAGAAAATAAAATGTTCATTTTTATTTTTCATCTTTCATAAAAAAGTATTGAACAATTTTTCTAATTTCAATGTGCTTGTTTTCGGGAAATCCTTTATATACATTAAAATATATTGTATGCTGTGTAAGGATTCCGTTTTTTATCATAAGTTTTAGCGCGTCGTTTGCGTCGTCCTTAATATCTGTTTCAAATTCGCCGGCTGTAATATAAAATTTACTTCTTTTCAAAAATTCAATTGATCCGGTTTTATAATAATCTGGAAGATTAGAACTTATCGCGGCAACACCTTTAAAAACCTGCGGATATTTATAACCAAGCTCATAGGCAAGAGTTCCCCCGTTATAAAATCCGCCGACAAATATTCTATCGAAGTTTAAATTAATTTTAGAAGCCGCTTCATCCATGCCGGATAAAATCATGATATCGGCATCTTCATGCCAAATTGTTCCTGATGAATCTTTATCATGTGAAACCGGGGTTAACAGCACCACACCTAAACTATCTGTAGCCGGTTTCCAAATTTTGTGTGTTTCTTCCGGGGTAATCATCTCCCCGTTTATCACTACAAAAAGCGGATATTTATTTAAAGGATTATAATTCAATGGAACAGATAAAATAAAATCTGAATGCACAACCTTTCCTTCGAAACTAGTATACTTAAAATCAAATTTACTCTGCGTGCCTGGAATTATTTGTTCAAATTTTTTTTCTGAACAGCCGTAAAAAACAATTAAAGTAAAAAATATTAATCCGATTCTAAAATTCATATACGCTCTCAAAATAATTGATAAAATAGATAAATTACTTTTTAAAACCTCTAAAAATCTAAATCAAGTCCTTACCAAACGGACAGTACCTTAAATAAATGATAAATGCGGTATTAACCCATCGGCAGAGACGACAAAATTAGTAATACTCCCTATTATTAGGCCTAAATTTTAAACTCTATTGGAGAACTGTATAATGTTAAAAAAAGCTGTATTAATTTTTCTATCACTTTGTTTTACACTAAACGCAAATCCTCAAAATCCTAAAGGAAATATAAAAGGAAAGATTGTTGATTTAGAAACACAAACACCATTAATTGGAGTAAATATATTAATTAACGGAACCGCAACCGGTACTTCGACAAACGAAACCGGAGAATATTTATTTGAGAATCTGACAGCAGGAACTTATGCGATTACTTTCAGTTATCTCGGCTACGAAAGATTAACCAAAACAGATATAATTGTAAAACCTGACAGAACAATATTTATAAATATTGAACTAAAATCTTCTTCTCTCGAAATCCAAAACATTATTGTAGAAAGCGGGTATTTCTCCGCAATAGAAAACAAACCGATAAGCACTGTAAATTTTTCTGCCGAAGAAATCCGCCGCGCGCCCGGTTCGGCCGGCGATGTAAGCAGAATATTATTCGGTTTGCCGTCGCTCGCAAAAGTAAACGACCAGTATAATAGTCTCATTGTCCGCGGAGGAAGTCCAGTAGAGAACAGTTTTTATCTGGATAATATTGAAATCCCAAATATTAATCATTTCCCGGTACAAGGATCTTCGGATGGACCAATCGGGTTGTTAAATGTAGATTTTATTGAGGATGTAAATTTTTATAGCGGCGGATTTACTCCAATTTACGGCGATAAACTTTCTTCAATTATGGAAATTGAATACCGTGAAGGGAATAAAGATAAATTCGCCCCGCAGATTAATTTGAGTCTTGCCGGATTCGGCGGATCTGTTGAAGGTCCGGTCGGAACCGCAGGCAATTATATGCTGTCGATTAATAAAAGTTATTTGGATTTAATTTTAAATGAAGATGAAACCGGCGGAGCAATGCCTAATTACGGTGATCTGCAGGGTAAACTCGTTTATAACATTAATGATAGAAATAAAATCAGCATTCTTAATTTAATGTCGGTCGACCAAATTAATCTAAAATATGAAAACGCTATTGAAACAAACGTAACAAATGTGTACGGTAAAACTGACGGGATTACAAATACCGCGGGAATTAATTGGCGGTATATTTGGGAAGGCGGCGGTTATTCGAATACATCTATAGCGCATACTTTTACAAAATACAACCGCGAATATTTTGAAACAAAATCTAAAAATCTTTTAACAAATAATCGATCTGTAGAAAACTCTATTAAAATCAGAAATGTTAATTATTATAAACTGAATAAACAAAACAGCATAGAGTTTGGAGTAGAAGGAAGCGCTTTTATTAATAAGTTTGATTACGTGTTTGAAAGCTGGCAGGATAATTACGGAAATATTACTCCGCGTCTCGAAGTTAATAATGATATGAACAGTTATAAGTTTGGAATTTTTGGAGTTGAACATTTACAGCTAAATGAAAATCTAAAATTAACATTCGGCGCAAGAGCGGATTATTATGAAATATCTGATAATATTAATTTTTCTCCGCGCCTTTCTTTTTCTTATGATATAAATAACACAACAACATTTAGCGGAAGCGCGGGAATATTTTACCAGGATATCCCTAACTATATTTTATCGCAAAGCAATGAATTCAATAAACTAAAAACGCCTAAATCTTATCATTATATTCTGGGCATTAGCAGAAAATTGGGTGAGTCAACTAGATTTTCAATAGAAGCTTACTATAAAAATTATGAGAACTTCCCTATCGATCCGGCGCAGCCTAATTTATTTTTGTTCGATCAGGTTACTCAGCTCGGCTTATTTTTAAATCACGATAAACTTATTGATAACGGCAAAGGAATTTCAAAAGGAATTGAAATATTACTGCAGAAAAAATTAGCCTCGGATTTTTACGGAATGGCGGCTGCATCTATTTCAAAAGCACGGTACACCGATTTAAACGGAAACTGGTATGACAGAATTTACGATAATCGATTTAATTTTACTCTTGAGGGCGGCTATGTTCCGAATGATGAATGGGAATTTTCATTAAGATGGATTTATGCAGGGGGCGCGCCTTATACACCTTTTGATTATGAGGCGTCTGCAGAAAATAAAAAAGGAATTTATGATTTAACCAGAACCAACAGTGAACGGCTTCCTGATTATCATTCATTAAATTTAAGAGCGGACAAACGATTTTATTTTGAAGGTTCAAATTTGATAATTTATTTAAGCGTGTGGAATGTTTACGGCAGGGAAAACATTGCGCAATATGTTTGGAATGAAATAGAAAATAAACCCGACGAACAATTGCAATGGAGCACCTTGCCTGTACTTGGTATCGAGTTCGAGTTCTAATCTCCCATTAACCGTTTCTCCCTCTCATAATTTCGCAAACATAAGCGGGAGAAAAGGAAATTAGGAAAAAAGGAGAACATTAATTCCTCAATTCCTCACGATACTGTGCAGGTGTCTGATTACAGAATTTTTTAAATGCTGAATAAAAAGCCGACTTAGAACTGAAACCGGCATCGTAGCCCAAAGCTAAAATGCTGAAGCTCATATTCTTATCCTGTTCTATAAGTTTTTTTACTTCTTCAACCCTGTAATTATTAATGAAGTCGTAGAAGTTTTGGTTTAGTTTAGTATTAATAATTTCGGATAAGTTATGACTTGATATTCCCAGCATAGATGAAAGATCTGATAGATTAATTTTATTGTCGACGTACGGTTTTTTATCATGCATCAAATTTAACAGTTTCTTTAAGTATTCGTCGGCAGTTTCACTACTCAAACCCGATTTTTTATAAGAAGTTGATTTTAATTCCTCACTTTTTGTATCGGAAGAAAAATTCGCTGTTTCAATTAATAATTTTACTTCGGGTTGTCTTAAACTTTTATAACCGATAGAATAAATAAAAATTGAAATCGCAATATAAATAAGCATGTTGGCTTGAAACTGTTCGCCGTATAAAAAATTCAAAACATAAGATAAAATTACGATGCCCCATATTATGGTAGTTGCAACAATCAAAAATGCAAGCCACCGCA
>Ga0180009_10002529_pt1 | contig 21500 bp, 17 predicted proteins | sample OS_PC_MetaG_FD_123537 | JGI IMG/M metagenome (GOLD analysis project Ga0180009, IMG submission 123537) | Groundwater microbial communities from the Aspo Hard Rock Laboratory (HRL) deep subsurface site, Sweden - OS_PC_MetaG | ecosystem: Environmental > Aquatic > Deep subsurface > Groundwater...
AATCACGCACTTATCGAGATTCACGACGTACCGGCAAATCTATGCTGTTCAATTCTCTGACGTTCGTCGTGTTTCTGGGTGTGGTGCTGATCCTGCACCATCTGCCGTTCGCCTGGCGCGCGAAGAAGATCAATCTCCTGCTGGCCAGCTATCTGTTCTACGCGGCCTGGAATCCACCGTTCGTGCTGCTGCTGTGGCTGTCGACGGTGGTCGACTGGGTCGTCGCACGACGCATCCATGCCGAGATGGTTCAGTCACGGCGACGCGCCTGGCTGGGCCTGAGCCTGCTGGTCAATCTCGGAATGCTCGGGTTTTTCAAGTATGGCGGATTCCTGCTGGATAATTTTCAGGCAGCGATGGCGGTGGTCGGCATTGAATACCAGCCGGCGGCATGGTCGATCGTGCTGCCGGTGGGCATATCGTTCTACACGTTCCAGACCCTGGCGTATTCGCTGGATGTGTACCTGCGGCGGGCCAAGCCGGCCGATTCGCTGCTGGACTTTTCACTGTTCGTGGCGTTCTTCCCGCAACTTGTGGCGGGACCCATCGTTAGACCGACCCAGCTCATTCCGCAGTTCGCGCTACCCCGAATCGCCACGACGGAACAATTCAAGTGGGGCCTGGCCCTGATCACGCTGGGCCTGTTCAACAAGATCGTGATCGCCGACGGTATGCTCGCGGGTGCCGCCGACAGCGTGTTCGGCGCCAGCGAGATGCTCCATCCGCTGGATGCCTGGCTGGGTACGCTGGCATTCGCAGGGCAGATCTTCTGTGACTTCGCCGGCTATTCGACTACTGCCATCGGCGTCGCGCTGTGCCTGGGCTTTTCGTTGCCCGACAATTTTCGCTATCCATATGCCGCAATCGGTTTTTCCGATTTCTGGCGCCGCTGGCACATATCGCTTTCGAGCTGGCTGCGCGATTACCTCTACATTCCGCTGGGCGGCAATCGTAAGGGCGGTTTCCGCACTTACGCCAACCTGATGACCACGATGCTGCTTGGAGGGCTGTGGCACGGCGCTAGCTGGACCTTCGTCGTGTGGGGCGGACTGCACGGCTTCTACCTGGCTGCGGAACGCTGGCTGAACTCGCGCTTCGGCGGCCTGGCGATCTGGAACCGCTGGCTATCGCGGCTGCTGCTGGCGCTGCTGACCTACGCCCTGGTCAACCTGACCTGGGTGTTCTTCCGCGCCCAGGATTTCGCCACCGCCTGGCGTATGATCGACACCATGCTGACCTTGAACCTGGACGGCAAAAAGGTGCTGGCAACCGTCGATATCGTACTGGTGACCGGCATCACCGCGGCGATGCTCGCCACTCACTGGTTCATGCGTCATCGTTCGCTGCATGACGTGGTCGCCGCCATGCCGCGCTGGTTGATCGGCGTTGCCTGGGGCTTGATGGCGTGGCTGATCGTGATCACACAGGGATCGAGCAATGCATTCATCTACTTCCAGTTCTAATCCAGCCGAGGTCGTGTGGCAACGACCGGCACCCAGCCTGGGCATGGCCGGCTGGATTGCAGTCGCGCTGTTGGCAATGCTGATCGGTGGTTGGGAAACCTGGGTGCGAGTCGCCCAGCAGGTCGAGCCCAGCTACCGGAATTCCGACGGCCTGTGGGCCGAGCAACGGCGCCGCATCGATCACGGCGAGGGCGACGGCTGGGTGGCAATCGGCTCCTCGCGCATGCTGTTCAATCTTCAGTTGCCGGCCTGGGAGGCGCTGACCGGTCAGCGTCCGATCCAACTGGCGATGGAAGGCACCAGCCCGGTCGGTGTTCTGGAACAACTGGCCGACGATCCCGATTTCACCGGCAAGCTGCTGGTGGGCGTCGCGCCGGGGCTGTTCTTTTCCGGCTACGAATACCGCGCGGCGGCCATTGAGCATTACCAGACCGAAACGCCGGCGCAGTGGTTCGGTCAGCAGGTTTCGCTGCTGATTGAGCCGTGGCTGGCATTTTACAATTTCGACTATGCGCTTCCGACCATGATCCGGCGCCAGCCCTGGCCGGCGCGCGACGGCGTTGAGACAGAAATAGAGGTGCGAAAAATTTCGAACATGGAACGCGATCGAAACACGCGAATGTGGGGTCGGGTGGTCGATGATCCCGACTACCAGGCCCTTGCCCGGCACATCTGGGCCCAGAACTGGGTGCCGCTGGCCGAGTTGCCCGAACCGGTGCGCGCCCGCATCCTGGAAAGCCGCAACAAGCAGATCCAGCGCGCGGCGGCAGCAGTTGCCAAACTGCACCGGCGCGATGTGCCGGTGGTATTCGTGCAGATGCCGTATACCGGACATTATGCTAAGAGCGAGCCGGACATCGCGCCGCGTGAGCTGACCTGGGACCAGCTGATCGAGGAAACCGACGCGCCCGGGCTGCACTTCATGGACCACGTCGAAATGCAGGGCTACGATCTACCCGAGTGGTCGCACATGTCGGCCAGCGAAGCCGATCGTTTCACGGCCAGGTTCCAGCCGCTGGTTGAACGGACCGTCGCAGCACATTATCCCCGTGAGGAATCACCATGAACCTACTGGTTGCCGTCGACCTTTCTCCGGCCTCGAAACTTGTCATTACCGCAGTGCAGCGGGTGGCCGAGGTCACTGGCGCCCACGTCTACGTTGTGCATGTGGCCGAGCCGGAACCGGACTTCATGGGCTTCGAGGCCGGGCCGGAAGTGGTGCGTGACCAGCTTGCCGCCGAATACCGGCAACAGCACCAGGCCGTGCAGGCGCTGGCTGAAGGGCTGCGCGAGCACGGCATAAAAGCCACCGCGTTGCTGATACGCGGACCGACCGCGGCAGCCACGATCCGCGAGGCCGAACGCCTTGACGCCGAACTGATCGTGGTCGGCAGCCATGGCCGCAGCGCAATCTACGATGTGCTGGTCGGCAGCTACTCGGCCGACATCTTGCGCAAGTCGCGCATTCCGGTGCTGGTGGTGCCAACCCGCGACTGAGGCCTGAAATAATACTCTGGAGAAATAATACTCTGGACACCCACGAAGTAATACTCTGGACACCCACCATCCATAGTGAAATCCGTCAGGGTTTTCAAACATTTGCCATAGCTGCAGCAGGTTTGAACAAGGCATGCCGGTATCCGTAGACCAGGTGTCCACCCCACCCTGCTCTGGGCACCATGCAATTCAGCCCCCGCTCAGGGCTTAGGCAACGCTCAGTTTGACTTTGCACCTGATGTTCTGGACAAGCTACGATAAGGCCGTCGTGTAGCATTGGGATCACTGCGCACCCAGATCTCGACACGGCGGTTGCGGTTGCTGTCGGCAGCGTCGGCCACCGGTATGGCGCTGCCGAAGCCGCGCACGCTAGTGGCCGGGATGCCTGCCCGTAGCAGTTCAGCGGCCACTGCGTCGGCGCGGTCGTTGGACAGCATGATGCTGTGTACCTCGGCGACTTCCAGGGCATCGGAGAAGCCCAGTACCAACAGGTCGGTCAGTGCATCGGCATGTTGCCGCACGTAGTCGGCGACGCGGGCCACGTCACGTCTCGCCTTGGAATCCAGGCGCACCTGTTTTTCATCGAAGCGAAAGTTAACCGCCACGCGGCGGGCTCCGGTGAGCAATTTACGGTATGAATCCGGTGCCTGCGCTGGCAGCTCGGCGGCAACGGCAAACAGCTCCAGATTGGTGAACCCGCTGGCGCTGACCACCTGCTGGCCCGCCGGCGACAGCACATACTCAAGCCATTGCTGCAGCAACGCATCATCCGGCTGTGGCACGTACAGATACAGCCGCCGCGACAGCGGATAATCTTCGGTCATCAGCATCAGCGGTTGCGGGGCAATTGGCCGGTTGGCGCTGGCGCTGATGGTTATAGCACGCACGGCGTCAACCGCCGCCACGCTGGTAAAACCCAGTGCGCTGGCATCGCTGCGCACTGACTCGGCCAACAGTTCGTTGGATTCAAAGCGTTGTGCTGTGGCGGCAATGTCCAGACCGCCCATGACCAGATCGTCGAACACGCCAAAGGTGCCCGATTTGCTGTCTCGTGCGTACAGTCGGATGGCCCCGCTGCGCTCACGCGTGAGTTCGCGCCAGTCGCGCAGCGAGCCGGCAAAGGCCCGTCGCAGCTGTGCCATGCTCAGTGTTTGCAGTGTGTTGTCTGGCGGCACAATCACGGCAACGCCATCCAGTCCGATGACAATTTCATGTTGCGGATCCTGCATCGGTGCCAGCGCTGCCAGCATGTCCACCTCGGCATCGCGAATGCGCCTGGATGACATGCCGATCTGGGCGACACCACTGGCCAGATCGGCAAACGCGGTAGAGCTGCCATGGGCATGCACGCGGATGCTGTCCAGCCCGGAGAGTGCTGGCGCAAGCTGGTAGGCGACTTCGTTTTCTGCCACCGTGCTGCGCTCGAAGGCGATGCCCTGCTGCTGCAGCCAGCTCTCGATCAGCGCCGGCACCAGCCTGGCACCGAGGGTGTTGGAACCGGAGATCTGCCAGGTTGCCGCCATGGTCAGCAACGGCGTCAGCAGCCACAGCAGCAGCGTCGTGGCATACAGGGTATTGCGTAGTGGCGAGGTCATACCGGAATTCCATTTCACGAAAGCATGAAATCTACGGCAGTTTGATGACAGGAACATGAATCTTCATGACAAAAAAACCCGGGCTCTGAGGCCCGGGAGTCATGAGGGCAACACTCGGGGAAATGCTGCCTTCGGGGAGTCGTTCATGCGGCCTGAAGTTTTACCTCAGGCCGGCTTGATGCGGTCCAGTCTGGTCGCTGCCAGTCTGACCCTGGCGCTTGGCTCAGGCGGCCTTGCTGGTGGTCTTCTTGGCGGTTTTCTGTGCCGTTTTCTGAGCCGTCTTCGGGGCAGCAGTCTTGCTGGTGCTCACAGCAGAGCCTTTGACCTGCTTGTTGAGTTCGCGCACTTCACGGCTCAGGTGATTGACCTCATTGATCAGTTCCTGGATCTCGTCGGCAGTCGGCACACCGAGACGTCCCAGCGCACGTGCCACGCGGTCTTCAAACACGGTTTCCAGCTTGTCCCAGTTGTTGGCAGCGGTCTGGCGCACACGGTCTACGCGCTGCTCAATGCCGCCACGGATGTCATCGGCGGTGGTGTCAACGTTCTTGCGCGTGCTTTTTTCCAGCTTGCTGCCTTCCTTGACCAGTTGATCGAACAGCTTGCTGCCTTTTTCCAGCGCCTTGCCGCCGATCTTGTTGGTTTCCTGCTGCGCCAGAGACATGGCACCCAGGCCAGCCAGCCAGACGTCGCGGCCGTATTCGACCAACGGGTCAACGCTGGACAGGACAGATTTCTTGCTGCTTGCTGCAGATTTGGATACGGTTTTCTTCTTCGCCATGATAGCCTCCTGATAAATGTGCAAATGCCGGTCAATGAATGAAGCATTCCTGCTTCGTTATGCATAAGATAAGCCCGAAGTCTAGAGCGGGCACACTAAAAATCGTCCTGTCTATCACAGCGCGGCACGATCCCGCCACTGGCCTGTACCGCCGCCACGCGCCGTTGGCCCACAACGCCGGTCACAGCGGCTACAATGGGCCACAGCCACCGCACTGCAGGAACAGACATGAGCAAATGGCAACCTTTTCCACACGATGCCAAGCCGTTTGACTACGACCGCGCACAGTTGCAACAGGCCTGGGCCGATTTGCATGCCAGTGACCTGGTGCCATGGCCGGGGGACACTGCAGATCCCCAGCATGCGGATGCCTGCATCGCCGCCTGGCAGCATTTTCATGCTGGTCGGTTTGCCCAGGCCTGCGACGAGGCGGCACGGGCTGGCACGCACGGTTTTGCCCCCCACTGCAAGGCGTTGATTGTGTATGCCGATCATCTGGAGGACGATGAGTCCCGGCAGCAGGCGCTGTATCAGCAGGCCACCGACATTGCCGAGCAGGCCTGCGCTGAGTTTCCCGATCTGCCCACTGCGCATTATTACCATGCCTACGCGCTGGGCCGCTACGGCCAGAGCATTTCGGTGGTCAAGGCCCTGCGTCAGGGGCTGGGCAGCAAGGTGGCGGAAAGTCTGGATTCCGCCCTGTCGCTGGCACCCGATTATCCCGATGCACATCTTGCGCTGGGTCTGTACCACGCCGAGATCATCGACAAGGTGGGCAAGATGGTGGCGCGCATGACCTATGGGTCAACGCGCGAGAAGGCCATGCAGCATCTGCAGCGCGCGCTGGAGCTGAATCCACGGCCGCCGGTCACCCAGGTGGAGTATGGCAACGGCATTTTCATGCTGTTTGGCGATGAGCGGCTGGAGGAGGCCAACGATTGCTACCGCCGTGCGGCAGAGACCACTCCGCTGGACGCAATGGAGAAACTGGATCAGGAGTTTGCCGCCAGCGAGGTGGCGGCGCTGTGATGGCAGCAGCGCGGTTTGCTGCCGATGTGCTGCGCTTGACCGGACCGGCCTACCTGACGGGCTTGTTTTATCGATAGTAAGCGCCTGATCCAATCTGTGTGATATGCCGGATGCCCTGCGCTTAGCCGGCCTACGGGTCAGGCATGCGGTCTGCGCTCAGAATTATGGTTTGGTTTTTTTGATGACTTTTTTGCTGCTCTTTTTGCCGCTGACTTTCCAGCCTGGACGATAATCAGGCGCTGGCCCGAAGCCGCTGGCCGACCTGCCGCTCACGGTTTTTTTGGCAGCGCTCTTTTTCACAGCCTGCTTTTTGGCCACCGACTTCTTGGCCACTGACTTTTTGGCCACTGACTTTTTGGCCACAGACTTTTTGGCCACAGACTTCTTGGCCACAGACTTCTTGGCCACAGACTTCTTGGCCACAGACTTTTTGGTCGGCATCTTTTTGGCCATGGCTTTTTTCGCCACCGCCTTTTTCACCACCTTTTTCCTGCCCAGTGCTTTTTTACCGGCGGTCTTTTTTGCCGATGCTTTTTTGCTGTCGCCAGTGCGATGACCAGTGCGATGACCAGTGCGCTTGCCAGCGCCCTTTTTACGGCTTGGCTGCTGAACGGTTGATGTTGCACTGGTCGTCGCCGCATGGTCGGCTGGTGAGCTTTCCGCTGCGGCGTCATTCCTGCCCGGCGGCAGCTCGGTGCTGAGCTGCACGTCGTCGGCGATCACCAGAATGCTTTCATGCTCGCTGCTTTGATCGCGCGCTGCCGCGTCCAGACCGGGGCGACCGGCATCCACCCACTGCGCCAGCCAGGCATGCACCTCATCCGGTGACACGTCACCATCGGGCATCTGCAGCACCAGGTACAGCAGTTTGTCGAATTCGGCACGGAAGCGGCTGACGATGGCTTCCGGATCCGGCACCAGCCGGCGATCGGTGATCAGCCCCATGTACACCTGCTGGTTGTAGCTGAGGATGCTGATGCCCATCCCGATGCTGCCATTCTGGGGCACCCAGAACATCATCTCGCGCACTGCGGTGCCGGCCATGTACAGCGGCTGTCGCGGCCCGGGCACGTTGGTCAGCACCGCACTGGCCTTGCGGCTCATCATTTCCAGCATCGGCTTTTGCAAAGCGGCCGGCCCCATGCCCAGCGCGGCCAGCAGACCGAATGCCACCACTGCCTGGCGCGAGCTTTTCAGCTCTTCCATGTTCTCATGCACCCGCAGCAGACGCTGCAGCGGGTTGTCGATGCCGACCGGCAGCGGCAGGAACACCAGCCCGAAATGGTTGCCCAGATCCTTGGCGTGTTCCAGCGGACGCAGGTTCACCGGCACGGTGGCGCGAATCTCGATGTCCTGCGGATCTTCGCCACAACAGCGCAGATAATGATTGAGTGCGCCGGTGGCCGAGGCGATCAGCACGTCATTGACGGTACAGCCCAGCGCCCGCCCCACCGCCTTGACCTCGTCCAGCGGCAGCGGATCGGTCCAGGCCACGCGCTTGCGCACGCCCAGCCGGCCTTTGAAGCGGGTGTCGGGGTCATCGCTGAGCAGCAGGGCGGTGGCCAGTTCATCGGCAATGTCGACCGCCTCGTTGGCGTACACCCCCACCTGCTCCGGCTGGCGCAACAGGCCCAGCATTTCCTCCAGCGCCTTCTGCCCCCAGTCCACGGCGGTATCCAGCCCGTCTTTGGCCGGCTCCAGAAAACGGCGGAAAATGTTGGATTCCTGCACCCGCCTGCGCTTCCAGTGATGCGGCGATCTGGCGCTGGGGCGCGGCTCCGGGGTCGGGTCGGTGAGGCTGAGCAGCACCTGGATCAGCGCGATGCCATCGGCATAGCAGTGATGAATGCGCGTGACCAGCACCGGGCCTTCGTGGTGATTCTCGACCAGATGAAACTGCCACAGCGGCTTGGACGGATCCAGCGGCGTGCTGGCCAGTTCGCTGACGAATTCCTGCAGCTCATCCTTGCCGGCATCGCCCGGCAGCGCGGTGCGGCGCACATGCGACAGAATGTCGAAATCCTCATCGAATTCCCAATAGCTGTTGCGGGCGCCATAAACCGCCTTGTAGCGAAACCGGGGAAAGGCCAGAAAGCGCAAACCGATGGTGTCCACCAGACGCTGGAAGTCGATGTCGTGATCCAGCCCCATCACCCCGGTGATCATCATCAGGTTGGTGGGCTCTTCCATGCGCAGCCAGGCTGTGTCCACCTTGGACATCGCGTGTCGCTTGTCAGTCATGCTTGCAGATCCGGTTCATGGCGACGATTGTAGCAGCATGACGCCAGCTTGCCGTCAGCGAATCTGCTGCCAGGCTTGCAGCGCACGTTCACGGCTGCGCTGCAGATCGACCATCGGCATCGGGTAGTCCCGACCAGGCTCGATACCGGCCTGCCGCAGGGTGTCGGCGCTGGCGCTCCAGGGCGCATGAATGTACTGTTTCGGCAAGCGTGCCAGCGCCGGCACAAAGCAGCGCACATAGTCACCATCGGGATCGAAGCGCTGGCCCTGGGTGACCGGATTGAAGACACGAAAATAGGGGGCAGCATCGGCACCGCAACCGGCGGTCCACTGCCAGCCCTGGCTGTTGTTGGCCAGATCGGCATCCACCAGCGTGTCCCAGAACCAGCGCTCGCCAGCCTGCCACGGCAGCAACAGGTTTTTGGTCAGAAACGAGGCCACCAGCATGCGCACGCGATTGTGCATCCAGCCATGCTGCCACAGCTGGCGCATGCCGGCATCGACAATCGGGATACCGGTCTCACCGCGCTGCCAGCGCTGCAATGCCGAGTCGTCCTCGCGCCACGGGAAGTCGGTGAACTTCGGTTGCAGCGGCTGCTCGGGCAGGTGTGGAAAGTGATACAGCAGGTGCCAGGAAAATTCGCGCCAGGCCAGCTCGCGCACAAAACTGTTGATCATGGCGTCGGCCGGCGGCTGGCCATCGGGACACAACTCGGACACCAGTTGTGGCGTGGAGATTTCGCCCCAGGCCAGATGTGGCGACAGCATCGAGGTGCCGGCACTGGCCGGGACATCACGCCGGGCCTTGTAGTCATGCAGGGCACCATCGCCAAACTCGCGCAGGCGCTGCCAGGCCCCCTGTTCACCGGGCTGCCAGAGGGTATATGGCGCGGTCTGTCGGGCGTGGAAAAAACCATCATCCCAGGCCGGTTCACCGCGCTGCTGCGGGCGCAATGCAAGCTCGTCCAGGGTCAGCGATGCCGGCGCATCGGTGAGCGCCGGAAACGGTTGCGGCAAGGCCTCGGGCCGCGGCGCACGCCAGTTCTCCAGCATGTTTTTCCACATCGGGGTGAACACCCGGTAGGGTTTGCCCTGGCCGGTGCTGATCTCCCAGGGCTCCCACCACAGGCTGGCGTTGAAACTCTGCACCTGCAGGCCGGGGATGTCCGACAGCCACTGTTTGATGGCCGCATCGCGCTCGCGCACGGCCGGCTCATAGCGGCGGTTCCAGTAAACGGCGGTGGCCTGACAGTCATCAATCAGGCGCTGCAGCTGCGCATGGCTGTCACCACGCCGCAGTATCAGCGCGCTGTGACGCTGACGCAGATCGGCATCCAGCGCCTGCAGACTGCGATGCAGCCAGGCCAGGCTGGCCGCACCGGGGCTGCGATCGCCCTCACCGGCAGCATCCAGAATGAACACCACGACCACCCGCTGGTGCTGACTGCAGGCATGCGCCAGCGCCGGATTGCCGCGCAGCCGCAGATCCCGGCGCAGCCAGACAATGGCCGTATCACGCTGCGTTGCCGACATGTTCAGACGCTGCGCAGTTTGCTGCTGCGGTCTTGTCTGGCACTGTCCGAGCGTTGCCTGGACAGGGCTTCCAGATAGCCTTCGTCCAGCCCGGTCACGTAATGTCCGTCAAAGCATGAGGTGTCGAAGGCATGTGCCTGCTTCTTGCCCAGACAGGCGTGTTTGAGGTCGTCCAGATCCTGATAGAACAGCCGGTCGGCACCAATCAGGCTGCAGATCTTGTCCACACTGCGGCCGTGTGCGATCAGCTCCTCGGCGTCCGGCATGTCGATGCCGTAAACGTTGGGATAGCGCACCGGTGGCGATGCCGAGGCCATGTAGACCTTGCGTGCGCCAGCCTCCCGCGCCATCTCGATGATCTGCCGGGATGTGGTGCCACGGACGATGGAATCGTCCACCAGCAGCACGTTCTTGTTGCGAAACTCCAGGGCAATCGGGTTCAGCTTGCGGCGCACCGAGCGATCGCGCATGGCCTGCCCGGGCATGATGAAAGTGCGCCCGATGTAGCGGTTCTTGATGAAGCCTTCGCGGTACTTGACGCCCAGCGCATGCGCCATCGGCAGCGCTGCGGTGCGGCTGGTGTCGGGAATAGGTATCACCACGTCGATGTCGTGCTCGGGAAACTGGCCGAGGATGTTCTGCGCCAGCATCTCGCCCATGCGCAAACGTGCCTTGTACACCGAAATGTCGTCCATCAGCGAATCCGGCCGGGCAAAATAGACCAGCTCGAACATGCACTGGGTCAAACCACCGGCATGCACGCTGAGGTGCTGGTGCAGCCTGCCCTGATGGTCAATGAAGATGCTCTCGCCGGGAGCCACATCACGCAGGAAGCGAAACCCAAGACCATCCAGCGCCACGCTCTCGGAGGCCACCATGTATTCATCGCCGCTTGCGGTGCTGCGCGTGCCCAGCACCAGCGGACGGATGCCGAGTGGATCACGGAATGCCAGCAGCCCCTGCCCGACCACCAGCACGGTCACCGTGTAGGCGCCGCGACAGCGCAGATGCACGCTGTCAACGCTGTTGAACAGCTGGGTATGGATGGGTTGTGCGGGATCCTGCGCGGCCAGTTCGTGGGCCAGAATGTTGAGCAGGACTTCAGAATCGGAATCGGTGTTCAGATGGCGCCGCTCAAGCATGAACAGCTGCTCGCGCAGGGCGGCGGAATTGACCAGATTGCCGTTGTGCCCCAGTGCCAGACCATACGGCGAATTGACATACAGCGGCTGCGCCTCATCCGGACGGTCGCTGCCGGCGGTGGGATAGCGCACATGGCCGATACCGATGTTGCCGATCAGGCTTTCGATGTCGCTCTGGCGGAACACGTCATTGGCCAGACCATTGCCGCGGTGCAGATACATGCGGTCGTCTTCCAGCGTGGCGATGCCGGCGGCGTCCTGCCCGCGGTGCTGCAGAATGGTCATGGCGTCGAACAGTCGATGTGCCACCGGTTCTGTACCGGCGATGCCCACTATGCCGCACATGACTCAGTCTTCCCCGCCGTCGTCGCTGGTGCGCTCGACGGCATCGGTGCCGGCCTGCTCCAGGCTTTCGGCCTGCGGCGCGGCAGTGCCGCTGGTCGCCGGCAGTGTGCCCGCCTCATTGCCAGCGCCAAAACCGGCCTCGGTGGCAATGGCCGTGGCCGCAGCGTCAAGTCGATCCAGCGCCGTATCATCCGGCGTTTGCGCCGCCGTGTCGCTGGCCGGATTGCCGGGTTCCGGCAGCAGCAGCGCCTGCACATCTTCCGGCAGCAGGGTCACGCCTTCATCGGCAATGCGTTCAAAATGCGGCAGCAGGGTCGACGCCTGCCACCAGGGGTCCTGCGGGATGGCGGTAAATCGCGCCACCAGCACGGCGACGGCGATGATGATCACGCCACGGCCTATGCCAAACAGCATGCCGAACACCCTGTCCGTGCCGCTGAGTCCGGTGGAATCGACCAGCTTGCCGATCAGCCACACCAAAAGCCCGCCCACCGCCAGCGTCACCAGCAGCACACCGGCGAAGCCGACCAGCGCCTGCATGGACGGTACGCTGATCCAGCCGGAAACATAGCCGGCGGCGATGTCCGAATAGCGCAGCGCGGCCCAGATCGCCACCACCCAGATCAGTATCGACATCACCTCGCGCACCAGACCACGCCACAGCCCGATCAGGGTGGACACGCCCAGCAGGGCCAGCAGCACCCAGTCAATCCAGATCATCGGTAATCCACCACCATGCTGTCCAGACCCAGATCACGCTTGATGCGCGCGGCGATGTTGTTGCCGTCCTGCTCACTGAGCAGGGGGCCGATGCGTACCCGATACAGGGTTTCAGCGGCACGTTCGATGGTTTCCTGATAGGCGGCAAATCCGGCATCCTGCAGGCTTTGCACCACTTCTTCGCTGCGTTCGCGGGTCGAGAACACGCCCACCTGCACGGCGTAGCGATCCAGCCCCTGGGGTGTTGCAGCGCTGCTGGCTGCGGCCTGTTCCGGCGCAGCGGTGAAGCCTTCCGGTTCCAGCAGTACCGGGCGCAAACGCTGATCGGCGGCGGCAATGCGCTGCAGCGCCTGCTGCGCGGCGGCCTGATCGGCGTAAGGGCCGGTCACTACGCGGTACAGGTCACTGTCGGCGCGTTGCACGCGTTCGGTGATGGTGGGCATGGACAACCCCTGCAACTGCTGCTGCAGCCGACGCACATTGTCGGGATTGCCCAGACTGGCCACCTGCACATGCCACTGCGCCGGATCGGGGCCAGTGGCGGACAGCTGCGGTACAGCGGGTGCCGGGTCTGGTGTGGTCTGTGCTGGCGTGGTCACCGCCGGCTGCGCACTGGCCGCCTGGCTGCGCTCCGGCACGGGGTCGTCATCAGCCGCCGCAGCGGTTGCATTATCGCTGTCGGTGGCAGCATCCGTGCGCGGAATGTTCTGCAACCAGTCATCATCATCGGTGTTGGCATTGTCCTGATCGACGACCTGATCATCGGCGCGCGTGGAACCGGCTTCTACATGCGAGGCAGCCGGCGCATCCAGCGTGTTGGCAGCCTCGCCGGTGCTGTCGTCAACATCGTCCGACGCGGCGGAATCGGTTGCCGGGCTGGCCTCGATGGGCCATTGTGGTGCATCGGCCTGCGGTTCCCGGGACAGACTGCTGCCGTCTTCGATCACCGGCAGACGCTTGCTGGAAAGCTGGCTCTCCGGTGCCGGCGGAACCAGAATCTGTTCGGCCTCGTCTGTGCTGCGATCCTGCTGTGGTCCACTGACAAACACCGGCAGAAAAATCACCGCCAGGGCGATCAACACCACCGCGCCCACCAGTCGTTGTTTAAGTGCCTGATCCATGCTCTTCCATATCAATGACCGCATGCGGTCGGTTAATCGCTTGAATTGTCACGCCTTATCAGGACAATTATAAAGTATTGGCGTGCCCGACATTTATTGCCTGGTGCCGAACTGCTCATCCCAGTCGGCCAGCAGCGCCGCAGCGGTAACAAACGACCCGAGCACGACGATGCGGTCATCCGGCTGCGCCACGTTCAGGGCGGTGCCGACGGCATCCGTCACGTTCGGGTAGTCATGAATGCTGGCGGCGGCGACACCGCTTGTCAACAGCCATTGTTGCAGCGATTGCGGCGGCAGGGCACGCCGGCTGTCGATCTGCGGCAGCAGCCACTGATCTGCCAGTGGTTGCAGACATCGCAGCACGGCCGGGAAATCCTTGTCCGCCAGCATCGCCAGCACAATCAGGGTGCGGCCGCACACCGGATGGCGCTGCAGGTTGTCGACCAGCACCGCCACCGCCTGTTCATTGTGTGCCACGTCCACAATCAGTTCCGGGCGCTCGCGCAGACGCTGCTGACGTCCCGGCACGCGCGTGGTGCTGAGCGCATGCAGCAGCTGTGGCGACGGCACTTGTGCCGGTGGCGACGGTGCCAATGGCGAGTCCGGCGCGGTCAGCAATGCCAGCACACAGGCCATGTTGTGGCGCTGATGCGCGCCGGCCATGACCGGCAGCGGCACGCTGAACGGCTGCTGCAGCCAACTGGCGTGGAAGCGGCCCTGCAGTGCATTGTTGCCACCTGGAGCGGCCGCAGCAGCGGTCTCGATGAGGTCAAAATCCACACCGATCTGCAACAGCCTGGCACCGATGGCTCGGGCATGCTCGCCGATCACCGCTGGTGGATCTGCATCACCACAGACCAGCAGCTTCCCCGGTCGGGCAATCGCCACCTTCTCGCCGGCAATGGCCTGCCTGCTGTCGCCCAGCCATTGCATGTGATCCATGCCGATGCTGGTGAGCACTGCGGCATCGGTGTCGATGATGTTGACCGCGTCCAGACGACCACCGAGACCCACTTCCAGCACGGACACATCAGCATGCTGTCTAGCGATCAGCCACAAGGCCGCCAGCGTGGTGAATTCGAAATAGGTCAGGCGCTGGCCAGACTCGGCCTGCGCGGCGGCCACCTGCTGAAATGCCTGCACCAGTGCCGCGTCGGCCACGGCCACGCCGTCGATGCGGATGCGTTCGTTGAAGCGCAGCAGGTGCGGAGAGGTGTAGGCCATCACGCTGCGGCCACTGGCCAGTTGCACCTGCTCCAGCATGGCCACCACCGAACCTTTGCCGTTGGTGCCTGCGACCGTGACAATGGTGCTGGCAATGTGACAATCGAGCTGCTGCCAGACCTGCCGCACCCGCTCCAGACCAAGCTCGATGCGGTCCGGATTGAGCTGTTCCAGCCACTCGATCCAGTCGCTCAGCAGATTGCTGTCAGGCGCACTCATCGAGCTCATCGCAGGCGTTGTGTCGGGCATGGCAAGGCATCAGCAAGGCTGCAAGGCTTGGGTTGTTCGGGTGCCGGACAAATGCACCTACCGCAGTGGCGCAATGGGCAATGCGTGGTGCCGGGAATGTTGCTCAGCTGGAGCCGGTGGCCGTGTCTGGTGCACTGTCTGGCGCACTGTCTGGTGCCGCATCGCCGGCATGTTCGCCGGGTGCGTCCGGTGTGTCACCAGAAGCCGATGCGGCCACACCGCGTCTTGCCACCATCAGCAATGCCAGCAGCGCGGCCAGCCGGTCACGCATCTCGCGGCGATCCACAATCATGTCGATGGCGCCTTTCTGCAGCAGAAACTCACTGCGCTGGAAACCTTCCGGCAGCGTTTCGCGCACGGTCTGCTCGATCACCCTGGGACCGGCAAAGCCGATCAGGGCGCGCGGTTCGCCGATGTTGATGTCACCCAGCATGGCCAGGCTGGCGGTAACGCCACCGGTGGTGGGATGCGTCAGCACGCTGATGTAAGGCAAACCGGCTTCCGACATTTTCGCCAGTCCGGCGCTGGTTTTGGCCATCTGCATCAGCGAGAACAGGCCCTCCTGCATGCGCGCGCCACCACTGGCGGAAAAACACACCAGCGGCAATTCGTGTTGCAGACAGGCGTTTACGGCACACATGAAGCGCTCGCCAACCACCGAGCCCATGGAGCCGCCCATGAAATTGAACTCGAACGCGCAGGCCACCACGCCCTGACCCTTGAGCAGGCCGCGCATCGCAACCAGGGCGTCGCGCTCGCCGGTGCTTTTCTGCGCTGCGGCAATGCGGTCCTTGTAGCGTTTGGAATCGCGGAAGCCAAGCTTGTCCACCGGTGACAGGTCCTGTCCCAACTCCTGCCGGCCATCGCTGTCGAGAAAACTGTCCAGGCGCTCGCGGGCGGTCATGCGGTTGTGGTGTCCGCATTTGGGGCATACGCCCAGATTGCGGTCCAGTTCCGGCTGATACAGCATCGCCTCACAGGCCACGCACTTGGTCCAGACACCGTCGGGAACGCGTGCCTTGCCTTTGCCTTCGGTGCGTATGCGACCGTGCATCAATCTTTGAAACCAACTCATGGCGGGCATTCTAGCAGCGTCTGGCGCTGCATGACAGTGGCATCAAAACATATACATCAAGCATATTGATGTAATTGATTTGCGCGCTGTTGCGCAATCCGGCGATCAATCTTCGTGGCAGCACTGCGCGTAACTGGCTAAGATAGTATCAATCCGTTGAACTCGATTGCTTCCGGGAGACCAAGGTCAAGCTCATGCTGGCTTCAGCAACACTGACGAACACGTTGCGACTGGCTGTGCTGTGCGCAGTGCTGGTGACCGGTTGCCAGAGCACACCGGACAAACCCGCCGTGCCGCCACCGGCACCGGTGCTGCCGCCACCGCCACCACCGCCAGCGCCGGAACCTGAACCGCTGCTGGACAGCCTGGCGGACATTGTTCTCGCGCTACAGGATGGCGATGAGCGCATCGCTGAACGCTCGCTGCAGGCGCTGCTGGATCAGGGCCAAAACAGCGCCACAGCCAACAAGCTGCTAAGACAGATCCAGACCGACCCGCAGCAACTGCTGGGGGCCGAACACGACACCATCACCGTGATGGCCGGTGACAGCCTGTCCATGCTGGCGCAGCAACACCTGGGCGATCCGCTGTTGTTCTACGCGCTGGCCCGCTACAACGACATCAAAATTCCCCGCCTGCTGGCGCGCGGTCAGAGCCTGAAAATTCCACAGAATTATGCGGCGACAGACCAGGTGTCTGGTCGCAGCGACCGGCGTTCGGAAAAAGAACGCCTGGCGACTTTCCTGCTGGCCAGCGGCGAACGCCGTGAAGGCTGGCAGACGCTGCTGCAGGCGGCTCTTGATCAGCAATTGTCGACAGCAGGCCAGCAACAACTGTTTGCCCTCAGTCTGGAACTGGCAGAAGCATCGCTGGCAGCGCAACGCGGCGAGGAGGCCCTGGCCACCCTGCAGTCTGCGCGCAGCGCATTCGCTGAAGACGCGCAACGCAGCGCGCAGCTGGCCAAGCAGCTGCAGCGCACCCGCGCGCGCATCAAACTGCAACAAAGCGCTGCCGCTGAGGCCGGCGATGATCTTGCCTCAGCCTGGCAACTGGCCACGGCAGCGGTCGAGGTCGACCCGGAATACACCGCCGCAACCGATGCCGCTGCCAGACTGAAAGCCGCACTGGTCGAGGAACTGCATGAAGATGCCCTGCGTCATTGGCGCGACCGTGAGGTGCAAGCCTCGATTGCGCTGTGGGAGGAGCTGTTGCGCGTACAGAATGATTTTGAGCCCGCCATCGTTTACCTGCAACGGGCACGTGAAATGGCGGCCAAACTGGCGCCGGCACAAAACGGCTCGGAGTAAATCAGCTCATCCTGTACAGCGGACTTCCCAGCAGGAGAATCAGCGCCTGAACGGGCTGACCTTGCCGCTGGAACCTGCCTGATCGCTGCCTGCTGCTGCGGCATCGTCATGGTCGAACTTGTCGGCGGCACTCAGGTCCACGGTCTGACCGGCCGCCAGATCGGTGTCGTCGTGATCGTGCAGATGACCAAACTCCCCGCTCGCTGCCGGTGCCGGCTGCGTCCGCGCCTGCTCGTCCAGCAGGATGGCCAGTCGATTGAACTGCTTGTGGGCCTCGGCAAACTCGTCGCGCGGTGTGGAATCGATGCGGATGTCACGCTGGCCGCTGGCCAGTCGCTTCAGACCCCATGCCAACTCTGCCACCGAACGCTGTTGCCGCCGGGTCATCCAGCTCAGTCCGATCATGGCCGTGAGCAGGGTCAGTCCAAACACCGCTGCCAGCATCACCAGCGTGGCATTGGCCGCCTCGCTCAGAGCACTGCCATCAAGCCCCAGATAAACCTCACCCACGCGCTGCGACTGAAACCGCACCGGCACCTGAAACACCAGCTGCCCGGCCTCGGTGCTGATCAGGCTGATCGCCTCGGCCTTGCGTGGCACCTCAAAGCCACTCACCAGCGCCTGCTGGCGGCCTCGCATGTACGGGTTGGTGCTGGCCACCACCATGCCGTTGGCATCGGTGACATGCACAAACTCAACCTCGGCATTGACGGAAAAATCCGACACCATCAGGCTCAAGGCGGTGCTGTCTTCAAGAATCAGCGGCTCGGCGCTCTCCTGCGCGATGATGCTGGCCAGGGCATCACCGTAACCATAGGTGGAGCTGGTGATGGCGTCGGTCTGGGTGCGGTAGACATAGGTCAGGCCCAGCGACAGAATCACCGCCACGGCCACCCCGATCACCGCCGTGCGGCGCCAGACGAATGAGTTGCGGCGCACGCTCTGCAACAGGCCGCTGCGCATGCCGTTCTGGATGTCCTCCAGTTCGTCGTGCACCTTGGCGGCACTGTCCGGGCGGCTGGACGGGTTGTGATGGGTCAGCCGGCGCACCAGATCAATCAGTGCCCGCGGCGTCTTAGGGTCCACCGCACGCAGCGGCTTCATGCGCCGGTTGTTGATGGCATCCACCACCTCTGCCACCGTGTTGCCGGCATATGGCAGCTCGCCGCTGAGCAGCTGGAACAGGACCACCCCGAGTGCATACATGTCGGAACTGCGACTGGCCTCGGTGCCGTTGATCTGCTCGGGTGCCATGTAATGCGGCGTGCCCAGTATGTGCTGGCCGTCACTGCCGGAGCGGCGGTTGCCTTCGATTGCGGCGATGCCGAAGTCCATCAGCTTGACGCGACCGGATTCGGCATCGTAGTGGATGTTGGCCGGCTTGATGTCGCGATGAATCACGCCCTGTGAGTGGGCATACTGCAGTGCCTCGCAAAGCTGGATGGCAATGTCCAGCACTGCCGGCACCGGCAATACCTTGTCGTTCTGGCGGTGCAGGTAATCGGCCAGCGTGGTACCGGGAATCAGCTCCATGACCAGATAGGGCATGGCATCCCCCTGACCGACATCGAACACGGTGACGATGTTGGGATGGCCCAGCCGGCCGGCCGCGCGCGCCTCGCGCAGAAAGCGCTGGCGACTGCTGACGTCACGCGCCAGATCCTCACGCAGCACCTTGATCGCCAGATGCCGGTCGATGCGATTGTCAAATCCTTCGTAGACGATCGACATCGAGCCGCGCCCCAGCTCACGGGTAATCTGATAACGGCCTATGCGTTCCATGCTGACAACCGTGCCGCGTTCAGCGCAGGAAAGCCCACACGCCGGCAGCGACCAGCAAACCGGAAAGCAGCAGAATCTGCCACCACTTGCGCATGCCGGCATTGGCCGCAGCGGCCTGGGCACGCTTATCGGCAGGGTCGTCGTAGCGCAGGGTGATGCGCCCCAGACGCACCACGTCGCCATGCCGCAACTCGTGCGCGAAGACTTTTTTATCGTTGACGAAAATGCCGTTGGTGGACAGCAGGTTGACGATGCGCCAGCCCTGCCCGCTGCTGGTCAGGCGGGCATGCTCGGCGGACAGGCTGGGCTCATCGATGCGCAGGTCACAACCGGCAGCGCGGCCCAGCGTCAGGCTGTTGCCATGGAGCAGAAAAATGTCGTCCTGCACCGGCTCGGTGAGGCCAACCAGACGCGCCCGACCCGGCGGCACCTTGTCGCTGCCGGCAGCCGCCAGCATCTCATCAAGACTTTCACCCGTGAACATCTGGGTACCCTGGGGGCCCTGTCGGTCCTGGCGATTACCGCTTTCTGCTGTCATGGCTGTGGTCTACCTGTGCGACTCGCAACGCGAAGATTATTGTAATAGACGTCCCTGGCAGGAATTTATTTCACCTGATGTGAACACAGGCCACCACCAGTGACAAGGCCGGCCCTTGCCGGATCGGGCTCAGACCAGCGCCGCCTCACAAGGATTCATGAAATATCATATGCTTATGAACGCCTTGCAGAATGTGTTCCAACAGTATAGCACTTCGCGCATGCGCGCCACAGCCAGCCCCGCCTCGCTGAGCGCGCGCAACTGTACGACCTGAACCGCAGCAGCCTGCACATGGCTATTGGACTATGCTCGCGTATCGCCGAAAATTAGAGTTTTGTTATAATTGCCGTTTACCTGTCATCAACATCCAGACATGAGCGATTCCGCGCACACCTCAACCGACGCCACTGAGCAGCAGGTCGCAGCAAAGACCGCACAGCAGGACAAGCAGGCACAGCACAAAGACCACTTCAGCGACCACGGCTGGCGCATCAGCCACACCAAACAGGAAGCCGAGTGGCGCAATGCCCAGGATGCCGGCTGGCTGGTGCGCATCGGCACCCGACTGCTGCACTTTGTCGAGCGGCAGATTGCCAGGTCGTCGCGGGTTGGAACGGTGCCGGTGTTCGACCGCGAGCAGTTTCCGTGGGTGCGCGAGATCGAGAGCAAAACCGACGTCATCCGCGCGGAACTCGACGCCATACTGCACCGGCGTGATGAGTTGCCAAACTTTCAGGACGTGACGCCGGGTGTGGATGCCATCAACCAGGACAACAACTGGAAAACCTGGTTTTTCTTCGGCTATGGCGTGCGCATCGAACAGAACTGTGCAGCCTGCCCGGAGACCACCCGCATTCTGCAACAGATTCCCGGCATGAAAACCGCTTTTTTCTCCATCCTGGCACCGGGCAAGCACATCCCTGAGCACTTTGGCCCCTACAACGGCGTGCTGCGCTATCACCTCGGGCTGCAGGTGCCCAAGCAGGCTGAGCACTGCCGCATTCGCGTGCATAACCAGATCTATCACTGGAAAACCGGCGAGAGCCTGATTTTTGACGACACCTACAATCACGAAGTATGGAACGATACCGATGAACAGCGGGTCGTACTGTTCGTCGATTTTGTGCGGCCCTGTCGCTGGCCCGGCCGATTTTTCAACTGGTGTGTGCTGACCATCGCTGCCAGCCTGCCGATGCTGAAAACCGCGCGCAAACAGCATCTGCAGTGGGAGAAATCGTTCTTTGCGAAATGATCATGCAGCGACAACCCATGCCCGCTGGCAACATGCTGGTCAGCAACCGTTCTGTGAGGTCCACTGCCTTGAATCTTAAAAAGCATGGCCAGATCGCCTACCGCACGGCACGCCTGATCGTGGTCTGCGTGGTCGGTGCCACCCTGATGCTGGCTGGCATTGTCATGCTGGTCACTCCCGGCCCCGGCTGGGCCGCGATTGCGGCGGCGCTGGCGGTGCTGTCCATTGAGTTTGCCTGGGCCAGACGCTGGCTGGCCGAAGTCAAGAAGCGCAGCAAACAGGCGGTGAGCATGGTGCGTAGCCGCAATGGCAGCAACCAGCAAAACCGCAGCACATCCGACCAGGATGCTGCCAGCGCGAAGCCATCGTCACCGCAACGCACTGATCAGGACTGATCCGCTGCCAACCGGCCTGACTGAAAGCAGGTGTGGCCATACCGATCAATGCTGACCAGAATCAAGCCAGCCATCGCTTATCATATTTACCCAACAGTTGCATAAATTCCCGGATGCAAGAGCCCGGAGAGTAGTGTTTACGGGGCGTGGCGCGGAGATTTTCCAACCGGAGCATAGTTCACACTATGTGAGGATTGCAAAATCGAGCACG
>Ga0180009_10002530_pt1 | contig 21499 bp, 23 predicted proteins | sample OS_PC_MetaG_FD_123537 | JGI IMG/M metagenome (GOLD analysis project Ga0180009, IMG submission 123537) | Groundwater microbial communities from the Aspo Hard Rock Laboratory (HRL) deep subsurface site, Sweden - OS_PC_MetaG | ecosystem: Environmental > Aquatic > Deep subsurface > Groundwater...
AAGGCACGCGAAACGGCTTCGCCGGACAGCGTTGCCGCGCTTCAAACCGATCTCGGCACGGTCAAAACCGGTCTCGCCGCGCTTGGCGATACGGTGGCGGCACTTGCCGGCTCGGTTCGGGCCATCGAAAACACGCCGGAGCCGCAGCCGGTTGATCTCAGGCTGCCTCTGGCCCTTTCCGGGCTCGGCGAAGCGCTCGACACTGGGGCGCCCTTTGCCCGCGAGCTGGCGCTCATACGGGCGGCGCTGCCCGATCTCGCCATTCCCGATGCCGTCACCGCGATCACCGGGTCCGGCCTCGGCAGTCCGGCGGCGCTTGAGGCCCGTTTCGCGGCCTTTGTGCCCGGCATTCTCGCCGCCAAGCCGGCCGACGCGTCGGCGAGCTGGTCGGACCAGGCCCTCGAACGGCTGAAGGCGCTGGTGGCGCTGCGGCCGGTCGGGGCGGAGAACGACACCACGCCCGAAGGACTGGTCAGCCGCGTCGAGGCGGGACTGGCGGCGCGCGACTATGCCGTCGCCATGGCCGCGTTCGAAGCCCTGCCGGCGCCGATGCGGGCCGCTGCCGCCGGAATCGGCGCCGATATCGCCGGGTTCGCCGCCACCGCCGACCTCATCGGCCGGGCTCGCGGCGCGGCGCTGAGCCTTGCCGGGGCGCCGTCATGATCCGGCTCGTCCTTTATATCGTCGTCAGCCTGCTCGCCGCCGCCGGCGCGGTCTTCGTCATCTCGCTGCCCGGCTCGGTGACCATCGAGGTCATGGGCTACCGGCTGCAGCCGGCGCTCGGCGCGGCGGTCGCGGCGCTGATCCTTGTGGTGCTCGTCGCCATCGCCGGCTGGGCCGTCATCAGGCGCATCCTGGCGGTGCCGCGCGTCCTCAGGCGCCGTAGCGCCCTTGGCCAGAAACAGCTCGGTATCGACGCCCTGTCGGGGAGTTTTGTCGCCCTGCAGGCTGGCGATGCCCATCGCGCCCGCATTCTGGCGCAGGAGGCGCAGGCGCGCCTGCCGGACAACACCGCGGCCAAGCTGCTGGAGGCGCGAGCCGATCTCGCCCTCGGCGACCTGACGGCGGCGCGTGATCATTACCGGGCGCTGATCACCAATCCGCAGACGGCGGTCGCGGCCCTGTCCGGGCTTTACGAGCAGGCGCGGGCGCAGGGGCGCGGCGCGGCGGCGCTGACCTTCGCCAGAAAGGCCCGTGACCTGTCGCCGGCTCTTGTCTGGGCGCGCGAGGCGCTGTTCGACGACATGATCGCGCGCAAGGCCTGGGACGAGGCGCTCGCGGCCACCGGCGACGACCCGGCGGCGAGCCGCGCCGACAAGCTGGCGCGGCGGCGCAAGCGCGCCGTGCTCAACACCGCCATGGCCGCCGAAGCCGAGGCGACCGATCCGGCGACGGCCCTCGAACACGCTCTGGCGGCCCTGAAGCTTGTTCCCGATTTCGTGCCGGCGGCGCTCATTTCGGCGCGCATCCATATCGATCGGGGCGAGGGGCGCAAGGCGCAGTCGCTTTTGCGGCGCGTCTTCCGGACGACCGGCCATCCGCATGCGGCGCTGCTCTACGCCCATGCCCATCCGGGCGCCTCGGCAGTCGAACGGCTGAAGAAGATCCGCGACCTGGTGCCGGGCGAGCCGGACAATGTCGACACTGCGGAGGTCCTGGCGCGCGCCGCCATCGACGCCTTCGACTGGGTTCTGGCGCGATCGGCGCTGGCGCCCTTCGCCGAATCATCGCCGCGCCAGGGCGTTTGCGTCCTGATGGCCGAGATCGAGGAGGGCCAGAACGCCGACCAGGGCAAGGCGCGCGAATGGCTCAGCCGCGCCGTCAAGGCGCCGCCCGATCCGGCCTGGGCGGCGGACGGACTTGCGCTCGAGGATTGGCAGCCCGTCTCGCCGGTCTCGGGCCGGTTCGACGCCTTCGAATGGCGCGTGCCGGCCGGCGCGGACAGGGCGGCCGGGATGCCGACGCCCCCACTTGCCGACACAACATTGGCAAAGGCGGAACCGGTGGCGCAAATGTCCCCGACCGTAGCGTTGCCGCCGGCGCGGGAGGCCGGTGCCGGGCCCGCCTGAGCGCCTTTGGGCCGCGATGGTTTGGTGCCGGGCTGCCTTTTGGCTTGCCTCGCAAGCGGCCAATCGGCTAAACAGCGCGCTGTCCACCGCACGAACGCCGTGCGCCGGGCCTATGCCGCATTAGCTCAGTTGGTAGAGCACGTCATTCGTAATGATGGGGTCGCTGGTTCAAATCCGGCATGCGGCACCAGCCTTTTTCCCTATTCCACCGCTGCCGTCAGTTCCGCCATTTCCGTCTCGCTCAGTTCCAGCCCCGCCGCCTCGGTGTTTTCCTCGAGATGAGCGAGGCTGCCGGTGCCGGGGATGGGAAGCATCACCGGGGAATGCTGCAGCAACCAGGCGAGGGCCACCTGGCCGGGCGTGGCGCCATGGGCCGTGGCGATGCGGTCGACAAGCGCGCCTGGCCTCGCGAGTTCGCCCGCGGCCAGCGGGTACCAGGGGATGAAGCCGATATCGTGCTTCTCGCAATGCCGCAGCACCTCCTCCGAGCCGCGATCGGTCAGGTTGTAGCGGTTCTGCACCGTGGCGACGGGGAAAACGCGCGACGCCGCCTCAATCTCGGCCACCGAGACTTCGCTCAGCCCGGCATTGCGGATGATGCCCTCGTCGAGAAGCTGGCGTATGGCGCCGAACTGCTGGTCGCGGGGCACGCGGGAATCGATGCGGTGCAATTGCCACAGATCGATGCGCTCGACGCCGAGGCGCAAAAGGCTTCCCTTGGCCTGTTCGATCAGATAGTCGGGGTCGCCATTGGACACCCATTGGCCGGGGCCGGGCCGGGTCAACCCGCCCTTGGTGGCGACAACCATGCCCTTGAACGGATTGAGCGCCTCGCGCAGCAGTTCCTCGGAGACGTTGGGTCCGTAGGAATCGGCGGTGTCGATGAAGCTTATGCCCAGTTCGGGCACGCGCTTCAGGACGGCAATGGCCGCGTCGCGATCGGGCGGCGGGCCCCAGATGCCGGCGCCGGTGATGCGCATGGCCCCGAAGCCGAGGCGGTTGACCGTTAGGTTCCTGCCGATGGTGAATCGGCCCGACAAGGCCGCGTCGATTGTGGTCATGATCGGAAACCTCCGGTTTGAATTGGCGCCGTCCAGTGCTTTCGGCCGGCGCGACCGGCGAAAAGGAATTGTGGCGGCGAGGGACGGGCCCGTCCGGTCGGGATCGTCCGAATGCCTGTTGGGGGAAATGCGTCCTTGAACGGTCGGCCCGTCGCGCGGGTCTGCATGGCGGCACCATAGCATGCCGGTGCCGAATGGCCATCAAGGGCGGGGCAGCGATGAACCGGGCTAAACCTCGTTGACCTGCACGACAACGAAGGTGTGCATGTCGCCGTCGTCCTCGCGGATCGAGATGTATTCGCCGATGGCGAAGGTCTCGTCGCCGAAACGGAATGCGACCTCGTCATCGCTCGAATCGGCCGAATCGTAGTCGAAGCTCCAGCGGCCGCCGGGTCCGTGCACCAGCTTGCCGACGGCGTCTTCCTCGTCGGGCCGAAAGCGTCGCACGCGGCAGATGCCGCGATGCGCCTTGAACAGCTCGGCGTCGATCCTGCCGTCGGCATCGAGCGGTGCGACGATGTCGTAGCCGTGGTCGCCGTCGCCGCCGGGATGGCCTTTTTCACGGGCCAGCAGCAGCCTGATATGGCGGAAGGAAGCAGGAAGGTCTTTCATGGCATTGGCCTTTTTGGGGCGTTCCAACGAAACGCCCCGAGGCGCTTCGGCGGTCTTGTTTTTAATGGGCGATGAGAACCGGCATCTCGGCCCGCGTCAGGATATCCCTGGTGGCGCCGCCGAGCACCCATTCGCGGAACCGCGAATGGCCATAACCGCCCATGACCAGCAGGTCGGCATCGAGCTTTTCGACCTCGTTCAGCAGCGCTTCGCCGACATTGGACCAATTGGTCAGCATCCTGAGTTCCACATCGGCGCCGTGGCGGCCGAGATAGCGCGAAATGTCGGCGCCGGGCATGGCGCCCTCATCCTCGGCGGCCTCCTCGCCGGTCGCCATAACGATATAGACCTTCTTGGCGGAGGTGAGGATCGGCAGGGCCTCGGAAACGGCGCGCGCCGCCTCGCGGGTGTTGCGCCAGGCGAGCACGACATGGTCGAAGCGCTTCGGATCGCCGACCGGCGGCAGGAAGAGGCACCCGCGCCCGGAATTGAACAGAACCTGTTCGAGGGCCTCGGCATGCGAATTGTAGTGGCCGTAGGGGCGGCTGGCGATGAACAGGTCGGCGGTGCGGGCTTCGCTGGCCAGCGTCAGGCCGATCTGGCTCGAATAGACATCGAAGCGGCGCACCTCGTTCTTGACCGACAGCGCGCCGAAGCGCGTGGCGATGGCCTCGGCCCGCGAATCGCCCTCGGCGCGCGAGGAGTCCTGCATCTGCGAAACCACGTCGATGGAGGCCATGCCGGCCTCGGACGCGAACATGACCTCGGGCAGGGCATTGCAGTAGAGCCCGGTCAGGAACGACTCGTGCTGGCTGGCCAGTGCCTCGGCCTGAACGATGCGGGCCTCGTCCGCAGCGGTGCCGTCGAGAAATACGAGCAGGTCCTTCATTTTCCCCTCCCGATTGCCGCCTCCGGGGCTGCCGGAAACGTGTGACGATTCATGCATGCAGTCATGGCGCGGGCCATGACCTTGGTCAAGGCTGGACCGGGTCGGCCCGCGCCGTGAAATCAGTCGCCTGTCTGAAGTTCGGCCATGTCGGCCTCAATGGCGGTCGGCCGCACATGCGGAAACGGGTCGTCGGCCGGCCGGGGGCCGAACAGCGCCTTGCGTTCCTCGGGCGTCGACTTGAAGATCGGAAAGCGTTGGCCGACGCGGCCGCGCACCGACTGGTAGCGGCTGCGAAAGAGTTCGACGTCGAAATCGAGGCCGGGATAGTGGCGCAACTCGCCGATCTTTTCGGCGGTAAACACGCGCCGGTAGAATGCGCCGTGCTCGGGCCTGACGACCGAAAGGGTGTAGTCCACGTTCCAGTACTCGGTCGCCATGGTCGTGATTCTGAGTGTCAAGAACGGCAGGGCCGGCAGGGCCAGGGTGGCATCGCGATCGATCGTGAAACGGCTTGGGTCGATGAAGGTCATGCCCTTGTCAAGCATGGGGCCGAGAATGTCGGGAAACACCTTCATGCTCGGCGAAGCGCGCTGTTCGGCCGTCAGCAGATGCACGCGGATGGAGGAAACGAGCCGGTCCTCGACATAGATGCCGAAGGTCATCCCATTCGGCGTCTCATCGAGATCGTCGACGCAGATTTCCTCCTGATTGACCGGAATGAAGTTTTCCCGCCGATAGGCCTCATAGCGCAGGTGGAAGACCGGATCGAGCGCGACATCGGGCGACACCCGCCGCGAAGAGAGCTTGCCGAGCAGGTCGGCGAGGGGCGGCGGAAAGCGTTCGGTCTTCGGATCAGTCACTTTGAGAGTATCCGCCAAGCACTGAAAAAAGGGCCATGCCGCGACGCGTCCGCGTCAATGCATGGCGTGTCAATACAGACTCCGCCACTCGCATTCTTCAAGCGACGACATTAGCCATCGGGTCGCGCCGATGCATGCGCAGGTGACTGTGCCGTCGATTCAGCGCGGGTGGCCGCCCGCGATCAAATCCATTGCAGGCGTTGGTGACGTGTTCGGGTGCATCTTCTCGATCAGCTCGCCAATGTCCTTGGCCACCAGCGGCGGGCCGAACAAGAAGCCTTGCGCATGCTCGATATTGGTATTCGCGATGATCACGTCAAGCTGCGCGTCCGTCTCGACGCCCTCAACGGTAACCGTCATGTCGAGATCGCGGCTTAGCCTCGCCACACTGACCAGCAGCTTGCGGGCCCGTTCGTCCGTGGCGATGTCGCGGGTGAAGGCCCGGTCGATTTTGATTTTGGAGAACGACATGGTGGTCAGATAGCCGAGCGAGGAATAGCCGGTGCCGAAATCGTCGAGTGCCACGCCCACGCCCATGCCGCGCAGCACCGACAGGGCGCGGGAGACCTTTTCCGGTTCCTCGATCAGGGCTGTCTCGGTGATCTCGACGATCAGGCGTTCGGCCGAGAGCCCGGCGGCCTCCAGCGCCTGCGCCACCATCTGCTCGACCGAGGTGATGCGGAAGTCGTTGGCGGACAGATTGACCGAGACCGACATGTGTTCGGGCCAGGTCCGGCACTGCCTGGCGGCCGTAGCCAGAACGAAACGGGTCAGCGCCGTGATGGCGCCGGTTTCCTCGGCCAGCGGAATGAACAGGGTCGGAGAGACGATGCCGAGTTCGGGATGGCGCCAGCGCACCAGCGCCTCGCAGCCGACCAGGCCGCGGGTCCTTATGTCGATGATCGGCTGGTAGGTGACGAAGAGCTGGCCCTTCTCGATGGCGCTCTGGAACTGCAGCTTGAGCTGCTGGCGCTGGTGGTATTCGACGTCCATCCGGTCATGGAAGACCGACCAGCAGGCCTTGCCCTTGGCCTTGGCGTCGTGCAGCGCCAGATCGGCCCGCATCAGCAGTTCATCGTGATCGACACTGGCGCCGTCGGCGACGACGATGCCGATCGAGGCGGTCACGGTCCACTCGTCGACATCGAGATTGAACGGCACGCGCAGGGCGGCCGAGACCGCGGCGGCGTCTTCTTCCGCCAGCTCCGTGGTCACATCGCCGGTTCGGAAGACAATGAATTCATCGCCGCCGAAGCGCGACACAAGGGCGGTGTCGCCGAACAGGCCGGCAAGCCGGTCGCCGACCTGGCTGATCAGGCGGTCGCCGACCGGATGGCCGAGCGTGTCGTTGACGTGCTTGAAGTCGTCGATGTCGATCACCGCGATCATGACCGGCGTATTGAGGTCCCAGGCGGCGATCTCGCTGAGCCGCGCCTTGAGCTGTTCGGTGAAGAAGGAACGGTTCGGAAGCTGCGTCAGGCTGTCGTAGCGCGCCATGGCACTGATCCGCGCCTCGGCGAGAACGCGTTCGGAAATGTCCTCGAACATCAGGACGGTGTGGCCGTTCTGGCTCGACGAGGTCACTTCGCAATGACGGCCGTCGACCAGATCGATCACCAGCCTGGTGTTCTCGGTCGCCGAAAGTTCCGCGACGAGCAGCTGCGCGGTCGACTTGGTGACGATGCGCCTGGACATGGCCACGAAGATCAGGTCCGCGGCGGGGCGGCCGACGATTTCGGTCCCCTCCTCGACCTGCAGCATGCGACAGGCCTGGTCGTTGATCACCAGCACGCGTCCGGACCGGTCGATCATGCAAAGGCCATGGGGCATGGTCGATAGCGCCGAGTCGAGTTCCTGGGCCAGCCGCGTCGCTTCCTCGCGGCCGCGCATGGCCGATAGCAAAAGGCGCCGGACGTTTCCGGCGATGCGGTAGATGCTGGCAAAGAAGGGCACCAGGATCACCGCGAGGGCAACGTGAAACAGATCGCCCGCAAACAGGGGACCGGCGGCCAGTGGCCCCGAGATCAGGATTATCTGCACGGTAACCAGGCGCTTTAGGCCGAAATTGCGCGCCGCGACGCCGACCAGCGTGCCGACGCTGATCGCTGTGGCTGCAAGCTGGGCAAAACTGTCGGCGACTCCGACGAAGCTGTAAAAGCACCAACCGCCATGCAGTGCCGCGATAGCGCCACCGCCGAGAATGGCCCTGACTTCCCAGGCGCGTGCCTTGCTGGCGTCGTCCGGCCCGAACTCTTCGCGCTGGAAAGCCAACATATCCAAATAGCGCGCCATGCCGACGACAACAAAGGCTATGCCGAAGATGAAAAGTATCGGCGATCTGGCACTTGCGCCGGCGACGACCGCGCCGGCCGCCGCGGCCATGGCACCGTAGAGCATGGTCCGCGAGTCGTCATAGACCGACCGGACAACAGTCACGTAGTCGGTGGATGACAAGGACTCACGGGCGGAATCAAACATGACTGGGCCTGCTAGTTTTCCCTATAATGCGGCAACATTCGTTAATGAGCGCTTTTCAAACGGCCGGAGTCGTCTTTGCCTGCAGAGTCCGGCGACACGATCGGATTGCCGGCAGAATTCAACGTCCGCAACGCGGCGTGCTTGCGGCTTGCCGGTATCTTGAAGGGTTTGCACTAACAAAGAGCAAAAGTTGATCGGAACGGTACGATGGCCTGGAACTCCGCCGCGAGAGGCGGTCTGCAAGAGGGTATCGCTCATGGGTCCGAGGGATACGACCGGTACGCCGATGATGGAAACCATGCGTTTCAAGCGCTCGGAGCGACACTCCTGCGTCGCGCCGGCCGCCGCCCACCGATCGCCGCCGCTGCCATGGCCCGAAAAACCGCGGAAAGCGGAGAGTTGCGTTTACGTGCCCGACATGCAAATTTCCGCCCGGGAACAAGGCGGACAATATTGAGCAAGGATATCCACAATTCGAACGTGCCGCGAGTTTGCGCGGCCTGCGAGGCGCGGCATCGCGGCATTTGCGGCGCGATGACACCGGACGAACTTGTGGCGATGTCCAAGCATTCCCGCCAATCGCGATTCGCGCCTGGCGAGGCGCTTTTGGCCGAAAGCGCCGAATCGACGACCTATGCCAACATCATGCGCGGCGTGGTCAAGCTGTCCAAGATGCTGTCCGACGGCCGCCAGCAGCTCGTCGGGCTGCAATTCGCGCCCGATTTCCTCGGGCGGCCCTTCGCCAGCGAAAGCCCGGTCACCGCCGAGGCAGCCTCGACGGTCGAGGCCTGCCGCTTTCCGAGGGCGGCGCTCGAGAATCTCATCCTGCACAATCCCGATCTCGAACGACGCCTGCTCGAGCAGACGCTCAAGGAGCTCGACGAGGCGCGCGACTGGATGGTGACGCTGGGGCGCAAGACCGCCTCGGAAAAGGTGGCGAGCTTTCTGTTCCTGATCGCCACCCATATCGATCCGCTCAGGAGCGCCACCATGCACAAGGCGGCGTTCGACCTGCCGCTGACCCGGTCCGACATCGCCGACTTTCTCGGCCTGACGGTCGAGACGGTGTCGCGCCAGCTCACCCGCCTGCGGACGGACAACATCATCGAAATCACCAACAACCGGCACGTCGTCGTGCCCGATCTCGACGCGCTCAGCGACCGGATGGGCTGACGCAGCGTTTCAGGATTATTGTTGCAGCCCCCTCCACCGCCGTTCCGGCGGTCTCCCTCCCCCGCTTCGCAGGTGAGGAATGAGGCGTCGCGACTCTTCATCCTCCGCCGTTCACGGGGGAGGGGAACCATGCGCAGCATGGTGGAGGGGACCTGCGGCTCTCGACAACAACAATTCTATGACCGGTCTGTCTCGGCTCAATTGATCGCGTGCTCGGGGACGCGGGCGTCGTTAAGGGCGGTCGAAAGCTCTTCCTCGATGGCGATGTGGCGCCTCAGGGCCTCGAAAAAGCCCCTGAGCATATAGCCGGTCGCCTCGGCCGAATGGGTCGGCCGGCCTTCGGCATAAGACAACAGGACCTCGGACAGTTCCTCGGCGAAGCACTCGTCGCCGGCATGCTCGATCTTCAGGCGCTCCAGGGTGGGATGCGGGTCGAACGGGGTCAGGCCGGGCCGGTCGAGGGCAGCGAACAGCACCTCCTCCTCGTAGCGGTGGGCGCGCGCGATCAGGGTCGGCAGAAGCCGCGCCACGTGCAGGCAGACCTTGCGGTCGATCGCGTCGGGGAGCGAGTCCGCGATCTGTTCGAGCGCGTCGCAGAGCGTGCGCTGTTCGCGCCACAGCCCGCCGCAAGTCTCGATGATGGTAGAAGCGTTTACAGCGCTCATTGCCGGCTGCTCCAATCCTTCGCCTCTTGTTTGTGCAACCGCGCGCAAGAGGCGGCAGACAGGGTGTAGCAATAGGCCTATAATTCAGACATCATTCGGATTGACGTACGTTGATGTAAGTCAAGGCGAGGGGCGCGTGCGCCACCTAGTCGTTTTCGTCCGCTTTGCGATTTTACGTCGCAGTGCGGATTTGTCGTCTTTGCCGACCTGGGGGTAAGTCATGACGAAACTGCACGGGGCCATCATCCTCGGTCTCGGAACGCTGCTGGCCGTGCTCGCGGCCGGCTTTGCCGCGGATGGTCTGTTCCGCGCCCATGCCCTGATCGTGATGCTGGCGCTCGGCATCGCGACCATCGTCATGCTGCGCCAGGTCGAGTTCGGCCGGGCGCCGGCAAGACCCGACCCATCGGCCTATATGGACGATCCGATCCGGGCCGGCGCCATCCTGACCGTCTTCTGGGGCGTGGTCGGGTTCCTGGTCGGCGTGATCGCCGCGCTGCAACTGGCTTTTCCGGACATCTTCAACATTCAGCCCTGGTTCAATTTCGGCCGTGTCCGGCCGCTCCATACCTCGGCGGTCATTTTCGCCTTCGGCGGCACGGCGCTGATCACGACGAGTTTCTGGGTGGTGCAGCGCACGACGCGGGCCCGCCTTTGGGGCGGGGCGCTGCCCTGGTTCGTCTTCTGGGGCTACCAGCTGTTCATTGTCCTCGCGGCGACGGGGTATCTGCTTGGCATCACCGCCGGTCGCGAATATGCCGAGCCGGAATGGTATGTCGATCTGTGGCTGACCTTGGTCTGGGTCGCCTATCTCGCCGTGTTCCTCGGCACGCTTTTAATGCGCAAGGAACCGCATATCTACGTGGCGAACTGGTTCTACCTGGCGTTCATCGTCACCATCGCCATGCTGCATGTGGTCAACAACCTGTCGCTGCCGGTTTCGTTGCTCGGCTACAAGTCCTATTCGGCCTTCTCGGGCGTGCAGGACGCGCTGACGCAGTGGTGGTACGGCCACAATGCCGTCGGCTTCTTCCTGACCGCCGGCTTTTTGGGCATGATGTATTATTTCCTGCCCAAGCAGGCCGAGCGGCCGGTCTATTCCTACCGGCTTTCCATCATCCACTTCTGGGCCCTGATCTTCTTGTACATCTGGGCCGGCCCGCACCATTTGCACTACACGGCGCTGCCGGACTGGGCGCAAACGCTTGGCATGGTGTTCTCGATCATGCTGTGGATGCCCTCCTGGGGCGGCATGATCAACGGGCTGATGACGCTCTCGGGCGCCTGGGACAAGATGCGGACCGACCCGATCATCCGCATGATGGTGATCGCCGTGGCCTTTTACGGCATGTCGACCTTCGAAGGCCCGGTCATGTCGATCAAGATGGTCAATTCGCTCTCCCATTATACCGACTGGACCATCGGCCACGTGCATTCCGGCGCCCTCGGCTGGGTCGGCATGATTTCGTTCGGAGCGATCTATTTCCTCGTGCCGCGCCTGTGGAACCGCACGCAACTCTATTCGCTGCGGCTCGTGAACTGGCACTTCTGGCTCGCCACCCTCGGCATCGTCATCTATGCGGCGGTGATGTGGGTGGCCGGCATCACCCAGGGGTTGATGTGGCGCGAATACGACGACCAGGGTTTCCTCGTCTATTCGTTCGCCGAGACCGTCCAGGCCCTGCAGCCCTATTTCGTGCTGCGTGCGCTCGGCGGCGCTCTCTACCTCGCCGGCGGCGTCGTCATGGCCTGGAACATCTACCAGACCATTCGCGGCAAGATCCGCAACGAAAAGCCGATCGCGGCGCCTTTGACCGCCGGCACCCAGCCCGCCGAGTGAGGACAAGGACATGAGCAATACCGAAAAAGACAAGGCCCAGGCGGGCGCCGAGGCTGCGCCCCGTGGCCTTCTGGCCAAGCACGCCATCCTCGAGCGCAACGCAACCCTGTTGCTGGTCGCCTCGCTGATCGTGGTCGCCATCGGCGGCATCGTCGAGATCGCGCCGCTGTTCTACTTCCAGAACACCATCGAGAAGGTCGTCGGCATGCGGCCCTATACCCCGCTCGAGCTCGCCGGCCGCAACATCTATGTTCGCGAAGGCTGCTATGTCTGCCATTCCCAGATGATCCGGCCGTTCCGCGATGAGGTCGAACGCTACGGCCATTATTCGCTGGCGGCCGAATCCATGTACGACCATCCCTTCCAGTGGGGGTCAAAGCGCACCGGACCGGACCTTGCCCGGGTCGGGCAGCGCTATTCCAACGACTGGCAGGTCGAGCACCTCAAGGATCCGCGCGCCCTGGTGCCCGAATCGGTCATGCCCTCCTACGCTTTCCTCGCTGAAGCGCGGCTTGACACGGCGCTGACCGCCGATCACCTGCGGACCAATGTCACGCTCGGCGTGCCCTATTCTGACGAGGCGGTGGAAAACGCCCTTGCCGACCTTGTGGCACAGGCGACGCCGGACGCCGACACCTCCGGTCTCGAGGCGCGCTATCCGAACGTCACCTTCGGCGACTTCGACGGCAATCCGCGCGAGATCACCGAAATGGACGCGCTCGTGGCCTATCTGCAGATGCTCGGAACCCTCGTCGATTTCGAGGCCTACGAGCCCGAGCAGAACTACCGCTAGGGGGGAGATGATGAGCTACGAAGCCTTTCGGCAATTCGCCGACAGCTGGGGACTTGTCTACATGTTCGCAATCTTCGCCGTCGTGGTGGCGCTGGTGCTCCGGCCCGGCGCCAAGAAACAGGCCGACGATGCCGCCCAGATCCCCTTCCGTGAAGACCGCTGAGACAAGGACCGCACCGAATGGCTCTCAAGGAAATCGACGAAATCAGCGGTACCGAGACAACCGGCCATGAATGGGACGGGATCAAGGAACTGAACACGCCGCTGCCGCGCTGGTGGCTCTACACCTTTTACGCCACCATCGTCTGGGCCGTCGGCTATTGCATCGCCTATCCGGCGGTGCCGCTGGTCGGCGAGGCGACGCGCGGCGTGCTCGGCTGGTCGAGCCGCGCCGATCTCGACAAAACGCTCGACGCCGCCCAGGCGGCCCAGGCCGGCATGATCGAGAGGATCGCCGCGACCGATGTCTCGGACATCATCGCCGACGCCGAAATGGAGCGCTTCGCCCGCTCGGCCGGCGCCTCGCTGTTCAAGGTCAACTGCTCGCAGTGCCACGGGTCGGGCGCCGCCGGCTCGATCGGCTATCCCAATCTCAATGACGACGAATGGCTGTGGGGCGGCGCGCCGGAAGCGATCTACACGACGATCTCGCACGGCGTCCGTTTCGCGGACGACGAAAATGCGCGCTTCTCGGAAATGCCGGCCTTCGGCGCCGGCCTTCTCGAGCGCGAGCAGATTTTCGAGGTCGCCGGCTATGTCGCGTCGCTGTCGGGCATGGAGTCCGTCTACCCGGTCACAGAGGAGGGCGCGCAGCTTTTCGCCGACAATTGCGCCTCCTGCCACGGCACGGGCGGGACCGGCATGCAGGACGTAGGCGCGCCGCCGCTCAATAACGCCATCGCGCTCTATGCCGAGAACGCCGATGCCATCGTCGCCCAGGTCACGGCGCCGCGCCACGGCGTCATGCCGGCCTGGCAGGCAAAGCTCGGCGACGTCGCGGTCAAGGAACTGGCCGTCTACGTTCACGGCCTCGGCGGCGGGCAATAGGCGCACACATGCCGGCCGGGGATCGCCATGGGCGGTCCCCGGGATTCCGGCAACGACCAACGGGACGCGGGCTGGGCCGTTTGTCGCACCCGGCAACGGTGATGTTCATCGTTTCCGTGCGATATTGACGCACCTTGCAGCACATTAGAGTAATTCCACGATTGCCGGCCCGCCGCGCGACACAGGGAGCGATCCGAAGTCACATGCTCGACGAGAAACACAAGCCGACCGAACAGGGTTTCGAGACCTTCGACGTCGAGGCCGTCAACAAGGCGGGCAGGCGCCAGCCGCTCTATGCGGCGCGCAAGAAGGTCTTCCCCAAGCGCGCGGAAGGCAATTTCCGCCGCTTCAAGTGGATCGTCATGGCCATTACCCTGACGATCTACTACGTCACGCCCTGGCTGAAATGGGATCGCGGCCCCTATGCGCCGGACCAGTTCGTTTTGATCAATCTCGAGGCGCGGCGCTTCTATTTCGCCTTCATCGAGATCTGGCCCCAGGAATTCTACTATGTCGCCGGCATGCTGGTCATGGCCGGGATCGGGTTGTTCCTGATCACCTCGACGGTCGGGCGGGCCTGGTGCGGCTATGCCTGTCCGCAAACCGTCTGGGTCGATCTGTTCCTCGTGGTCGAACGGGCCGTCGAGGGCGACCGCAACCAGCGCATCAAGCTCGACAAGGCGCCGTGGAGCGCCGACAAGCTGGTCAGGCGCGTGCTGAAGCACGGCACCTGGCTCCTGATCGCGGTCTCGACCGGCGGCGCCTGGATTTTCTATTTCGCCGACGCGCACGAGCTTTTGGACCAGCTCATCCATTTCGAGGCGCCGATGGTCGCCTATGGCACCATCGCGGTCCTGACCTTTACCACCTATACGTTCGGCGGGCTGATGCGCGAGCAGGTCTGCACCTATATGTGCCCGTGGCCGCGCATCCAGGCGGCGATGCTCGACGAGTATTCGCTGACCGTGACATACAACGAATGGCGTGGCGACCCGCGCTCCAAGCATGCCAAGAAGATGGCGGCCGAGGGCAAGCCGGTCGGCGATTGCGTCGACTGCAACGCCTGCGTCGCCGTGTGCCCGATGGGCATCGACATCCGCGACGGCCAGCAGCTCGAATGCATCACCTGCGCCCTGTGCATAGACGCCTGCGACAACGTCATGGACAAGATCGGCAAGGAACGCGGCCTTATCTCCTATGCGACGCTCAACGACTACAATGAGAACATGGCGCTGGCGACGGGCAGCGACCTCGCCGCAAGCCACATCGTTCCGGCCAATGTGCGCGACAGGGCGACCGGCAAACTGTCCGACCGCGTTCGCCACACCAATTGGCGATCGATCTTCAGGCTGCGCACGCTCGTCTACTTCCTCGTCTGGGGCGGCATCGGGCTCGGCATGCTGACGGTCCTTGCCCTTCGCTCCTCGCTCGACATCAACGTGTTGCATGACCGCAACCCGCTCTATGTCCAGCTCGGTTCCGGCGACGTGCGCAACGGCTACGACGTCAAGATCCTCAACATGGCCAACGAACCGCGCCGGATCGAGTTGAGCCTTTCCGGTCTGCCGACCGGCACGATGAGCCTTGCCTCCGACACCGGGGAACGACCGGACGGTGTCACGCTCGACGTCGAGCCGGACAAGGTGATGCCCGTTCGCGTTTATGTGACCGCCGATCCGGCGGCCCTCGACGGCAGCAACGTTGAATTCAATTTCGTCGCGCGTAATATCGGCGGCCCCGAGCAGGTGGCCTCCAAGGTCAAGTTCCACAGCCCCGAAAGGTAGCAAAGCATGACCGACCTGCCCCAGGGCGAGTTCAGGTTCACCGGACGCCACATGCTCGTGCTCGTGGTCGGGTTCTTCGCGGTGATCGTCGGGGTCAACGTCTTGATGGCGGTGCTCGCCGCTCGCTCGTGGACGGGGCTCGTGGTCGAGAATTCCTATGTCGCGAGCCAGCAATTCAACGACAAGCTGACCGTGGCCCAGGCCCGCACCGCTTCCGGCTGGCAGGGTGGCATGGACTACGCGGACGGCGAACTGGTCTTTTTTCTTGTCGACAGGGACGGCGCGCCGGTCCGGCTCGACGATGTCGCGGTCGAGATTTCCCGGCCGATCGGCGTCGAGGGCGACCGTTTCGTCGATCTCGTCGTCACGGAGGACGGCACCCACCGCGCCAAAATCGCCCTCGATCCGGGCGTGTGGAACGCCGCCATCGTCGCGCGGGTGCCGGGAGAGGCGGATTACGAGCATCGTGCCCGCCTGATCGTTCGATGAGCTGCTGCGCCCCGGGCGTCGAGGCAGCAGCCGACAACGTCCAGACCCCCGAGCACGACGACGAGACGCTGATGGCGGCCAGCCACAGGCTCAAGGACGGCACCTGCCAGATCGAGCTCAACGTGCCCGACATCCATTGCGCCGCCTGCATGGCGACCATCGAAAACGCTTTGAAAAGGCTCGACAATGTCGAGACGGCGCGGGTGAATTTCTCGACGCGGCGGGCGCGGGTCACCTTCCGGCCGGGCGCTGGCCGGCCCTCCGACATCGTCCGCGGCATCGAGGGCGCTGGCTATCGCGCCTTCCTGCTCGACCCGGAAGCCGATTCGGGGGGCGACCGGACGCTCAAGGCGCTGACGCGGGCGCTGGCCGTGTCCGGTTTCGCCGCCGGCAACATCATGCTGTTCTCGGTCTCGATCTGGTCGGGCGCCGACGCGGTGACCCGCGATCTCTTCCACTGGATTTCGGCGCTGATCGCCCTGCCGGCCGTCGCCTATGCCGGCCAGCCCTTCTTCCGCTCGGCCTTTTCCGCCTTGCGCCATGGCCATCTCAACATGGACGTGCCGATCTCGCTGGCCGTGGTGCTTGCCGCCGGCATGAGCCTTATCGAAACGATCAATCACGGCGCCGAAGCCTATTTCGATGCTTCGGTGAGCCTTTTGTTCTTCCTTTTGATCGGACGGACGCTCGACCATTTGATGCGCGAAAAGGCGCGCGGGGCGGTCAGGAACCTCGCCCGCCTTGCGCCGCGCGGCGCCACGCGCATCATGGCGGACGGCGCGACCGAGCATATCGCCATTGCCGAAATCCGCGCCGGCATGCGGCTTGAACTGCCGGCCGGCGAACGCGTGCCGGTCGATTGCATCGTCGAGACCGGGCGCTCGGATATCGACCTGGCGCTGGTGACCGGCGAATCGGTGCCCGAAGCGGCGGAGCCGGGCACGCAGCTGTTGGCGGGCGCCACCAACCTGACCGGGCCTCTCATCATCCGCGCCGAACAGCGGGCGACCGAGAGTTTCCTTGCCCGGATGATCACGCTGATGGAAGCGGCGGAGGGGTCGAAGGCCGGCTACAAGCGCATCGCCGACCGGGCGGCGGCGATCTACGCGCCGGCGGTGCATCTTCTGGCGCTGTTCACCCTGATCGGCTGGGCGATGCTGACCGGCGACTGGCACGCGGCGGTGGTCAACGCTATCGCGGTTCTCATCATCACCTGTCCCTGCGCCCTGGCTCTTGCCGTGCCCATCGTCCATGTCGTCGCCTCGGGGCGGCTGTTTTCCGAGGGCGTGATGATGCGCGACGGCGCGGCACTCGAACGGCTTGCCGAGGTCGATACCGCCCTGTTCGACAAGACCGGCACGCTGACCGAAGGCCGGCCGCGCTATGTCGGGCAGATTGCCGGCGATCCGGAAGCCGCGAGCGTCGCCGCCGCGCTGGCGTCCTTGAGCCGACATCCGCTGTCGCGGGCGCTGGCCGAATCCGTGCCCGCCACCCGCTTTGCCGGCGAGGTCCGGGAAGTGCCGGGCGAGGGCATCGAGGGCATCGCCGATGGCCAAGTCTACCGGCTCGGCCGTGTCGGTTTCGCCACGGGGTCCGACAGCGACGATGCGGGACACAGCATGGTCTGGCTCAGCCGCGATGGCACCCCGCTCGGCGGCTTCGGCTTTGCCGATCCGGCCCGTGCCGACGCGGCGGCGACGATTGCCGCCGTCAAGCGTCTCGGCCTCAAGACCGGCCTTGTCTCGGGTGATCGGCCGGCGCCGGTCAAGGCGCTGGCCGAAGAGGTCGGCATCGCCGACTTTCAGGCCGGGTTGTCGCCGGCCGACAAGCTCGCCGCCATCGCCGCCGCCGGCGATCGCGTGCTGATGGTCGGCGATGGCATCAACGACGCGCCGGCCCTCAGGGCCGCCTCGGTGTCGATGGCGCCCTCGAGCGCCGCCGATATCGGCCGCAATGCCGCCGATTTCGTCCTGACCCGTTCCGGCCTTGGCGCGGTGCCCTTCGCCATTGCGCTGGCGCGGCGGGCGGCGCTGAAGGTCAAGGTCAATTTCGGCCTCGCCATCGCCTACAATGCTATCGCCATCCCGCTGGCGGTTTCGGGCCAGGTCACGCCGCTTTTCGCGGCGCTTGCCATGTCCTCGTCCTCGATCCTTGTGACGCTCAATGCCCTGACGCTCAATTTCGGGCAGGCGGGCAGGCCGGCTTCGCGAGCGCACGCGGCGCGCCTGCACCCGGCGGCGGCCGAATGAGCGCCCTGGTCTTTCTGGTGCCGATCGCCCTGTTCCTCGGCGGTCTCGGCCTTGCCGCATTTCTGTGGTCGCTTCGATCCGGTCAGTACGAAGACCTCGAAGGCGCGGCGCGCCGCATCCTCATCGAGGATGGCGACAGGCCGCTGGAAAACAAAGAGCAGGAGCCCGATGCTGAGCGAGAGTGACGTGAAGACCCGCCTTGGGACGATGCCCGGCTGGACCTATGACATGGGCAAGAAGGCCATTGCCCGCGACTTCCGTTTCGCCGATTTCTCTGAGGCCTTCGGCTTCATGACGCGCGTCGCCCTCGCCGCGGAAAAGGCCGACCACCATCCGGACTGGACCAATGTCTACAACAAGGTGTCGATTGCGCTGTCGACCCATTCGGCCGGCGGCGTGACGGAAAAGGATTTTGCCCTGGCGGCGGCGATGGACACGGCCTTCGGGAAGTAGCGACCTCTTACCTCTCCCCTCGGGGGAGAGGTCGACGCGAAGCGGCGGGTGAGGGGGCCTTGCCGCGACCGACGAGAAGGCCCCCTCACCCGGACCTGCGCTTCGCTCCGGTCCGACCTCTCCCCCGAGGGGAGAGGTGAGAGCCCGCGACACAGTCTATTCGCCGTTCCGCAGCACGAATCTCAGCCCACTGCCCGCGCTTTCTTCCATCTCGCAGACGAGCCCACGCTTTTGCGCCAGAAGCGGAATGTCGATCCGCGCGACGGGATCGTCGGCAAGGACCTCCAGCGCGACGGTGCCGGCCATGCCGGCCAGCGCCTTCTCGCATCTGAGCACCGGCAGCGGGCATTTGAGCCCGCGCGCGTCGATCACAAGAGGCGCGCTCATTCCGCCTGCAGCAGCACCCAATGGGCGCCGAACTCGGACTTGCCGTCATAGGCGACGGCGAGCCCGGCGCGGCGCATCGATGGATCGGCGAGCGCCGCCGTGTTCTTTTCCGAGCCGCGCCAGCCGGAAAAGGTTTCGGCGAACGAGAGATAGCCGGCGCTGGTCAGGATGGCGCCGGCGCCATCGGGCGCCGCCGGCGACTTGCCGGTCGCGGCATAGCTCCGCGCTGCTTGCGAAGCGGCCGATTCGAGCGCCGCGTCGCTTTGAAGCTCGGGCGCGCCGCGCGAACGGCGCAGGTGATTGATCAGACCGAAGGCCGCAACGGTGTCGAGCCGCGCGCCGGCGGCATCCATGCGGGCGGTGAGCCCGGGCGCGAGCCCGATTGTCGGGCCGCAGGCGGCGAGCAAAAGCACGAGCGCCGAGGCGGCGGCCAGGACGGCAAGGCGCGGCAATGAGGGCATGGGTGGGATGTCCTTGAGGGTTCGGGTCGCGCTGTTCGGGCCGGATCGGGGCCGGATCACAGATCCGGATCGAGAAGGTCGCCGCCTTCGAGCAGCATGTTGTAGTCCTTGCCGTCGACAGCCCTAACCTGCAGGAAGGCGAGTTGCCCGGCGGCGAGGCGGAAAAAGACGGTGTCGGCCAGCCCGTCGGCGCGACGCATCGCCAATTGCGTCTGGGATGGCGTGACCTTTTCGAGATCGGGCACGAACTGCCACGGCATCTGGGCCGCCGGCGTGGTGGTGCGTTCGTCCTGGGGGACGAAGGAACGGGCAACGAAGGTCAGATTCGAGGCGAAGGAGGCGGCGCCCTGGGCCGTCATGATGTCGTCCGGCTTGGCGCCGATGATTCCCATCGGCCCTTCGAGCGACAGGGTGATGCCGCGGCAGGACTTGGCGGTGGCGTCGCCGGCGACGATGAAGGTGGTGCCGTTGAGCAGTCCCCATTTGCCGGAGGCCGTATAGCCGCAGCTCTGCGCCATTGCCGGAGCCGCCATGACGGTCATGGCGATCAGGCCGAGGACGAAGAATAGAGGCGCACGCATGTCAGTCTCCCGGACGATCCGAATCCCGGCTCGTCTGAAAGCCGACAATTCGGCCAGCAATATGGCGGGCACGCCTGTTTGACAAGACGGTGGCCATTCGGCGCGTCTGGGGAGGCAAGAAGTGGTGATCCCGGCGGGATTCGAACCCACGACCCTCAGATTAGGAATCTGATGCTCTATCCTGCTGAGCTACGGGACCACATCGAGGCGCGTGTTCGGGAAAGGCGAAAACCGGCCTTCCGGTTCGGACACGCGACCGCTGCAAAGCTGCTGATACCAGAACTGGCGCGGCTTTGGAACCTGCCTCGGCGGGCGCTTTTCAGCCCCTGTACCTCGAAACGAATTCCTCGGGCGGAAGGGTGCGCATGTCCTCGAGCCGCGCGGCGAGGGTCTCGTGCGGCCAGTCCCACCAGCACAGATCGAGAAGATCCTGCGCCAGTTCCTCGGAAAAACGGCGGCGGATGAGCGTCGCCGGCACGCCGCCGACGATCGCATAGGGCTCGACAGTCTTGGAGACGACGGCGCCGGCGCCGATGATGGCGCCGCTGCCGATCGAGACGCCGGGCAGGATGGTGGCGCCATGGCCGATCCAGACGTCGTGGCCGACGCGCACCGTGTTGGTCTTGCGCCAGGCGAAGAACTCGACATCGTCCTCGCCGAGATCGTAGGCGGCGGCGCGGTAAGTGAAATGGTGCTGGCTCGCCCGCCAATAGGGATGATTGCCGGGATTGAGCCGGACATCCGAGGCGATCGAGACGAACTTGCCGATTTCGGACCACATGATGTTCGAGCGGTTCATGACGTAGGAATAATCGTCAAGGCTCGATTCGATGAAGCTGACGTCGCGACCCAGTTCGGTCCAGGCGCCAAGCGTCGAGCCGCGCCGGTCGGCGGTCGGGTGGATGGTCGGTTTCTCGCCGAGGCGGGTGGAGGGGTTTTCCCTGTCGTTGCTCATGCCGTTCGTCTCGTGCTGTTCCCTTGATCCGCAAGCGCCGCCAGAGCGGCGACGAAGGCGGTGACTCCCATGTCGAGCGTGCCCGAATTGTCGATGCGTGTCACCGGCAGATCGGCGGGGAAATCCGGGACGTCCCGGGCGAGACGCGCCTCGATGTCTTGCCTGCTTTCCCTGCCGCGTGCCGCCAGCCGCCCGGCCCGTACCGACCGGTCGGCGTCGACGTAAAGCACATGCGTGCCGGCGAAGCGTGCAAGGGCGTCGGGAACGATCCGGCGCGAGACATTGCACACCGCGATGCGTCCGGCGGTCACCATCTCGGCGACCTCGCGCGGGATGACATAGCCGAGCCCGTGCGCCTCCCAGGCAAGGGCGTAGCGGCCTTCCGCAGTCATCCGGGCGAAAGCATCTCGCGAAATGGTGCCGTGCCGCTCGGCCTCGGGCAGGCAATCGCGGGTGATCAGCCGTTCGGGAAAAACGAAGCGCTCATCGCCGCCGAGGCGCTCCCGCGCTCCGGCGATGAGCGTGTCCTTGCCAGCCCCGGACGGGCCGGTGACGAGAACGAAGCGGCCCTTTTCCATCACACGATCCTTGTGCCCTCGCGCCAAGCAGCCCGCACGACGGGCACGCCGCCGCGCCATGTGACGCGCACGAGG
>Ga0180009_10002531_pt1 | contig 21498 bp, 26 predicted proteins | sample OS_PC_MetaG_FD_123537 | JGI IMG/M metagenome (GOLD analysis project Ga0180009, IMG submission 123537) | Groundwater microbial communities from the Aspo Hard Rock Laboratory (HRL) deep subsurface site, Sweden - OS_PC_MetaG | ecosystem: Environmental > Aquatic > Deep subsurface > Groundwater...
ATATTCTTGTCATGGATGAACCTACGTCAAATCTTGATCCAAGGGCAAGACGCAAACTAATAGAACTTCTCAAAACATTTAAACATACAAAGATAATAGCAACCCATGATCTTGATATGGTCACGGATCTTTGCGAACGGACAATCGTTATTCATAAGGGACAGGTTACGGCCGACGGCCCCACGGCTGAAATATTCATGAATCAGGAACTTTTAGCGGAAAGTCATCTTGAAAAACCCCTTCGCATGCAGGGCTGTCCGGTATGCGGGAAAATATAAAAAACTGGTTTATGGTTTCTGGTTGAACCGCAATAGCGAGCGCAATCCCCGTAGCTTGCTGCGGGGAGCTTCAATACACGAAGGAAAAAGGGGAATTCAGTGGCGAAATCCTTAGAAGTCGTTCCCTCGGAGAAAACAAATATTTTTTTGCTGGCGGGATTCCTCGGGTCTGGAAAGACAACCTTGCTGAACCGGATTCTTTCATGGGATACTGATCTCTCCGACACCGTAGTCATAGTCAACGAATTCGGTAAAATCGGCATTGACGGATCGATCATCAGGAGCAAGAGCGGCGGCCGCGACGTCGTCGAGCTGACCAGCGGCTGTATCTGCTGCACCCTTACGGATGAACTCATCGACACCCTTGTCGACATTTGGGAACGATTCAGGCCAAGACGAATCCTCCTTGAAGCCACGGGTGTTGCTGAACCGGAATCGATAACTGAAATCATCGGGTCGGATCTCCTGCGGGAACGCATGAGAATAGAAAAAATAATTGCGGTCCTGGGTATCCGCTATTGGCTCGGCCGGGAATCCTACGGCCCCTTTTTCATGAACCAGGTCGAGCAGGCTGATCTGATTCTGTTGAATAAGATCGATACCGTTCCCAAGGATCGGCTTCAGGAGGCCGTCACCGATCTGCAGGCAAAAGTCCCCGGGTGCCTGGTTCTTCCAACGCTCCATTGCGCGGTCGACCCGGAAATCTTCTGGAACCGGCACTCCACCCTGCGATTGGGCAATTTCTACACATCCCTGCCGGCGTCGGCTATCGACCTGGCAGCCGGCAACGACAGATCCCGCAATCAGGACCGGATCACCTATGTTACGTTCGATTTTGTTTCGGAACGACCTCTCGATGAGGCCCTTTTTGATGGCTTTCTGAAAAATCTCCCCTGGCAGCTCTTCAGGATCAAGGGGCCGGTCAGGTTTCAAAGCCGGATCTCCCTGCTGAACTATGTCTCAGGTCAGATCGACTGGCAGGAATGGGAAGAAACGGACCATACCCGTCTGGCATTTATCGGATGGGATATCGATTCGGAGGAGATACGGAGAAAACTGGAGGAGTGTGTCGCCTGCTAGCTGGAGGCGGGGTTAGCGCCTGAATAATAATCAGATATAATTACCTTCGGTGGAAGATTTTCTGCAGTTTGCTGCGTGAAGTGATTAAACCAGAAAAGAAGAAAAGGGAGTTTTCAATGTTAGGAATCGAAGGATTATCAACGGCAAATTTGGTGACAATTGTTGTATCAATGTTTATCATCGCGGGAATTTTTTCAACTTTGGGAAGAGGCGGAGGAGAATTTTACCTTCCGATTTTGATTTCTTTTCTTACGATACCCTATTTTGACATTGCGACCGTCAGTTTATTTGCTATTTTTCTTCAAGCTGCGGGAATGCTGTTAATATATGGGTCAAAACATAAATTAGTGGATTGGCCGCTGGCCATTTCTCTGGCGGTAATCGTGGGGACCTTCGCCTTCATTGGTGGATATCTCTCCTTCGGAATCAAATCCTCATATCTCAAAGGGACCTTTGCCTTACTACTATTGATATCCGCTTATCTAATGTGGAAGGGGAAAGGGGTACAAGGAAAGCCTGGAAGATTCGGTGTCTGGCACAGAACAATGACAACTCCGGAGGGGAAAATCGAATATGAGATGAACTTTCTGCTGGTCATTGTACCAACCGCAATAATCGCTTTCATTGCCGGAGCTGTGGGAATTTCCGGGTGTGGAATGATCATCCCGGTCTGTATTATATTAGGTGCGGTACCCCTTCGCATCGCTATCGGATCCAATTCGCTTCTTCTTTTAACCTCCACCGGAACTTCTTTTTTAGGACATGCACTGCGGGGACAAACACCTTGGGAACTGGCTGCCGTTCTTGCCTTAGCGACGCTGTGCGGGGGTCTGATAGGCTCAAGGATGCATGTTAAAATCAACGAAAAAGCAATTAAGTATGCGTTTATCGCGATTTTAATTATCGCATCCTTTTGGATGTTCTACAAGATCTATGTGAAATAACTGAAATCCAGAAAAAAGGAGAGAGTCCAGCTCGTGTTTGATTTAAAAGAGCCGGACTGTGTACCCGTTTTTCCGAGAAACCAGGCACAAATGATATATGCGATGGGATGGAAGCTTAGCAATGTGAGACCTTTGAAGAACATTCAATTTTGACCAAGTACAAGGAAGGCGATAATTTCAACCACAGGAATACATTGAGTATTTCGAGGATTGAAATTTGAGTCTGACGCAGTAATCGGGCAAAAGGGGGTGTTATGTAAAGGTCTCAATGTTTCCAGCCACACAGTATTGGTACAATGCGGAAAAAGCCGCCCTGGCTTCATTGTGGTGCGTAGAAAACATCGACTGCGATTTGGCTTATGGTTTTGCTATTATGACATGGGGTTTGGTGTTCCACTTCTTGGTGGAACGCTGAAACGATATGTTTCATTTTTATAGCCCATATTTCTTCATCATCCTCCAAAGTGTCGTTCGGCTGATATTAAGGCGATTCGCCGTTTCGTTTTTATTCCAGTGACTTTCTTCCAGTGCTTTTTGCAGCTTTTCCAGCGAGATTGCATCTAACCTGTTGTTATGAGAAGAAATGGAATGGTTGGCCTTATTTTGATCTATGCTGGCCAGATAAGAAGGGGGGAGATTATCGAGTTCGATATGGTTATGCTTACAATGGGTCGCGGCATATTCGACAACACTTTCTAATTCTCTAATATTTCCCGGCCAGGAATATTTTATGAAGACATCGATCACTTCCGAAGATATGTTTTTTATCTTTTTTTTCGTTTTGATATTAAATTTTTCTATAAAATATTCAAACAAAATCGGGATATCTTCTGTACGTTCCCGGAGGGGCGGAACATGAATAGGAATGATGTTTAAACGATAAAAGAGATCTTCACGAAAGGTGCCATTCCGTATTGCTTCTTTTAAATCCTTATTGCTTGCTGAAATAATTCGCACATCTACATTTATCGTTTTCGTCCCCCCCACCCTCTCAAATCGTTTTTCTTCGACTGCACTGAGTAGCTTTGCCTGCATGGCAATACTGAGTTCACCAATCTCATCTAAGCAAAGTGTCCCTTTCTGGGCCAGTTCCAACCTTCCCTGCCGGTCGCTGATTGCTCCGGTAAAAGACCCTCTAACATGACCAAACAGTTCGCTTTCAAGGAGATTCTCAGGAAGGGCGGCACAGTTGACATGAATGAAAGGTCCCTTACGGTAGATGCTGGAAAAATGAATGGCATTGGCAAGGAGACTTTTTCCCGTTCCCGTCTCCCCCAGGATAAGCACATTTGCCCTGCTTTCTGAAATCGAATCGATCAGATTATAAATCTCCATCATTTTGGTACTTCTTCCAACAATATTTCCGATGATATACCGCTTTCCCTGGCAGTCTTCCTTTAATTTCTCAAAGGCGGTAGTGTTAATAAAGGAACACATCCCACCTATAGGAAGACCTTGTTGATCATATAAGATGGTGGCGGTGGAATAAATCGTTAGTACCTCCCCGGCTTTATTTATAATTTTTTTCTTTTTGGTGATTGATTTCCCTTCTGTAACCGCCATTTTCATAATACAGTTATCGAAGCATTCCCTTCTATCGATAATCTTGGTTCTGGGACAAAAGATGTCAAAACAGAGTTTTCCGATAGCTTCTCTTGATAAAAATCCCGTAATGCGTTCGGCGGCAAGATTGAAGGATGTAATCCTCATGTTAAAATCGATTGTAAGGACGCCATCATTGATGGTATCGAGAATCGCTATCATGAGATTATTTTTCTCAAAAGATATCTTTTCAACAGGGGTCAGTTCTTCTATGTCGATAGGGAAGTTCCTATCTTGAATTTTAAAAAATGGTACCACTTTTGTTTTTTCGTCCTGTTTGGCCATTTAGTTCTCCTTAATATAGTTTCTCGGAAATCATTAACATAATGTTTCATAATCTTCAAAGAATATATTTATGAAACATATCGTTTCAACCAATGATTTAAAAACCCTGTTTTTTATCATTTAAGTTCCTTCTCAACCTGCATCAAGCAATTATGTCTGTTAGGCTAAAGACAACCTAACTTACTTATTTATTTAATAATTAGTAAGTATTACAAAGTCAGAAGATTATTGGTTTTGGATAAATTTCTATTTTTAAGTTTTATGGCATAAGGTTTGCTCTGAATAATAATTTAGTAAAAAATATCCGTTCATGTTTTGTTTCTTTCCAGTTACTCTGGAGAAAAACCCGCAAAAGAGAGGGCAAAATGAAGATAAATTTTATTGGGACCGCAGGGCTTGTACCGGGAATGGGTTTGACGATAACGGGAAAACGTGGCCAACTGACGATGCAGATCGATAACGATTATTTAATGGAAGTCGGGGATGGCGCACTGAGGAATTTGAATGCTAATGGAACGGATTTAAATGCAATCAAAAAAATCATGATCTCCCACTTGCATTCGGATCATTTTATCGGAATTGTTCATGTGCTTTTTGACATGATGCATGTGAGAAACAGGAAGGAGCCTCTCGAAATTATAGGCCCAAAAGGGATTGAAAGGGCGACCCGCGGATTGATGAGTCTTTGTGAGTTGCCGGTGGCCAATGATGAAAAGAGGGGTTACGAATTAAAGTTTAAAGAACTTGGGGCTTTTGAAAAATTTGATGATATTCAAACCGTAAGGGGTTCCCATCCTTCTGAAGCCCATGCCTATCGAATATCACGCAATGGAAGGTCCTTCTTTTATAATGGGGAGTCAAGCTTCACAAAAGAAGTCCTTGAGCTGGCAAAAGGAGCCGATCTTTTCATAAGCACTGTCGTAGTACTGAAACCTCACTTATTTCACATCGCTCCTTTAGATGTTGGCCGGGCAGCTACCGAAGCCGGTGCTAAGCGGGTGGCCGTGATTCACTGGCCGACCGAGTATGAAGGGAAAAGGGATGAATTTGCGAAGTTAATTAATAAACACTTCAAGGGCGAGGTCATTGTGCCGGATGATTTTACTGTGGTTGAGGTTTAAAAATTATTAATGAAGGGGAGGGAGGCGTGAGTAACGAAAAGATAACAGCATTGGCCAAGGCGGTAGCCACGGGAAAGGCTGATGCCCAGAAATTGGCACATGAAGCGATATCTGCACGAATTGCTCCGGGAGAGATTCTTATAAAGGCTCTGATTCCTGCGATGAAGAAAGTGGGGGAAGGGATGCAGGAGGAGGAGTATGCTTTTCCTGAAATCCAGAGTGCAGTAAAAGCTCTTCAATCCGTACTGGACATTTTAAGGCCGGCCCTTGAAGGGGCATCATCTTCGACAGGAATACAGAAATGGGAAGGGGCGGGAGAGCTCTATGAATTGGGAGGTCATCTTGTAACGTTTCTGGATAAAGGAGCAGAATTGCAGGGTTATGATCTGATTCTGTTTCTTGACGAATGCATCAGAGGATTACTCGAACAGGTGGCTCTGCCTTGCCATAAACAAGCGGCATCGACCCATAAATAATAACTTGAAATCCCCGCTTGCTCCTGCAAAGGGGGTTTGGTGGGATGTAATCAAGAAGGAGGCTTAATAAATGACAAAACCGATGACACCGAAAGAACGATTGGCAGCAGTGGACGAGTTTCGTGAGCCGGACGTGATGCCGGTATTTCCCCGCATCATGGCTCAGGCGATTTATGGGAAGGGATGGATGCTTGGCGATATCTCCACGAAAACTGAGATCAACGGAGAAAAGGTGGCCGAGGCATTTCTGGAATCGGTAAAAGAAATAGGTTATGATTGGCCCTTTGGCGGGTACATGGACCATGGATTTGGAGTCCCCCCCCTCGGAGGAACCTTGAAAATTCCCGATAAATTTGGGGTGAGCGTCAGTATCGATGAGCCGGTCATTAAAGAAAGGAGTGATTGGGCCTCCGTTCAGAATAAGCTTCCACTTGATCCTATGAAGGATGGGCGGTGCCGGGGAACTCTTCAGTCGATCAAGATTATATCGAAGGAGATCGGTGATACACATCCTCTTTTTGCGGCCTATTATACCGGGATTACTGCGGCCAATATCCTCTTCCGCAAAGTATCGGATCTTTCACTCGATGCCGCTGAAGAACCCGAGTTTGTGGATGAGCTCTGCAAGGCAGCAACTGCCTGGTGCAATGACTGGATCAGGGCCCAGTATGAGGCGGGCTGCAATAGTTTTTGCTACCTGGGAGATCATTTTGGCACTGATTTAATATCACCGAAGATGGGAGAGCGTTTTATTCTTCCTTATATTGCGGACACCGTGGCCATGGTCAAGAAGGAATTCGGCCAAAAGACTTATCTTCATATTCATGGCAATTTCAAGGGGCCAAAGGCTTATAACCTCCTTGAAAGACTCGTTAAAGAGGCTGGCGTAGCCGGGTTGCATATGGACGAGAAACACGACCCGAAATGGATCAAGGAAAATATCGTTGAAAAGTGGCACATTCCCGCGGGGATCATCGTTCACGGGGCAGACCCCATCCAGAGTGGTCCTCCTGAGAAGATCGATGCTCATGTTAAAGAGGCCATAGAGGCCATCGGAACACCAGGGCTTGGTTACTTTATGGCACCCAGTTGTCAGGTCCTTCCGGATACATCGAATGCAAATTTCAAAGCATGGGTGGATGCTACCCATAAATATGGGAAGTATCCTTTGGGATCATTAAAGCAGGGCTAAATTGTTAAGGGAAATAGAATAAAATGAGCCAGTATATAATCATTATCATAGGGTTAAGTGTTCTCTCCATAGTATCAGGGATGTTAGGACTTGGTGTGGCCTTTTCGGCGGTCCCTTTCCTGGGATTGTTCCTTCCCGATCTTGTACACCAGGTTCAACCGTTAAGCCTTCTGTTGAATGGTTTAACTGCGCTGTTTGCAACCTTCGGGTTTGCAAAGGGTGGCCATATCGATTGGAAGAAGGCAATCATCCTCGCTGTCGTAACAACCACTGCAGCGCCTTTGGGTTCATATCTCGTCAGATTTGTTCCCCAGTTCTACATATGGGTCATCTACTTTGCTTCGGTCTCTTATTTAGCGTATAGACTTTTTAAGCCTGTGAAGGCGAGGCCAGGGAATGAAAACTTCAACCTTGCACTGATCCTGGCCATCCCCATTTCGGTGCTTTCAGGTTTCCTTGGAGTTGGACCTGGGTTCTTGCTAATGCCTACTCTCATTATTGTGGGCTTTGATCCAAAGAAAGCTGCCGGAATGAACGCTTTAGCGGTTTGTCCCCCTTCTTTTTCAGCATTGATTCCTCGCCTTGCAACGGCTCAGTTTGATATGAGCCTGACGGTTCCGCTGCTTGTGGTTGGGGCCATAGGTTCTTATGTCGGAGCAAGGCTCACGAGCCGTTTTGTTCCAAGTGCCAGAATTAAGCAGATTTTCGGCGTCCTTATTGTAGTCATGACGCTCTATAAAATCTTTACTATGTTAAAATGAGTCAATTTGATGTAACTCATAAAGTCAAATTTATAAGAATACGGAGGTCCGAATGAACAAAAAGGAGCGATTTCAGGCGGTAAGAGAAAAGCGTGCGCCGGATTTCATGCCTGTTTGGCCGAGGGTGCAATCGCAGATGCTTTTTAGTTATGGCTATAAACTTCCGGAGGTTACGGGACAGGACTGGTACGATTCAGACAAAGTTACCGCGGCCGTATTAAAAAGCATAAAGGAAATCGATTATGATGTAGCGATTCCCAGTTATGTGGATTACGGTTTTGGTGTCCCTCCCCTGGGCGGCACCATCTGGATTCCGGATAAATTTGGCGTTGCAGCGGGAACGTCCGACGACCAACCCGTGAAAACAAAAGCGGACTGGCCCCGCGTCAAAAAGATGATGGCCACATATGACGTAAAGAAAAAAGATCCGCGAATGGCAGGCTGTTTAGAGGTCATGAAAAACATATCGGCGGCGGTCGGTGACGAAATGCCATTGGTCCCAATGTATTACGTGGGAACAACCGCGGCCATGTTCCTGTTCCGCCCCAATGAGGCTTTTTTGGAAGATCTTTTTGAAGACCCGGATTGGGTTAAGGATATGGTAGAGGTGGCAACGGATTGGGCCATCGACTGGATCAGTGCGCAATATGAAGCCGGAGCCAACAGCATCTGCTTTGCGGCAGAAACCATGGGGACGCTGATGATGAGCCCCAAGATGAATGAGGAGTTTAATCTTCCTTGCATAAAAAAAATGGTCGATGAAGTCCGAAAGCGCCATGGGCAGGCCACGTGGCTTCATATTCATGGGAATATGAGACCGCCTAAGGCATACGAGTATTTAACAAAGCTGGTCAAAGAAGCCGGTGTCGAGGGGTTTCATTTTGACGAGAATTGCCCGGCCGATTGGATCAAAACAGAAGTCGTCGATAAACTGGGCGTGTCGGCTTGTATTATTACTGATGGAGCAGCCATCGCGAAGGGGCCGGCGGAAAAAATCGATGAAGCTGTCAAGAATGATATGGCAAAAATTGGAGACGGGCTCGGATTGATGATGGCTCCCAGTTGTCAGGTTTTGCCTGCGACGTCCAACGAACATTTCAAAGCCTGGGTGGATGCGACGCACAAGTATGGGAAGTACCCGTTAAACCAGTGATAAATAATAAAGGAGGAATGACTCGTGGCTGAATTTCCGGAACTAACGCAAGCGGTAATTGATGGTAATGCCAAGAAGGTGTTGGAAATAGTTAATGAGGAATTGAAAAAAAATGCAACGCCTCAAAGCTTATTGACCAACTACATGATTCCAGGCATGTTACATGTCGGTAAGCTCATGCAGGAAGGAGAATACTTCATTCCAGAGGTGCTCAGGTCTGCCAAGGCAATGAGAGGTGCACTTGAACTGTTGGAACCGTTGCTGGGTCAGGGGGCTGACAGGCAAAGCGAAGGGTACGTGGTGATCGGTACCGTGGATGGAGACATCCATGATATCGGGAAAAATTTAGTGGCCATGCTTCTCAAAGGCGCTGGATTTCAAGTCAATGATTTAGGAGTTTCCGTCAAAAAAGAGGTTTGTATAGAAGCCCTTAAGGCAAGAGAAGGCAAAGTAATTTTGGGACTGTCGGCCCTTATTACCCCAACCCTTGAAGAAATGCCGATCGTCATTGAAGCGTTAAAAGAAGCGGGGTTAAGGGATCGCATCAAGGTGATGGTTGGAGGAGCGCCGGTTACCCAGGAATTTGCAGATGAGATTGGGGCCGATGGAACCGCGGAAGATGCCGCCGGTGCCGTGGATTTGGCGAAGCGATTGATGCAATCCTGAACTTTAGAAAATCGAACGGGAACAATAAGGGCGAAAGAAATGACACAGATTATTACGACGACCGTTTCCTCAAAAGATAAAGAGGTCAAGATCAGCCGGGAACTGCCCACGGCGATTATAGGTGAAAGAATAAACCCAACGGGTCGGAAAAAACTTCAAAAAGAGCTTAAAGAAGGGATATTTGACACCGTAAAAAAAGATGCGATCGCACAGGTAGAAGCCGGTGCCGCCATTCTGGATGTGAATGCCGGAGTTCCCGGAGCTGATGAACCTGCGCTCCTTCTTAAACTGATAGAGATCGTTGGTGCGGTCACTGATGTACCTCTGTGCATCGATACGGCAAACCCAAGGGCACTGGAAGGCGCCTTAAAATTTTATAAAGGAAAAGCGCTGGTCAATTCGGTGACCGGTGAAAAGGATAAACTTGAGACGGTGTTGCCGTTAATCAAACAATATGGTGCGGCGGTTATCGGGCTGACCATAGATGATGACGGGATTCCAAAGACAATTGATAAACGGGTGGAAATTGCAGGCAAAATCATAAATCGGGCAGCCCAAATCGGGATACCGATAGAAGATATAATCATTGATACCTTGGCAATGTCCATGGGTTCGGACGACCAGGCAGGAAAAATGGCCCTGGATGCCGTAACCGCCATTGTAGAAACTTATGGTGTCAATGTTACTATGGGGTGCAGCAATGTATCTTTCGGCATACCGGACCGGGAATCCATAAACGGTGCGTTTTTGGCCATGGCGATCCGATGCGGGTTGACCTGCCCTATTACCAATCCCCTACAGGAGGAAGTGCTAAAGGCGATACTTGCAGCAGATTTGAGCATGGGCCGCGATGAATATGCGTCGAGATGGATCACCTTTTACAGGAAAAGAATGAAAAAATTAAAGAGTTAAATGAAATAGATTTAATGATCTATATTTTAATACATCTCAAAAAATATAAGGATTAATCAATGGTAGAGAAAATCGAGTTTTTTACGGCTGGATGTCCGAGATCGCAGATCAGCGAAAAGAATTTGCGTAAAGCATTGCAGAAAATGGGTTTGAAAATTGATTTTGAAGGAATCGATGATCCCAAACAGCATGAAGCCGCGGGCGTTAATGCCTTTCCGGCCGTTAAGGTAAACGGTGAGATCAAATCCAAAGGCGCCTTTTTGACGACCGACGCCTGCGTCGAGATATTATCTGAATACAAATAAAGATAAATGAAGGCATGGGTATGGGTGAAACAATATGCAAGGAAGAGAGGCCAATGCCGTTTGACAAGGAGGAAGCCTGCCGCCGGGTTGCCAAACTCTACCATTCCGGAAACAACTGCGATAAGGCGGTCTTTCTTGTTCTGCAGGATCTTGATTTTTTGCCCAAAGAGCATTGGGATTTTAAGGAACTATATACAGACAAACCGGATACGGAGCGTTTTCTGTGCAAGGTATTTGCTGCCGGCATCACCGCCATTTACCTGGAGATCATCACCCGGCGCTATAGGGAACTCGGAATGAACAATTCTAAAATTCCGGAACCTATCGAACGTGTCAATGCTTTGATGAATGAGATATTAAGAGAGACGTCGGACGGGAAACACGTAAAACTTAATGATTTTGACCCGTTCGAATGTGATGCCTATTTAAAAAATGGTTTTGTTACTGAAAATATGCGGGAGGAATATCGACAAAGAGCCGTGAAACTCGCCGGTGATTTTCAACAGAAATTTCAATGCAGTGATTGTGTGGATGTTTTGGGTTTTGACCCGTTCAGCTATGATCTCTACGATGAAGATATTCAGGAAGAGCTTGAAAAAGGGGAATGGATGGAAAAGTGTGTGGATTGTATGAAGCACATTGTACTGGCTTTCTATTGTTAAAGATGATCAGTTCCCTTTAGATAGCCTATGTATAAACGAAAGTCGGTTAAGAACAAAGACGAACAATGATCGGATAATTGAATTAACCTTTAAACCTTTAAAAATGGAAAGGAAAAGACATGAAATCAAACTTAACAAAATGGATTGTTTATTGTTTGGCGATTGCTATTACTTTTGTTTCCACCCCGGCATTTTCTTCGGATGTCATCACCAATAAAAAAATGAAGCTTACTATCGGCTACTGTCCGTACGGCATGCTGGAAACATCGGTGATGAAGGAAAAGAAATTCTATGAAAAGTACATGCCGAATGTCGAGGTCGAATGGTTTTTCGGGCTGTACAGCGTGCATCTTATCAACAACTGGATCGCCGGGAAATTGGAATTTGCTTATCTCGGAAACATGCCGGCCGTTATGCTCCAGGGCAAGATGAAAAACACGAAATGGGTCGGTATTGCCGTTTATCCCAAGGGAGATGTGGGCGCGATATTCGTTCCCAAGGGTTCCCCTGTCAAGAATGTCAAGGATCTGGATGGAAAGAACGTCGCGACCGGGATCGGATCTTCCCATCACCGCATCCTCGAAGAGGTAATGCGTCAGGAAGGTATCAAGTTCAATATCGTGAACCAGGCTCCCGAAGTTGCGGTCGGAAATCTCGAGGCCGGTAAACTCGACGGTTTCTGCTACTGGCCGCCGTATGTTGAGTTGACTAAGCACAAGGGAATTGGCGAACTGCTTCCCCCCGGAAACTGCAAAAAATACGAGCCGTACGTGAATGCGATCTGGCCTATCGTCGTCAGTGAAAAGTTCGCGAAAGAGAATCCGGACATCGTCAAGGCTTTTGTCAAGGCGGATCAGGACCTTCACAAGTTCATGAAAGAGCATCCGGACGAGGCAGCCCAGATCGTTTTCAAGGAAACAGAAGGGAAGCTTCCTCTTGAGGTGCTGAAAGGCTCCCTGGCAAGCTACAACTATGCTGACACAATCACGCAGGAGCATATCGATGTCATGCAGCGCGACATCGACTTTCTCAGCTCCAAAGAGTTCCTGAAGGAGCCTTTCAAGGCCGTGGACTGGGTCGATACCAGCTTTTCCAAATAGCGGACTCTTTTTAAGGCTCTAAATGTGCGGCGCCGGTCTTATCTTCAGACCGGTGCCGTGAACCAGAATCGGATGGCACACAATGAAAAATCAGATAAATACCATACCCGAAAAAATTAACGAATCCGACTTTGTCTTTGAACGGCCCTCTTTTCTATCGAAGATTTTTAACCTGAAGATGGTCCTCAACACCGCGTCCGTTTTATCGCTTTTCGTAATCTGGGGCCTGCTGGTGAATTTTGGAATTTACCGCTTTGTCTTGATCCCCGGCCCGGCGGAAGTCCTCGAATGGGGCATCAAGTGGATGGGAAGCAAGGACTTCTGGATGGACGCATCCCTTTCTACGCTACGTGTTTTGGGCGGGTTTACTTTCGCATGCCTCATCGCGATACCGACCGGGCTGATGATCGGATGGAACAAAATTTTCAGCGACCTGACATTCCCGACCCTCGAGATTCTTCGCCCCATTCCGGGGATCGCTTATATTCCGATAGCAATCCTCTTTTTCCCCTGGGAAGAAGCCAGTGTCGCCTTTATCTGCTTTGTCGGAGCATTTTTCCCGATCCTGCTCAACACGATTACCGGGGTCAAGCTGATCGACCGGGACTATTTCCGTGCCGCCCAGTGCCTCGGCTCCAAGCCCAGACACATTTTCTGGCACATCGTCGTCCCCGGAGCCCTTCCTTCAATTTCCACGGGGGCAGCCCTGGGTATGGGAATCGCCTGGATGGCATCAGTCGCGGGCGAAATGATCTCCGGGAAATGGGGGCTCGGCTATCGCATATGGGAAGCCTATACGCTGATCCGCTATCCCCTGATCGTCGACGGAATGATCGTTATCGGACTCCTGGGGCTGGGATCTTCGACGCTCATCCGCTTTATCACCCTCCGCCTGATTCCATGGCGGAAAGCGATCACCGAATCTTTGGACGAGTCGATTACCAAGTAAAGGAGAACCGAACGTGTCTGCAAGCACCTTGAATACAACGTCTAATTTGTGGAAACAGGTGAGAAAAACGGTGGCCAACTGGACCACGGTGAGAAGGATTATGTCTGTGCTTCTTTTCCTGCTGGCATGGACCATTCTCGTCCAGTTTACAGGGCAATTTCATCAGATTCCCACTCCCGCAGCCGTCTTTGCCGCACTGTTTCAACTCAAACTGGGAGTCATCTTTACCGAGATTTTTCGCAGCTTTGTGCGCGTTCTGTGCGGGTTTCTTCTCGGGCTTTTGATCGGATTCCCCATAGGAGTTGCCATCGGGTATTCACGTATCGCAAATTACCTGCTTTTCCCGGCGGTTGAGATGGTTCGGCCCATACCGCCGATCGCGTGGATTCCCCTGACGGTGCTCTTTTTTATCAACATCGAATCCCAGATCGTCTTTCTAACTTTTTACGGGGCCTTCTTTCCCATCGTTTATAACACCATGGGCGGCATTTCGGAAGTGGACATCCGACTGCCCCGGGCGGCAATGTCTTTCGGAATAAACAGGATGGGCATGTTGTGGAAAATTATTCTTCCGGCAGCCATGCCCCAGATCTTCACCGGAATGAAGGTCGCAATCGGAATCACATGGCTCATGGTGGTGGCGGCGGAGATGATCGCCAGCAAAGGAGGGCTCGGTTACTGGGTCTGGTACCACCACACGGTTATGGAATACCCGATGGTCATCCTGGGAATGGGAATCATCGGCCTTTGCGGCGCGCTCTGCAGCGTAGGCATCGACGTTATCGGAAGCCATTTCATGAAGTGGCGGAATATCTTCTAGAAAGCTATATCAGGAAAATCGTAGAGCGCCTGATTTTTCAAAGTGTCGGAGGAAAACAATGGTAGATTCCAATCACAAGGGTGAAGTCGTATTCGAGAATGTAACCCGGGCGGTCCAGACCAAAAAAACGGAAACGATCATTCTGGATCACTGTTCGTTCGTCATTGAATCGGGGAAGCTGACCGTCCTTATCGGGCCTTCAGGATGCGGCAAAACAACGATCATAAACCTGATCGCCGGATATGAAAAACCGGATCGCGGCAAGGTGTTGATTGACGGAAAACCGGTGGCAGGACCGGACCGGGAGCGGCTGGTGGTGTTTCAGGAGACCGCCCTGTTCCCGTGGTTGACCTGTTATGACAACGTCATGTTCGGCCCGCTGGCGACAAAGGTTATGACACGGGAAGAAGCCCACGAACAGGCGATCAATCTCCTCGAAAAGGTCGGGCTCGGGGATTTTCTGTACAAGTATCCCATGCAGCTCAGCGGCGGCATGATGCGCAGGGCCGAACTTGCCCGGGCACTGATCAATCGCCCCACAGTTATGCTCATGGACGAGCCCTTCCGCGGACTCGATGCAATGACCCGGGAACTCATGCAGGAGTATTACCTGCGTCTGGTCGAGGAATCCCACGGCACACACCTGTTCGTCACCTCCGAGATCGAGGAGGCCATTTTTCTTGCCGACAGGCTGATTATAATGACAAACAAACCGAGCCGCGTAAAGCATGCTCTGGATATCGACCTGCCCCGTCCGCGGATAGCGTCTGTCCTTAGGTCCAAACGCTATCTCGAGCTGAAGGCATTAACACTCGAGATCCTTCACGAGGAAGCAGTGAAGGCCTCCATGGCGAGCGGGAAAGCCGATATCGCCATCGATTCCGGTCTTCGGACCTGATCCGGGGATATACCTGGTCGAGAAAAATTAATTTAATAGAACGGAAGGGGTACAACATGGTCAACAATGGCTCCAAGCAAAACGGAGAAGGACGCATCTCCGTCAGGGATGTCGAAAAGGTATATGATCCCGAAGGGGTGAATGTCCGCGCACTCGAGGAATGCAATATGGAAATCGAACCCGGAGAGTTCGTCATGATGGTCGGACCCTCAGGTTGCGGAAAAACAACCCTTTTGAATGCCATTGCAGGATTTTCGAACGTAACCAAAGGCACGATCCTGCTCGATGAAAACGTTATTGCCGCCCCTGGTCTCACCCAGGCCCCCGGTGCCGACCGGATCGTTGTTTTCCAGGGCGGTGCCCTCTTTCCCTGGAAGACCGTTCTTGATAATCTGATATTCGGGCCGGTGGTGCAGGGAAAAAACAAGGATGAAGCCGTTGCCGAAGCCAGAAAGCTCATGGATAAACTGGGACTTAACCGCAACACCGAAGACATGTACCCGGGCAACCTTTCCTCGGGCATGAAACGTCAGGTCGAAATCATCAGAGCGCTGATCAACAATCCGAAAGTGCTCCTTCTCGACGAACCCTTTCGGGCTTTAGACAGCCTCAGCAAGAATTTGATGCATGAATATCTGCTCGAGGTTTTCGAAATCACGAAGAAGACCATATTTTTTATTACCCACGATCTGGAAGAAGCTGTATTTCTTGCGGACCGCGTCCTTATAATGACCACCCGGCCCGGTACAATTAAGGCCGAAATCAAAGTCGATATACCTCGACCGAGAAACTACAAGGTCCTGAGTACGGACCGATTTGCCGAACTCAAGGAACGTGCCTTCGAAGCTGTCCGCGAAGAGACGCTCAAGGCGTTTGAAGCGGGTGAAAGAGAACTCGCATAAGGAGAAAGAAATGATTAAAAAGATTCTGGTTCCCACCGACGGTTCCAAGGGTTCTGAAAATGCCATCCAGATGGCCGCCGAATTGGCCAAGAATCACAATGCCGAACTGTACATCCTGTATGTGGTTCCCAAAGGGGAAATCCCTAAAAAAGTCGTGGATTACCTCCGGGAAGAAAGAATCGACGGCGGACTCGGAAAGCTGTCCACCAAGGTCATCGGCGAAACCGTTCTGGAGCCGGTCTTGAAGAAGGTAAACTCCCAAGGAGTCAAGGCTGTAAAATGGATGGTCTTACGCGGGGACCCGGCCCAGGAAATCCTGAAATTTGCCAAGAGCCGAAAAGTGGACATGATCGTCATGGGCAAGAGCGGACAACGCGGCATCAAGGGGTTGCTTTTAGGCAGCGTCTCCCACAAGGTTTGCAACCTTGCGGAGTGTGCCTGCGTCACTGTAAAATAGGGTGATATCCGCCTGATACATTAACGTGCTGGGGAATAACTTGGACAGAACCGAAAATCGCGTCATCGTTGCGTGCCGCATTATGCAGCCGGAGCTGGAAAAGATCCGGAAGCCCGGCAACGGCGTAGAAATCCGGTATCTCGACCAGGGTCTGCACATGACACCTAAAAAGATGGCCCCTCTAATTCAGGAGCAAATCGATCTGGTTACCGGCCGTTTTGATGAAATCGTTTTAGGTTACGGACTCTGCGCCAACGGCATCGTCGGTGTTCAAGCCCGGAAAGAGGGTCTCTATGTTCCCAGGAGCCACGACTGCATAGCGTTCTTTATGGGGTCCTGCGAGGCATACCTGACGGCAATCAAAAAACGCCCGGGAACCTTTTACCTGACATCGGGCTGGATTGAGGACCGCAAGGATCCACTCAGTTACATGGAGGATAAATACGTTCCCCGTATGGGCAGGGAGACGGCCGAATGGGGCATGAAAGAGGAATTAAAGCATTATTCTCATTTCGTCCTGATCAACACCGGAGTGGGAGACTTGGATCGAATGAGGAGACAGACGCTGGAAAATGCAAAGTTCTTTGGCAAGGAATATGAGGAGATTCCCGGAAGTCTCGCGCTGTTAAGGAAAATGATCATGGAACCGCTTCGTGACAAGGATTTTATTTTCATCGAACCGGGCGGATCGGTTCGTCAAAACATGTTTCTATCTCTAGGCAGAAAGGTTTCTCCCGATGAAACAGACCTTGACCCGGATCCGGTCTCTTTTAGACCTATGGTTCAGTTAGAGTCCGGCCTTTCGTTGAAAGAACCATCAGGATCTTTTCCGTGAAACAAAACCAAACCAAAAGACGTTATAGGTTGACACTCCTACCCATGGGCATAATACTGCAGGCGGAAGAAGGTCATACGGTAACGGAAGTTTTAGCCGGGTCCGGTATTGCCATGCGTTCGGACTGTGGCGGCGAGGGGCGATGCGGGAAGTGCCTCGTTTCGGTCCATCCGGCTGACAATCTCTCTCCTCCCATGGACGCGGAAATCTGCCTGTTTGATAAGAGAAACGATCTGCCGGGAACACGTCTGGCCTGTCAGGCCAGGATTCAAGGTGATATCACCGTCACTCTGCCCGCCTGGGGCCAGGAGGGAGATCCGATCCTTCCCAAATCGGACGTATCTGGAAATTTTGCTGTAGCCCCTGCCGTGAAACGCATATCCGTCGATGGCATCCGGTACAGGGCATTCTCTTCCGGCGATCCGGCAGCAGATTTCTATAGTTGGATACGACGTGAGGCCGAATCGGCCTGCGGCAGGCCGGTTCCTATAGAGGATGCGGAGGTTCTGCGCAGGTTGAGCGAGCCAGTTGCCGGAAAAGGACAAAAGACCCTGGTCAGTCACGATCTCTTCGGCGTCACGGCACTGCTCGATGGGGTGCGCCCCAGATCAACTGGTCTTGCGGTCGACATCGGCACCACGAGCATCGCAGTCTACCTTTGCGATTTTCATACAGGAGAAATTCTGGCAACCGCCGGGATGTTAAATCCTCAGCAGCGCTTCGGCGAAGACGTGATGAGCCGGATCGCATATGCGTCCCGCGAACCTGAAGGTTTGACTCAGCTCAATGCTCTGGTCGTCCGGGGTGTGAATTCTTTGCTCGGTGTATGTCTCGAAAAGGCTCGAATCGACAGAAAAGATGTGGATGAGATGACCGTGGTCGGGAATCCGACCATGCAGCAGATCTTCGCCGGCTTTCACCCCCACAACCTGGGCGCGGCTCCATTCACTCCTTTTCGCCGATCCGCGGTAAATATGCGGGCCGCAGATGTTGGCTGCGACCTCAACCCGGGAACCAATGTATACCTGTTCCCGGTGGTCTCAGGCTTTATAGGCGGGGACATCTTAGGTGGCGTTCTGTCGGACCGCACCTATGAGCGGGATGAGATTACGCTTATCATGGATATCGGCACCAACGGTGAACTGGTTCTCGGGAATCGCAGCGGGCTGTGGGCCACCAGCTGTGCCACCGGCCCGGCTTTAGAGGGGGCGCATATCTCCTGTGGGATGCGGGCATCGATCGGTGCCATCCATGCCGCCAGCATCGATCCGTCATCCCTTTGCTTCACCTGCCGTGTCTTTGGAGAAAACGAGGGGAACCTGGCCCGGGGCATCTGTGGATCCGGCCTTATTGATATTGTGGCTGCCATGCTGCAGACCGGGATTATACTCCCGAGCGGCGCGCTGAAATCCGACCTGCCCGGCGGGACGCGCAGCATTGTGGTCGTACCGGCCGGCAAATCGGGCACTCACCGGGATATTTCTATTACCGCCAAGGACATCCGCCAGGTTCAGCTGGCCAAGGCCGCCCTTGCTTCAGGAATCGAACTGCTCAAACGCAGATCCGGTTTCACAAAGATTGAGCGGGTAGTACTCACAGGGGCGTTCGGAACCACGTTCAACCCCGAAAGCGCTTCAATCGCCGGCATTCTGCCCCGGGAAACCACCTTCGGGCGCCTGGAAGTCATTCCCAACACTGCGGGACTGGGTGCAGTCCGGGCCCTGCTGAACAGAAACCGACGGCAGGAAATTGAATCCTTATACCTTAAGATAGAGGCTCTTGAGCTTGCGGCGGACCCGGATTTTTCAACCACTTTCGTTGATATGATCCCGTTTTCGCAGCCCTCTGAAAGAGCCATGAAGGGAGACATGAAGAATGGATCTTAAAAGCATTACCCCGGATGAGACCCTGGATGTGAGAGGCCTCAGTTGCCCAATGCCCACCCTTAAAACCGCAAAGGCCATGAAAAGCATGGCACCTGGCCAGATTCTCGAAGTCCTTGGAACCGATCCAGGCACTAAGAAAGATATGCCCAAACTGGCAAATAAGTCCGGTCATGAGTGGCTCGGTTTCCTTGATGATGAAGGCTTTTATCGCTTTTATTTACGAAAAGGGGAAGGCCCGAAAAAGGAGACGGAATAGATGGCACAAACGATAGGGATATGTGTTTCCACAAAAAATAGTTTCAGGCATGTAATCGGAATCGCCGAAGCTGCAAAGAATGGTGGAAGAAAGGTGGAGATCTTTTTTACAGGGGAAGGAGTTCATCAAAGCCAACTTTCTGAATTCACCACGCTTTTGGAATTTGCAAAAGTTGCTATCTGTGAGGTGAGCTACATTTCATATGGCTATAAAGGGATCGAAATACCGGGGTTGGGAGATAAGGACTTCGCGACTCAGGCACGGAACGCTGAAATGGTCGAGGAATGCGACCGTTATATAATTTTATAGGAGGAAGCGATGAGTAAGAAGGTGGCTGTCTTGATAAAAGACAAGGAGCGCCAGTACGAAGGACTTAGAACCAGTTTGGGCCTTTTGTTGGAATTTCATACGGTCAGCATGTTTGTTCTCGATCATGAGATTGAATTGACCGAGGAATACAAAGACAACATGGAATTTATCGATGAAATGGAGGGATTCCGGTACAGCAATGTGCCGGTAAATGTTGAAAAATATGGATTCAGAGCTCAAACCCTGGAAGAAATTGCGATGAGGCTGAATGAATACGACCAGATCATCCCCTACTAGACGAGGAGATAGATGAAAAACCTGCATATTTTAAGGTCAGAACCGACCCCGATGACACTTAAGTTCATCCAGGCGACATCCAATGACGAAGGAAACGAACAGTTTAAGCTTTATCAGGAAGATATCGATTACAATCGGTTGATAAATGAAATTTTTTCCAGCGATCGGGTCATCTGTTGGTGGTAATGAATGTGGAGAAGGAGAAACAGGAGGGAAATGATGATAAAGAAATTTGCAATCATGATACTTATACTGATTTGTGCTTATTGTGAAAACGCATATGCGCAGGAACTGAGCTTTGAAAAATATCTATCCAGTTTTGACTATGAGGCCCGCATTGATATGAAGATTGAAAGCGCAGCGCTGGTCAAAGGTCTCAAAGAGGGTAAAATCCAACTGATCGACATCCGTTTCAAGGAGGAGTTCGAGGCATGGCGTATGGGCTTTGCAATCAACATTCCGTTGAACGAACTGCCTGCCCGGATAGGAGAACTGGCTAAAGATAAAATCATCGTTGCGGCTTGTCCGCATAAGGATCGTGGTATTTTGGCAATGGCCTATCTGAGAACCAAAGGGTTTCATTCAAAATATCTGGTTGACGGTTTGATAGGGTTGGCCGAATACCTGCGTGGAGACAGGGCCAGAGAATTTATTCAGCAATTGAACAAATGACATGCTACCAGGCGAAGAAGTGTTCTATTATTTGTGAAACACATCGAGGATTATAACTCTGTAATGTATATGTAAACGAAGGGGAAAGATGATGAACAAGAAGGAACGGTTTCAGGCTGTAAGAGAAAGAAGACAACCCGATTACATGCCGGTATGGCCTAGAGTTATGTCCCAGATGATTTTCAGCCACGGGCTTTTACTTCCTGAGGTAACGGGCAAGGATTGGTATGACGTTGAGAAAGTTACCGAGGCGGTGCTGGCAAATATCACTTACAACGGGTACGATATAGCAATACCAACCTACATCGACCACGCTTTTGGTGTCCCGCCGCTGGGCGGAGAAATAACGATCCCTGAAAAATTCGGAATAGCTGCCGGACCTACAGACAACAAGCCGGTTATGACCAAAGCAGACTGGCCACGAGTGAAAAAACTCGTCGAATCATTCGATATCAGGAAAACCGATCCCCGGATGGCCGGCGCTTTAGCGGTGATCGAAAATGTATCCACGGAGATAGGTGATGAGATGCCGCTTGTAGCTTCAGCATATGTGGGGAGCGAATTGCCTCTAATAAAATGTTACCCAAAGAGTGATTAAAAAAGTATCGTTGACTCATAATTCGGTGTTACCAAACACCGACTCCAAAAGGAGGTTTGAAAATGAGTCCACGGTCCAAAAG
>Ga0180009_10002532_pt1 | contig 21497 bp, 15 predicted proteins | sample OS_PC_MetaG_FD_123537 | JGI IMG/M metagenome (GOLD analysis project Ga0180009, IMG submission 123537) | Groundwater microbial communities from the Aspo Hard Rock Laboratory (HRL) deep subsurface site, Sweden - OS_PC_MetaG | ecosystem: Environmental > Aquatic > Deep subsurface > Groundwater...
CGCCCGCGCCCCGGATCGAGCACCGGGACCGGCGTGTCGTCGGCGAACAGATGATCGCTGGCGAACACGTCAGCACACAGCCGGTCGTGCAGGGCTTCGAGCCACCAGCACGCGCCGCCAACCCATCCCCGAGCGTCGAACGCGCCAGATTGACCCCGTGGCGGGCGAAGATACGCGACTGGCGATAGAGCGGGGTGTGGTCGCAGTATTTGCTCACCAGTACCTGCGTGAGCAGCGCAGGCGTTGCCAGACCACCAGCGATCACGCGCTCGGGAGCCAGTGCCTGGACGAGGCTGCCGCATGCGCGGCAGGCGTATTTGGGACGCGTGGTGCGGATCACCCGCAGCCGTGCCGGCACCCAGTCGAGCATCTCGGAGACGCTCTCGCCCATACTATGGAGCGCACTGCCGCAGCACGGGCATGCCGCGTGATCAGCGTCGAGGATGATGTCTTCGCGCTCCAGATGATCTGGCAAGGCGGTGCGGTGAGCGCGCCGTTCGGCAGCCCCGGTATCCCCAACGATGGCCGGACGGCTTTCCTCGATGCGCCCGATATCGGCGTCGAGGTCCTCGAGGCCGAGCGCCAGCTGATCAGGATCGAGCCGCTCGGAGCGGCGCCCGAACTGCATGCGCTGGAGCTTGGTGATGATTGCCTGAAGGCGTTCGATCTCGTCATTGCGGGTGTCGACCAGCGCTGCCATGTCGCGCACCAGCTGGTGCAGAAGGCCCACATCGGACGGCAGATTGTCGAGCTCGAGCCGCATGGATTTTGCTACCACGAAGGCGGCATTTTCTCAAGCATTTCTGCGGGTTCAGTGCAGTGTTCGGGGCAGTTTTCAACCGGCTTTTCACCCTGCTTTTCTGGGCCTCCACTGCTGCTCGGGACGCCGCCAGTCGATCCCCTCGATCAGCATCGCCAGCTGCGCCGAGGACAGCACTATGCTCTCGCCGACCTGATGCAGGCTCGGCCACACAAAGCCCCCGTGCTCCATCCGTTTGGTGAACAGGCACAGCCCGCTCCCATCCCAGAACAGGATCTTGATGATGCGCGCATTGCGCCCGCGGAACGCGAACAGGTGACCCGAGAAGCTGTCTTCCCTCAGCACTTCCTGCACCATGGTCGCCAGCCCATCGATCCCCTTGCGCATGTCGGTATAGCCCACCGCCAGATGCACCTTTGTGCCGGCCGGAAGCATCAGCATTGCAGTTCCCCCTCCGCCCGCACTGTCACAAAGCGGGCCTGTTCGGTACCGCCGGGCGCAAGTTGCGCGCGCCAGCGGAACAACATGCTGGTGGCGATCCCATGACGCCGACAGACCTTCGCAGCCGTCGTACCGGGAGCTTCAGCTTCGAGTACGATGGCGCACCGCTGGGCAACTGTGAAGCTGCGCCGGACCTGCGCCCCCGCGCGATGATCTGGCGCATCTGTCAAGCCGCCAACGCTCATTCCAGCTTCAGAACCGTTGCTTGTTGCGCAACTAGCAGCGCTGCTTATTTGCGGCCTCGCGCTCGGATGAAGCCGCGCGCGCCAGTCGACCGGCGCGTCCCGTTCAGCCAGCAAATCGCGCCAGCGCGCGAGGCTATGACGCGAGATCGCCAGCGCCGCCGCATACTCACGCACTGTCATCCCGCTCCATTCGAGCGCCTCGACATGCATCGCCCAATACGCCTGCGCTGCCTGGTTGCGGCGGTCGGTCGTCAGCTTGCCGCCCTTGCGGCTGCGCTTGCACCGACGTTCGTCCGCCCCGCGTTCGACCCGGATTTTGGCCGTTTTCCTGTCCGTCAGCACGTCGAGCCAGCGTACGAAAGTGGTCTCGGTGAGCTTGTGCACGCGGCAATATTTTTTCCGCGACAAGCCGCTGCGGCGCCACGCCTCGACATGAACCGACCACCACTCGCGCCGCGCCGGATTATCAAAATGGGAACGACCAGCCATGCAACCTCCAGCCACCAGGAAAACACCCGATGGACAAAAATTGCACCCCGGATTTCAGGTGCCGAAACCGGACGCTTACGGTTGTTTTTTGGATGGCCAGATAAAAGCTCCTCCGTCGGTGTGGGTGGAGGTGTTTGGAATTGCTGGATTTTGAGCGCCGTCGCATAAAATGCCGTGCTGGCACTTTGAGCAAATAATCTTTGTAAATCAATCGCAGAGGCGACGGCGGTTGACGATACGACCCAGCCTGGCCTTGCCCTACTTTACCACGAGCAAATCCACCGCGATGCAAGCATGCGTTTGACCGTCCGAAATCGCGGATCGGCAGTATGGTCCTGCCCGGCATCGCACAAGCGGCGGCTGTGGCGCGCAAATGTCATCTGGCGCTGAGCCCTCCAACGCCTCGATAATCGGCAGCGATGGCGGACCGGCTGCGCTCCCCACACCCTGGGCTGGTTCGTCATCACCCTGTCACCAAGGAGCAATGCCATGCCCCCTGCCTTGCCCACTGCCCCGCAACCCGACCAGCGCCGCGCGGCCCCGTTGATCGAGCCGATCGCAATGCGCGTCCCCGATGCCTGCCGCTTCGTCGGGATCAGCCGCAGCACGCTCTACGTCCTCATCTCCCGAGGCGAGATCGAGATCGTCAAGCTCGGCTGTTCGACCTTGATTCTCACCGAAAGCCTCAAGGGTCTGATTGCTCACAGGCGGCGGCCTGTCGGCGGTAAGGCAGCGGGCATCGAACAATGAGTAGCGATCCCGAACTGGTTCGGGCGATCGTCCTTGCTGCGCTGGTGAAGGCACCCGACCGGATCAAGCGCCACCTGGTCTCAAGGAACGAAGCCAGGCGTGCGCGGGCTGAAGACGCTGTGACAGCGATCATCGTAGCGGCTTTGGCTCAGCGGCGGTGTGGTTGGACCTTTGGGACTGCCCGGAATCGAGCGACAATCAGCGACAGCGGACGTTCGTTCAGATATTCAGTACGGCGCTCGGCCGCGCTGGTCGAGTGGCAGACCTTGCAGCATAAATGCGTCCGGGCTTGACCTTTGTGCGCCAAGTGGAGACGAGTTCGCATTGGACTGACACCACCTTAAAACCCGTCACGGCTGCAGCGGGCGAACCTGTGCAGGGACCACCAGATGTCGACCGCCGCGCGCTGGAAAGATGATGGACAGGAGGATGGTCACGCGGTCAAGGTTGCGATCAAGGATGAAGGTAAGCATCAGATGACTGACGGGATATATTCCAGACTCCACCTTGCCCCGGCCTGGCGCCATTGGGTTGTCGTGGGGCTAGTTACCATCGTGTTGGCCTTGAGCGGGACCGCGACTGCGCAATCGTCGCAGCCACTTGCGCTTGGGGAACCGTTTACCGACAACCTTGTCTTGCAGCGCGGCCGTCCCGTGCCGATCTGGGGTGTCGGCAGACCCGGCGCGGACGTCATAGTGACCCTCGACGCCGCCGAAGCGCGAACGCAGGTTGGCGCTGATGGGCATTGGCGTGCTGTGTTGCCGCCGATGTCCGTAGTGCATGACGCGTCGCTTACGGTGCGCAGCGAGGCCGATGAGCTACTGACACTGCACCATGTGGCGGTGGGTGATGTGTGGCTATGCTCTGGCCAATCGAACATGGAATTTACGGTGGCTCAGGCCACCAATGCAGATCAGGAACTGGCACAGAGCGATGATGCGGGTTTGCGCCTCCTGCTTGTCCCACGCCAGCGACTGCTCCAAGCGGGCGAGCGTTTCGCCCAGCCAAGCCGTTGGCTCGCAGCGAATGCGGAGAGCGCGCGCGAATTTTCGGCTGCCTGCTATTATATGGGGCGGGAACTGCGCGACAGATTGGCCATTCCCATCGGCTTGATCGCCGCATCCTGGGGCGGCTCACGCATCGAAGACTGGCTTGGAGAAGCGACTCTGCGCCGACATGGCGGGTTCGATGATAGCCTCGCCGCCGCTGAAAATCATCGGCTCGATCCCGAAGGGACTGAGCGCATTGCCAACGCCGCGTTGGAAAGCTGGCTGATTGCCCAACGCCCAGGCCCGCAGGAACATCAGGACGATGCGGTAGAAGCTGACCCGATGGCGGGCCTGTGGGAGCAGTGGGATATTGCCGCGCTGGCGAATTTTGATGGGATCGGGGTCTATCACACGACCGTGACCTTGACCGCCGAACAAGCCGCCGCCGCCAGCAACATGGTGATCGGCAATGTTGACGACGTCGACCTGACGTTGGTGAACAACACCCGCGTTGGAGTGACAGTCGGCTGGAATCGTCCAAGAAATTACGCGCTGCCCGCCTCGCTAGTCCATGCCGGGACCAATGTAGTCGAGATAATAGTCCTTGATACTGGCGCCGGCGGCGGGTTGTGGGGAGGCGGTGAGCGCGGATTGGTGCTCGCTGACGGTTCGATCGTCCCATTCGACACGCAATGGACGTTCACGCGCGGCAATCCCCTTGCTGATCTGGGGCCGGTGCCGATGCCGCCATGGGTCAATGGAGAGGGGCTGGCTACATTGCATAATGGCATGATCGCCCCGCTTGGCCAGTATGCTCTGCATGGCGTTGCCTGGTATCAGGGGGAATCAAATGCCTCCCGCGCGAGCGCCTATCCAGCCTTGTTGGGCGCATGGGCCGATGACTTGCGTTCGCGGTTTGATGCTCGCCAGTTCCTTGTCATTCAACTGGCGGGATTTGGTGCGCTGGCGGATGCTGCGGTGCCCTCTAATTGGGCCGAACTGCGTGAGGCCCAGCGCAATTTTGCCAATGCGCATCAAGATGTCGCGCTCATCCCGACCATCGACATTGGCGATCGGTTCGACATTCATCCTACCAACAAGCTGGAGGTTGGGCGGCGCCTTGCGCTGGCGGCAACCGCTTCCGAATGGAACGCCGGTGAGGAACTGGCGTATACCCGATCCGCGAATAATGTGGTTGTGCGCTTGCCTCGCAGTTTCCGGTTACTTGGAGGTACCGTGCATCCGGCCGGTTTTGCCATTTGCGATGGCGATGGCGAATGCCAATTCGCCGCTGCCCAGTTGGCTGGGGGAGACCGTGTCATCGTTCCCATCACGGATTCGACGCGAGAAATTCGCTACCTTTGGGCGAATAATGCGCTTGTCAGCCTGTTTGATTCTGACGGCGTGCCTCTGGTTCCGTTTCGATTGAGGGTTGCACAGTAATTGCGGTGAAATATCTCGACTCGTCGACCATCAGTCTCACAAGATCCGTCGCCTCAAAGGCGGGGTTAACAGATCCTGCCCCTAGGGCCAGAACCTAATCAGCGTGAAAGAAACCCGCGATGGTCAGGCGGCCGGTCAGGGGATCGCCGGGATGGTTAACCGCAGTCGACACGATCGAACAATGCAACAGGTTGCCCGGATAGATCACCGCCCGGTTATAGACAAAATCGACCTTGCCGATCTGCGAGAAGGCTGGCGTGTCGCCGGCAATATAGCCGGGTGCGGGGCGACCGTTGGCATCGAGATCGACTTCAAGGGCTTCCATATATTGGCGGTGCTGTTCGGCTGCAATTTGCGCGAAACCAGTGCTCAGGTGGCGATAAAAGGCCGTGCCGCCGAACGGGGTGTGCGCCAGATAATGGACCATGGCATAGCTGCCCGGTGCCACATCATCGATATGCGGGATACGCTGCGCGAGGGACAGTTGATCCGGCGCGGTACTGACAAGTGAATAGAGCGCCCGGTCGACCCGCAGCGATTTTTCACAACCGAAAACCGACCGCATGATCAGGCCCAGACGCTGCCCGATGTCCCCGAAATAGGCGGGGTCGACCGGCTTTCTTTGCCCCGGATAAAAGTCGCCGCGATAATCATAACCGTCGCCAACGGCCTGATCGCGCCACCGTTCAGGCGCCGCTGCAAACCCATCGACAATCGCGATCGGGCAATCGGCACCGGGCAGTTCGATCACCTCGACAGATGGCCGGACAGTCATGGATAGGACGCGCATGGGTAAGACGCGGCGCGAAAGGCACAAGTCAGGCCCGGCGCGCGCGCCGAAATCCCGATCCCGGCGCATCTCATGACCGCGGGCCGCCAAGCGATTGCAGGATCGATTTGCGCATGGCTGCGATCATTTGCGGTGTCGGGCTGGCGAGTATGCCGCGGCTTTGCGGCGGGATATGCGCCGCAGGATCGCCATTTTCCTCGAAGATATAATGCGCAAACATCGCCTGCCAAACGCGCTTTTCGGCAGCGGAAAGCCCGCGCAGCGCCATGAATCCGTGCATCAGCGCATCCCATGGGGACGGCCCCTGGCTTGCCCCCTGCCACCAGTAATTCACCAGCAGGTTGACCGGCGAAAGCGCCTCGACATGATGATACCAGCCGGTCGGAATGAAAATGCTGTCGCCCGGTTCAAGATCGGCCACGCGCGCCCGGCCCAGCGCTGCGCGGAACCGCGGGAAGCGCACATCGTCAGGCGCGAGCGGGTCTGCGAGCGAAATCTGGGTTCCATTGGGAACCGGATCGAATGGGCCGAGGTAAAGGTTGCCGATCTCCTCGGGCGCGAACAGCGTGAAACGCCTTTTCCCGGCAGCGACATAGGCAATGTTCGGCGCCGGATCGCAATGGATCGCAACTTCTGCGCGGGTTCCCAGCCACAGCCTGTATTCGCCGCCCGCAGGTGCGCAGGCAATCGCGTTTTCCGCAGCGAATTGCGGTGCCGCTTCGTGCGCCCGAATCCCCTGAATCGCAACCGCCCCGTCAGGCCCACCATGCGCGATCAATTCGCTAATAAAACGGCGAAATCCGGTCGTCCGCTTGGAGAAATTGAACGAGGTCAACCCGTCATTATAACCAAACTTTCCGCATATTTCTGGCGGCGCATGCAGCGCGGTAACCTCGATGTCCCGGGCATGACCCGCCAGATACTGCAACATTTCCTGATCGCCTCTCCCCGCCGCCTGAACGACGGGCAGGTCTGCGGCCAGCCCGCGAACCACAACGGGATCAAGCACATCGGCCGCACGGGCCGCGATGCGGCCCAGTTCGTTTGCATCCACCGCACTGATGGTGTTCGGCATCAGGTCGCTCCTTTGCCCGCAGGCTAATCGACAATGCGATGCTTGGGAAGCGCTTCCATTGTGCTGCGCAATGGCGCATGGTGTTGTAGGGTTGGCCCTTCGGGGGATCGCAGACCGGGCTGGCAATTGGCGCGGCGCAAGCCATTTGCCAGCCTGCGCTGCGCCCGGTAACGCTATTGAGAAGCCGGAACGCGGCGCAGGCAAATTGAGCGAGAGCATTGGATAAAAAGCCGACGATCGATGATGTCGCCCGCGCGGCGGGGGTGGCGCGGGCAACCGTTTCGCGGGTGCTCAATTCCAGCCCCAACACCAGCGAGCGCGTGCGCCAGCGTGTTTTGCAGGCGGTCAAGGATCTGGGCTATCAGGTCAATCTTCAGGCACGCCAACTGGCAAGCGGATCAAGCCGGGTGGTGGCGTTGATATTCGCCGCAGCTGCCGATGCCGAACCGAACAGCTATTATCACTCGGCGGTAGAACTGGGGGCGATGCGGGCCTGCTCGGAACTGGGCTATGGCCTGATCGCCCACACGCTCGATCCGGCGCAGGATGTTTACCGTTCACGCGTGCTGGCGATGGTGGATGAACGCCGCTGCGACGGACTTGTGCTCACGCCGCCATTTTCCGATGATGCCGGGCTGATCCGCGCGCTGACACAGCGTGAAGCCCCGTTTGTCCTGATTTCGGCCGGGCCTGATGCGCGGCGGCTGGCGCATTCGGTGGGAATTGACGACCGGCAGGCGGGTTTCGAACTTGGCGAACATCTTGTGCGCGGCGGCCATCGCTGCTTCGGATTCATCAGCGGGCCGCAAGACCACAGGTCTGCGGCATTGCGGCTCGATGGATTTCTCGAAGCGTTGCGCCACGCGGGGATTGATGAAGGCTGCGTGACGGTCGCCAAGGGGAACTTCACGTTCAAATCCGGCATCGATTGCGCGGAAAAGCTGCTTGCCTCTGCCGCAAGGCCGACCGCGCTCGCCTGCGCCAATGATGACATGGCGGCAGGCGCGCTTTTCAGCGCCCACAGGATTGGGCTGAATGTGCCATCCGACCTGTCGATCACGGGCTTTGACGATACGCCGGTGTCCCAGATCGTCTGGCCTCCGCTGACGACAATTCACCAGCCATTGCGGGTTATCGGCTCCAAGGCGATTGAATTGCTGGTTGGCCAGATCATGCGCGAAAACGGCGCAAGCGATATGGCGGATCACCAGCATCTGGTTCCCTTTGAGCTGATCCAGCGATCCTCGACCAGCCAGGGCGCGCCCAACTAATTTGTGGAAGCGCTTCCAAATTACGTTGACATTGCTCCGCTCTGGCGGCAACTCCCTATGGAAGCGCTCCCACACAGATCGGCATTGAACGCCCTTCCAATGGATCGCGTAAGAATATGGGATTGATAAACAGGAATATAATCCTGTCAGGGAGGGGTAAATGAAGCTTCAAACTCGTTCTTCGAGTCGCACATTTTTGCTTGGGATCACCACATCAGCGCTGGCGCTGACTGCCGGATTGCCCAGCGTGGCTTTCGCGCAAGACGCACAAGAAACAAAGCAGCCGGCTGAAGATGTGATCACCGATGCTGACGGCAATGTGATCGTCGTAACCGGCATCAGGGCAGGGCTTGCCAGTTCAATCGCTCTCAAGCGGCAGGAACTTTCGATCGTCGAAGCGGTCACGGCGGAAGATATCGGCAAGCTTCCCGATATTTCGATTGCCGAATCAATTTCGCGCCTGCCCGGCCTTACCACGCAGCGGGTCAACGGACGCGCCCAGGTGATCTCCATTCGCGGCATGGCGCCCGATTTCTCCACCACCCTGCTCAACGGCCGCCAGCAGGCGAGTTCGGGCGATAACCGCGGTGTGGAATTCGACCAATATCCTTCCGAATTGCTGTCGAGCGTCGTGATCTACAAGACTCCCGATGCCAGCATTGCGGGCATGGGCCTTTCGGGCACCGCCGATTTGCGGACGGTGCGCCCACTCGCGTTCGGCAAGAAAGCGATTGCGCTCAACCTTCGCGGGGAGGTCAATTCCGGCGACCAGCTGAATGACGACATCCGCAAATATGGCTTCCGCGCCAGCGGCAGCTATATTGATCAGAACGAGGCCGGAACCCTCGGCTGGGCGCTGGGTTTTGCCTATCTCGATTCGCCATCATCGAACCGCCACTACAAAGCCTATAATTACGAAGGTTTCGGCGGCGCTGACTTCACGCGCGACCGTATTTCCCCGGATACGGCCGATACGGCCCTGTTCCTCAGCGGGCAGGAAATTTTCGCGACTTCGCGTTCGAACAAGCGCGCCGCCGCGATCGGCATTCTCGAATGGGAACCGAGCGACAGCGTCCATCTGACGACCGATCTCTATTACTCCCGGTTCGAACAGCGCGAAGTGACGCGCGGCGCGCAGTGGTTCTCGAACGTGTGGGCCGATAATCAGACTTTCACCAATGTCGAAACAGCCGACATCGGCGGGACGCAGGTGGGTATTTCCGGGGTCGTCAACGGCGTGGCACCGGTCCTCCGCAATGATTACAACACCCGCGACGACGATCTGTTTTCGGGCGGTCTGAACGCCGAATTCAAGATGACCGACCGGCTGCGCTTCATCGGCGATTTGTCCTATTCGCGAAACGAACGTGACGAAAGCATTACCGAAACCTATGCCGGGTTCGGTTGCTGCGCGACCAATGTCACCCAGAACGACAATCGCGTGTTTGACAGCATCGGGTTTGACATCACCAATCTGGTCAATGGTGGTTTTCCGACCCACAGTGAGGGCCTCGATTACGCCGACGCATCGCAGGTCTCGCTTGGAGACCGTGCGCCCTGGGGCGGGTGGGGCCATGATGGCCAGACCAAGGAACCGCATGTCGAAGAAGAAGTGTTCGCGCTCGACCTTGGGTTCGAATATGACATGGACGGGTTCTTCGAACAGTTTGACGTTGGTGGGAACTTCACCAAGCGGACCAAGAACAAGCGGGTCGATGAATTCGACCTGATGCTCAAAAATGGCCGTCTGCAAACCCTGGTTGATCCGGTTGATCTGGTCGATCCGACATCGCTGGACTTTGCCGGCTTCGGAAACGTGCTCGCGGTTGACCTGCGCACCGCGCTGCCGAAATATTACGACAAGATTGATTTCATCAACGATTCCACCTTCGACAAGGCGTGGAAGATTGATGAAGAAGTCCTGACGTTAAGGGCAAAGGCCACCTTCAGTTCGGGCAATCTGCGCGGGAACATCGGCGTTCAGGCTGTTCATCAGCGGCAGGAATCGAGCGGTAGCGTGATCAATGCCACGCTGACACCGCGGGTTGTCACCCCGGTGAGCGTCAGCAAGGGGTATTGGGATGTGCTGCCCAGCCTGAACATGATCTACGATTTGGGTGGTGGCCATCGGCTGAGATTCGCCGCAGCTGAGGTGATGGCGCGCCCCCGCATGGATGAAATGCGGGCCAGCTTCATCCCGAATTTCCCGCGCAGCCCCTGCACCCCGACGGCGCAGGTTCCCACGCCATGTGTTGTCGGCGAGGAACGAACCGGCCTGTGGTCGGCATCGGGCGGGAATCCCTTGCTCGAACCGTGGCGGGCCAGGGCGCTCGATGTTGCCTATGAATGGTATATCGACCGCACCAGCTACATCAGCGTCGCCGGTTTTTACAAAGACCTCCAAAGCTATATCTTCACGCAGCGGCAGGTGTTCGACTTTACCGGGCTTCCCATCCCGCCTTCCTCGCTGCAGACACCGGACCAGCCCAACGGCCTTCCGCCGGGCGTGCCGGTCAGTCCGCTGGGGCAGATCGATCAGCCGGCCAATGGGCAGGGCGGAACGATCAAGGGGATCGAACTCAGCGGGGCGCTCGGCTTTGGCGAACTGCACAAGGCGCTTGACGGGTTCGGGGTCATCGGCAGCTATTCCTACACGGACTCAAATCTGAGCCCGACCGCAAGCGAGGATCCGACCGTGCGTCAGGCCACGCGTATTCCGGGCCTTTCCGGCACGGTCTACACGGTGACAGGCTATTACGAGAAAAACGGCTTCCAGGCCCGCGCGGCCTATCGCTATCGCTCGGCGTTCAAGGGTGAAGTGACCCAGTTGTTCGCGGTTCGCGGGGTGACAGAAATTCTCGCGGATGAGGATGTCTCGGCGCAGCTTGGCTACACTTTCCAGCCGGGCTCTTCGCTGGCAGGGCTGGGTATGCTGTTGCAGGTCAACAATCTGACCAACGCGGCCTACCGGACCCGGGTCGGGGTCGATGGCGGCGGGGCCAGAACGGCGGATGGCGATTTCCTGCCTGAAACCATCGAAAAATACGGGCGGCAGATATTGTTCGGTTTCAATTACCGTTTCTGAACCGATTGGGATCCGGAGATCTCCCCTCCGGATCCCAGTTCCCGCTATCGGGGCGGCTGCCGATCTGTAATGTCAATGCAGAGGATCGCGCGTCACCGAAATCCTGCCGCTCAGGCAGCTTGATCAAACAGCAATTGGAATGGAGGGGCGACCGTGCTCGTTGATAGCAGGTTTATTGGCGCTCTTGCCGGGATAGTGGCGGTTGCCAGTCTCGGCGGGTGCGCTGCCAATGTCGCCCCCCCCGTCACCGTTGCAGCGCCCGCAGCCGCGCAATGGCCAGCCCTTGTCAAACCCGATCACCACGATCCGGCAATCGAAGCGCGTATCGCCGCAATCCTGTCCGAAATGACCTTGCGGCAGAAAATCGGGCAGATGACCCAGGCGGATATCAGGTCGATCACGCCCGATCAGGCCCGCGAACACTATATCGGTTCGGTTCTGAACGGCGGCGGGGCGTGGCCCGGCGGTGCGAAGCAGGCTGCGGTTGCCGACTGGGTTTCGCTCGCCCGCGATTACCATGCCGCCTCGATGACGACCGATCTGACGACGAAGATTCCGGTTATATGGGGAACCGACGCGGTTCACGGCCACAACAATGTGTTTGGCGCAACACTGTTTCCGCATAATATCGGCCTGGGCGCGGCGCATGATCCCGAACTTGTCGGGCGTATCGCTCACCTGACCAGCAAACAGGTAAGGGCGACCGGCATAAGCTGGATTTTCGCCCCCACTCTGGCGGTGGTGCAAAGCCCGCGCTGGGGCCGGACCTACGAAGGCTATTCATCGGATCCGGCGCTGGTAAGGGACTATGCCTCGGCGTTCGTTACCGCGATGCAGGGGGATCTGACCGGGCCGACCACCGCGATTGCGACGGCCAAGCATTTCATCGGCGACGGCGGCACCTGGCTCGGCAAGGATCAGGGCGAAACGCGCACGACGCGCGAAGAACTGATCCGAACCCATGCCCCCGGCTATTTCGGCGCGCTTGAAGCCGGGGTCCAGACGGTGATGATTTCTTACAGCAGCTGGACCGACACAGGCGCGGGGGCGGCGCATGGCAAGATGCACGGCAATCGCGAACTGATCACCGATGTGTTGAAGGGTGAATTGGATTTTGACGGTTTTGTGGTGTCCGACTGGAACGCGATCGAACAGGTCGAAGGCTGCACCCGGACGCATTGCGCTCAGGCGGTCAATGCCGGCATCGACATGTTCATGGTTCCCGACGACTGGCAGCAATTCATCGAAGAAACCATTGCCGATGTCGAATCCGGCGCGGTGCCGATGAGCCGCATCGACGATGCTGTTACCCGCATTTTGCGGGTCAAGATGCGCAGCGGCATGTTTGCGGCCTCCCCCATTCCCGCAGCGGCCGCTGACAGTGATCTTGCAAGTGATGCGGCGCGCATGACGGCCCGCGAAGCTGTCGCGAAATCGCTGGTTCTGCTCAAGAATACGGAGCGATCACCGCTCCCGCTCGCGGCGAATTCGAAAGTTTTGCTGGTTGGCAGGGCGGCCGATAAAGTGCCCCCTCAGCTTGGCGGCTGGTCGCTGACATGGCAGGGCGATTTGACCGACGATAGCGATTATCCGCTGGCGGACGACATGCTGTCGGCGCTGCAAAAGGCACTTTCGGCGGGCGGCGGTAAGGTTGACTTCAGCGAAGATGGTCAAGGCGTCGATGTGAGCGCCTATGACGCGGTTATCGTCGTTCATGCAGAGGATCCCTATGCCGAGATGAAGGGCGATATCGAATATCCCGCGACCATCCGCCACACGGCGCGCTATCCGCAGGATCTGGCTGCGCTTGAGCGGGTTTCGGGGAAGGGCGTTCCGGTCATTTCGATCCTGTTTTCGGGCCGCCCGGTCTATGCCAATGATTTGCTGAATCTGTCGGACGCCTTCATTGCCGCATGGCTTCCGGGGACCGAGGCGCTGGGCATAACCGATGTTCTGCTGCGTCAGCCCGGTGGCGGGCAAAGCAAGGATTTCACCGGCAGGCTGCCATTTGTCTGGCCGGCCGACCCCTGCCCTGAAGTCGCGGCGCAGCCGGTATTGTTCGATCGCGCATACGGGCTGCAATCCTCCGACCGGACAAAATCGGCGGGTCTTCCGGTCGATAATCGGCTAAGCTGCCCGACGCTGCCCAACTGACATAGCCGCCTGGGAAACGATCAATGCCTGCAAGACTGAAGACGATATTGATAGTCGGCGGGGGTTCAGCCGGATGGATGGCCGCCGCCTTGCTGTCGAACCTGTTTCAGGGATTGTACCGGATCAGGCTGGTTGAATCCGAAGACATCGGCACCGTCGGAGTGGGCGAGGCAACGATCCCGGCGATCAAGAAATTCAATGAATTGCTTGGCCTGGACGAGGTTCAGTTCATGCGCCTGACGCAGGGCACATTCAAGCTGGGCATCCAGTTCAACGACTGGGACAAAATCGGGTCGAGCTATGTCCACGGGTTCGGGGTCATCGGGCAGGATCTGGGCTGGCTGCGCTGCCACCAATACTGGCTCAAGATGAAGCTTCAGGGCGAAGCGTCGGATTTTGCCAATTTCTCGATCAACACTGCAGCCGCGCTAGAGAACAAGTTCATGCCGGCCCGCACGGACGCTGGCGATTCGCCGATCGGGCATATTGCCCATGCCTATCAATTCGACGCCGGACTTTATGCGCGGTTCCTGAGAACCTATGCCGAAGAACGCGGCGTCGTGCGCCAGGAAGGCAAGATCGTTGATGTCAATCTGCGGCCCGATGATGGCTTTGTCGATTCGGTCGTGCTTGAAAATGGCGAAACGCTTGCCGCCGACCTGTTCATCGACTGTTCGGGCTTTCGCGGGCTGATCATCGAACAGGCGATGAAGACCGGGTTTGAAGACTGGACCCATTGGCTGCCTTGCGATCGCGCGATCGCCGTTCCGTGCGAACGATCCGCCAACTTCACCCCCTATACCAGCGCCACGGCTCATGGTGCCGGCTGGCAATGGCGCATCCCCTTGCAACACCGGACAGGCAACGGCCACGTTTACGCCAGCAGTTTTATGGATGAGGCCGAAGCAGAGCAGATCCTGCTGGCAAATCTTGATGGCAAGCCAGTGGCCGAACCCAATCGTATCCGCTTCACCACCGGCAAACGCAAACAGATATGGAACCGCAACTGCCTTGCCGTCGGGCTGGCGGCGGGCTTCCTCGAACCGCTTGAATCGACCAGCCTGTTCCTGATCCAGTCATCGCTGATCCGCCTGATCCGGCTGTTTCCCGATGGCGAATTCGATCAGGCCAATATTGACGAATTCAATCGCCAGACCGATTTCGAATATGAACGCGTTCGCGATTTCATCATCCTGCATTACAAGGCGACCGCGCGCGACGATACGCCCTTCTGGCGCTATTGCCGCGACATGGATGTGCCCGCCACGCTCGCGCGCAAGATCGATCTGTTCCGCGCCAACGGACGGATTTTCCGCGAGGACGAGGAATTGTTCAGCGAAGAAAGCTGGATTCAGGTGATGCTTGGTCAGGGGATCATGCCGCAGGGATATGATCCGCTCGTCGATATCCGGAGCGAGGCCCAGGTTTCGCAATTCCTCGGAAATGTCGAAAATGTCATCAGGAAATGCGTTGCCGTCATGCCGACACATGAGGATTTCGTCGCCAGATATTGCGACGCGAAAACACCGGCGTGATCAAATTTCCGATGCGATGGACCAATCTTCTCACGGCTGTGGGCCTGATCGCCGCAGGGCTGATGGCATGTTCCGGCACAACCGCTAGCACGCGCCCCACCCCCCCTTCGGCTGGCACGGCCCAACCAAGCGAAGGCGCGCAGGCGTGGCTGACAACCGCCGATGGTTCGCGCAGGCTCGCCCCGTTCGTGGCCGACGCCATCCGGCTTGAAGCGGGGCAAACTGCCGATGTCGTGATCGACACGCGCCAGCGGCACCAGCCGTTCTCAGGCTATGGCGCGGCCATCACCGATGCCACCGCATGGCTGCTCGAACGCGAACTCGGTGCGGATGATCGCGCGCGGCTGCTGCAGGAATTGTTTGGTGACGGCGGAGAGCTTGGGCTTGATCTGACCCGCATCACCATCGGGGCGTCAGACTTCTCGCGCAGCCATTATACCTATGCTGATACGCCGGGCGTGGCTGATGCCGATATCGCCCCGGCCAGAACGGAACTGATCCCGGCCTTGCTGGAAATTCGCGCGATCAATCCACAGATCAAGGTCATCGCCAGTCCATGGAGCGCGCCTGCGTGGATGAAGACCAGTGGCAGCCTGATCAAAGGCAGGCTGGACCCGGCGCATTACAATGATTTCGCGCAGTATCTGGTTAGCTATGCAAAGGCGATGGCGGCGGCGGGCACCCCGATTGATATGCTGACGATCCAGAACGAGCCGCATTTCGAGCCGGAGGATTATCCCGGCATGCGGGTCGATCCGGCCGAACGCGCCAGGTTCGTTGGCGAATATCTCGGCCCGTTGATGGATCGGGACATTCCGGACACGCGCCTGCTTGACTGGGATCACAACTGGAACGAGCCGGAAAGCCCCTTGGCCGTGCTCGCCGATGCCAGGGCTTCCGCCTTTGTCGATGGTGTCGCGTGGCATTGCTATGGCGGGGATGTCTCGGCGCAATCAATCGTTCATGCGATGCACCCTGACAAGGAAACCTGGTTCACCGAATGCGCTGCGGGTGATTGGAGCGGCGATTGGACTACGGCCTTTCAGTGGGCTGCCAGATCGCTGGTCATCGGTGCGCCGCGCAACTGGGCACGCGGTGCTGTCATGTGGAATTTGGCGCTTGACCAGAACCACGGCCCGCACCTTGGCGGCTGCGGCAATTGTCGCGGCCTTGTCACGATCAATACCGAAAGCGGTGCGATTACGCGCGAACCCGAATATTACGCCTTTGCCCACGGAAGCCGGTTTCTGCCGCAACAGGCTGTTCGCGTGGGCACAGCAACCACCATTTCCGGCCTCGAAGCTGTCGCTTTTCTGGGTGATGACGAAAGCACTGTTGTGATAATCGTGTTCAACGGCAATGACCGTGATGAAGACATTTCGATCAGCGTCGACGGCAGGGTCTGGCAAGGAAAAATGCCACCTGGATCGCTGGCGACCTATGTGATCAAGATCGATGCTGGATAGGGGCCGCTCGGATGAAGCAACAGCTCTCGGGCGTTTCGGCTGCCTTCCTGTCTGTCACGACCCTGTTTTTTGCCTGGGGCTTCATCGCTTCGAACAATGATCCGCTGATCGCTTCGCTCAAGGCAAGCTTTAGCCTCAACTACACCCAGGCCATGCTGACCCAGCTTGTGTCCTTTGCGGCATATGGGGTCATGTCCTTTCCGGCGGCCATGCTGCTCGGCAGGCTCGGTTCGCTGCGCGCTATTCTTGTCGCATTGGCGACGATGATCGCAGGCTGTCTGATGGTGCAGTTCATCGTCCGCTATCAGGATTATACGCTTATCCTTGCGGCATTGTTCATCCTGGCGACCGGAATCACCACCTTGCAGGTCGCCGCCAACCCGCTGGCCGCCGCACTGGGGCCGCCAGAAAGCAGCCATTTCCGGCTTACCTTTGCTCAGGCGTTCAATTCGCTCGGCGTGGTTATCGGCGTGAATTTCGGTTCGCGCATCATGCTTGGCGAGGACGTGCTCAAGGCTGACCATGCCCCGATTACCAATGCGGCGGACCGGATGATTGCGCTTGCCGCCGTATCGCAGGCCTTCCTGCTGATCGCGGCAATGCTGGCGGGCCTGATGATCTTCATCTGGCTGTGGCGCGCGCGCATTGCCAGAGTCGCCGAAGCCTATGAGGAAACTGGCAGGGGATCGGTGCTTGATGCGCTGCGCTCGCGCTGGGCGATTTTCGGCGCGCTTGCCATCGGGTTGTATGTCGGGGCCGAAGTGTCGATCGGCAGCATCATGATCAACTTCCTCAATCAATCCGATATCATGGGCCTGCCGCTTGAAACGGCGGGCTTTTACCTCGCCAATATCTACTGGATGGGGGCACTGATTGGCCGGTTTATCGGATCCTATCTGCTGACCATCATGCGCGCTCCGGTTCTGCTCGGGCTTGCGGCAGGCTGTGCAACATCGCTCTGCCTGATTGTGGCGCTGACCAGCGGGCCTTGGGCGGGTTACGCGGCGCTTGCGGTCGGGCTGTTCAATTCGATCATGTTCCCCACGATCTTCACCATCACACTTGAACGCGCAGGCGTTTCGCAGGCATCGACTTCGGGCCTGCTATGCCTCGCGATAGTAGGCGGAGCGCTGCTGCCCTATGCGGTCGGGCAGATGGCCGACAAGGCAAGCCTGTCCGCCTCGTTCTTCATCCCCATGACAGCCTATGGGGTCATATTCCTGTTTGCCCTGCTGGCTGCTGTGCGGCGCGAGCGCCCGCCGGGCTTTCAGACGGCCTGAGCAGCCTATTCACCTGCACGAACCGCTGCCGGGCTTCGCTGGCAGTGCGAGCAGGGCCACAACCGGGAAATGGTCCGATGCCACGCGCCCATTGGCATGTTGAGCGACGACCATTGCGCGGATGATGCCCACCCCGGTGCTGACAAAGATATGGTCGATGACCGTGCCGGGGGCTGGCAGCGGATCGTAATTGTTGAAGGTAGAGGGGGACTGGCCTTCGGGCAGCGCCCCTGCGCTTTCGGCAGTCGGCACAATCCCTGCGCCTGCGATCATTTGCGCAATCGCCGGTGCATTGATGCCGGTGTTGAAATCGCCCAGCAGCACCAGCGATTCGCGCGCGCCGAGGTTGGCCTTGATCCATCCGGCCAGCTGCCTGCCGCTTTCCACGCGCGCCTGTTTGCCGATGTGGTCCCAGTGGGTGTTGATGACCAACAGCCGCGCGCCATCCTGCTTTCGTCTGACATGGGCAAAGCTTGCCACCCTGCGAAAGGCGGCGTCCCATCCCACTGAGGGAACATCAGGGGTTGGCGAAAGCCAGAACGTGCCTGCGGATTGGATCCTGAACACCCGGCGGTCAATCGCAAGCGGAGAAGCCTCTCCCGCAAGCCTCCCATCGTCACGGCCACCGCCGATGAAAACATGGCTGGGCAGGGCGGATTCAAGGTCTGCGCGCTGATTGGGAAGCACTTCCTGCATCCCCAGCACGGCCGGGCGCAGAGTCTGAATTTGCGCAATCAGCAGATCGCGCCGGTAAACCCAGGCGTTCGCCCCGTCCGCCGGAGTGTCGAGCCGGATATTGTAGGTCATGGCCAGAAGCGGTTCCGGGCAAGCGCCCGCCTGCGGCTTCGCAGCCGCTCCACCGCCAGCCGCAGCACATGCGATCAAAGCCAGCATCGTCACCAACAATCTGTTCACCAGATACCCCCGATATGTCCTGCGCGGATTCTGTGGTAGCGCTTCCAATTAGGGCTGCTTAATGCAATTCTGCCATCTGGCCAATTGGGAGAGACAGTGAAACAGGTGCGCATACTGCACAAGTCAGAGGCATCGCTGGCGGCTTTTCGTGCCAATGGCGAGCCGGTGCTTGTTCGCGGCCTGGTGGCAGATTGGCCGGTCGTTGCCGCTGCCTTGGCCGGGCCTGACGAACTGATCGCGCGGCTGATTGCGAATGCCGCCGATACTCCGCTGTCCTATGCTGCTGGCGATCCGGAATATCTGGGCCGCTTCCACTATACCGCCGATGGCCGGCACCTCAATTTCACCCGCCACCAGGCCAGTCTGGCGCAGTTTCTGCAATTGCTGCTGGATGAAGCGGAAACCGTCCGTCCGCGGGCGCTTGCTGCGCAGGGCCTGCCGGTGCACCTGTGCATTCCCGGCTTCGCGCAGGCGCACGCGATGCCGCTGCTGCCCCCAACGATCATGCCGCGCATGTGGATTTGCAACCGCGCGGAGGTTGCGACGCATAATGACGAGCTGGAAAACATCGCTTGCGTTGCGGCTGGCAGGCGACGTTTTACCCTGTTCCCGCCCGAAGCGATCGGGGATCTCTACATGGGGCCGTTTGAACTGACCCCCGGCGGCACACCGATCAGCATGGTGCATGTGTCCGCGCCCGATCTTGATCGCTATCCGCGCTATGCTGCGGCGATGCAGGTCGCGCAGGTGGCCGAGCTTGAACCGGGGGACGCCCTCTATATCCCGTACCAGTGGTATCATCATGTCGCCGCGCTCGATCCGGTCAATATTCTGGTCAATTACTGGTGGGATGCGGCGCGGCAGGATCTGGGTTCGCCGTGGGATGCATTGCTGCACGCGGTGATCGCCCTGCGCGAACTGCCACCAGACCAGCGCCGCGCATGGAAGGCCGTGTTCGATCACTATGTCTTCCTTGGTAATGGCGATCCGGGGGAACATCTTGCGCCGGAAATGCGCGGGATACTGGCGCGCAGCGATCCGGCCGCGACCGCGCGGCTGAAACAGGATCTGATCAATAATCTGACTGATGAAGGCGCAAAATCCGGCCCCTTTGCATGAACAGGAAGGCAGTGTTGTGATGAAGCTTGCATTGAAATTCGCGGCCGCGGTGCTGGGTTGCAGCCTTGCGGCACCGCAAGCGGGGCTGGCGCAGGACGTGCCCTTTGCCGAAGAAATCCATGTCTTCGGCATCGAGGATGAAGTCTATCCTGCACAAGGGTGCGAGACATTGTTCGTGGGCAGTTCCAGCTTTCGCTTCTGGTTCGCGATGGCACAGGATTTCCCGCGCACGCGCTTGCTTAAACGCGGGTTCGGGGGTTCCCAGATTTCCGACATCAATTTCCATTTTGACCGTGTCGTGGGCCGTTATCGACCTGCGCGCATCGCCTTTTATGCGGGCGAAAATGACATTGATGCGGGCAAATCGCCCGAAGCGATCATGGCCGATCTTGCCCGTTTCATGGACCGCAAGATAGCCACTCTGGGTGCGACGCCTGTGTTCTATGTATCGGCCAAGCCATCACTGGCGCGCTGGGCGCAGTTCGAACAGCAATCGCAGCTCAACCGCATGGTTGCACAGATGGCGAGCGAACGCGGCGATCTGGTCTATGTCGATATCGTCAGCGCAATGATCAAGGATGGCAAGCCCGACCCGGCGCTGTTCATTTCCGATGGCTTGCATATGAAGGCCGCCGGCTACAAACTGTGGCGCAAGCAGATCGCCGCCGCCTTCCGCAGCGCGAAGACAAGCCGGGCGCCGGGATGCTGATCGGCCGGATGCATCCGGTTGGGCCATTGCTGCTGGCATTGGCGGCGGGGCTTCTTGCGCGTCCGGCGGAAGCCCAGGTGATGCCCGACGGCCCGACCCTTACGGCGGCTGACTTGCGATCCGCTCAGGACCTGTCGGGGGACTGGACGTGGTCGATCGATCCCTATCGGGATGGACAAGCAGGCTTTCATGGCGGTGAGGTGGGTGAAGGCCATAGCCGTTTCGCTGACACCGACGTGTCCAGCGTTCGCGCAGCCGATCCGCTGGCGCTGTACGAATACGACATGGATACCGCGCCGGTTGCTCAGCTCCCCTCATCCTGGCTCGGCCACTCTGCGCAGATGCGTCACTATCAGGGGCTGGTGTGGTATCAACGCCGGTTCGACACGATCACCGAACCGGGCAAGCGGCGCTTCGTGCAATTCGGCGCAGTCAATTATTCGGCGGAAGTCTGGCTCAATGGCACTCGGCTGGGCAGGCATGAAGGCGGGTTCACACCGTTTGGTTTTGAGGTCACCGGGCTCCTGCGTGAAAAGGGCAACCGGCTTGTCGTGGCAGCCGATTCCCGGCGCACCGACTCGGATGTGCCGCCGCCGGTCACCGACTGGGAAACCTATGGCGGCATCACACGGGACGTGCGGCTGCACACCCTGCCGGAGACCTTTGTCGATGATGCCTGGGTGCGGATGGCGCCTGACGGAAGCATCCGTGCAGACATTCGCCTCAACGGCGCGGATATGGCGCAATTGCCAGTCCGGCTGGCGATCCCCGATCTGGGGGTCAGCCAATCCGCGATTGCCGGGGCCGATGGGACGGTCTCATTCCACCTTGCGGCCCCCGCGCGGCTTGAACGCTGGTCGCCCGATCACCCGAACCTTTACCGTGTCGAGATTTCCGCCGGTGAGGACCGCTGGCATGATATCATCGGATTCCGGACAATCTCGCTGCGCGGAAGCGAGATATTGCTCAATGACCAGCCGA
>Ga0180009_10002533_pt1 | contig 21490 bp, 11 predicted proteins | sample OS_PC_MetaG_FD_123537 | JGI IMG/M metagenome (GOLD analysis project Ga0180009, IMG submission 123537) | Groundwater microbial communities from the Aspo Hard Rock Laboratory (HRL) deep subsurface site, Sweden - OS_PC_MetaG | ecosystem: Environmental > Aquatic > Deep subsurface > Groundwater...
CACAGACAAAGAAGTCCTTGAGACTAAAGAGATAAGTGAAAATATCTATATTGACATTGATGGGAAAGGCAACATCGTGAGCATGACTATTGAACATGCAAAAGATAGTGCCGGACTTTGGGAGTTCTCATATCAAGAAATGTCGCGCCAAGCCGTATAGGAATGCCGAACATCAGCTTGGAGAAGTGCTTGTCCGCATAAGGCGAAAAAGACTAAAATAAAATAATTATATCAGCATAATAGAAAGTTATTTAAATATTTAAGGACGTCCCTAAAGTCCCCCATTTTTGAATTTTCATAAGTCAGACATATCAAAGGTTTCTATACCGGTTGATATCCTGTGGGTCCATAACCTATATCAAGGAAATATAGCGAAACGTTTATCTCATTTAAAAGTCATTGAATTTCAATAGAACCCTGCTTTTCAACCTTATTAACTTCGCACCATAATATTTGTTTTTTTTCTTGAATAGATTAGTTTGTTTATGTACATTATGATTGGTTTTCATTGATTTCTATGGGTTTCAGATTGACGTGTGTAAAGAGGGATGAAATGACCACTGAAGAACGATGGGTCGGTGTCGAGGATGTTGCCAAGCATCTCGGTGTCAACAAGGACTCCGTGTATCGATGGATAGATAAGATGGGATTGCCGGCCCATCGTGTCGGACGGCTTTTCCGATTCAAAATCTCAGAAGTCGACAAATGGGTCCGTGCTGGCGGAACGAATGAGGCGGGCGCCCCATCTGCTACGGAAAAGAAAACTGATGACTCAGACAGTTAACAGGACTAAACAAGCAGAGAGAGCTAAATGCAAGGTAGAGGACGCCCCTGGAAAAAAGAGGACGATCACTCCACCGCCTTACAGCAGCAAGATTATCAAGGCGGGGGCCCTTCTTCCGGATACGAAAGCCCTTCTGTCTATGTGGGACCCTGGGCATTCCGTTAGCGAAAACCTCCAGCGTGTGCGTCGCCAAAACCTTATGGGTAAGACCTCCCGGTCCAGAGCGGAGGATATCCTTGCCATTTTTAGGCAACGGTATCTGGCTGAAGGGGCCGTTGCACTGGCTTTGGCCAAGATTGTGAAGCATCAGTCCAACGGAAACACCCTTGATCGAATTCTCTATTTCCATGCAGTGCGCGCCGACTTCCTCCTTCGCGATGTGGTAATTGAGCTTCTGGTGCCACAGTGGTCACGGGGCGTCATGGAGATTGATGTCCGGGAGATTGAATCGGCATTGAGAAAATGGGTTGAAGAGGGAAAAACTTCAGGTGCATGGGGGGATTCCACCGTACGACGGGTCACACAAGGAGTGCTTTCAACACTCCGTGATTTTGGTGTCCTTCAGGGAGCGGTTAACAAACGCATCGCCCCAGCCTACTTGTCCCTACAAGCTTTCGCCTACATTGCTTTTTACCTGAAGCAGCACCAACCATCAGGAACCAAACTGCTTGATCTTGTTGATTGGAAGTTGTTCTTCCTGCCCCGCGAGGGAGTGGAGCGGTTTCTTCTGGAAGCGCATCAACATGAGATGCTTGAATACCATGTTGCGGGCAGTGTCACTCGCTTGACCTTCCCCGCAGAAACCCTTGAGGAGTATGCGAATGTCCTCACTCAATAGTCGAATTGAGCTGCTTGAGAGCGACCTGAAAGCGAGTCCGCCTCGGATCAGCGTCTACCACGATCTGCCATTCGCTATTTTTCGGTATGATCCGGAGGAGGAGTGGGCACTTCGGCGGGAAGCCCGTTTGCTCGCAACCCGACTGGGAGAAACGGGCAAAAAGACATGTCTTATTCATATGTCGGAACTTTTGTGGAAGGCGATTCAGGAGAGCGAAGGAATCGATGCGGTGGTGGAGCTTGAGAATGACCGAGGCTTTCTTGCAGCCCAGGAACAGGTGACCACGTACTTGTCCGACCGCGATTGGCGGCCTTTGGCCGGTCTTCTGACAGAACGTCTTCAATCGCTGGATATCTCTACGGAAGTTGTCTTTCTTATGCGAGCGGCAGCTATGGCCCCCGGCATCTATCACATGTCAAAACTGCTCGATCAGATGCAGGGCAAGACATCCTTCACAACGATCCTTTTCTATCCCGGCTCTATCGAAGGGACAACCGGGTTGAGATTCATGTCCCTTAAGGATCGTGACGCGTTGGGAAATTACCGGGTCAAAATATATGGATAAGACTCAAGGAGAGCACATGAAAACGATTGGCAACCTCCTGTCGCGGGATTTGAGTCGGAAGATCGAGGAGATCATCCAGGTCGATCAAAACGACGAGCAGTCCGTGTATTCGGAAATCACCGAGTACATTGCCACGGACAGTATCCGCGATCAGTACGCGGCTCTCCTGAAGGCCGTAGCAGAAGCTCCGTCGGAACCCCATGAAAGCATCGGGGTCTGGGTTTCCGGTTTTTTCGGCTCAGGCAAGAGCTCATTCGCCAAGAATTTCGGGTACGCGCTGGAAAACAGAAGGGTCCTTGGACAGGATTTCTCGACCCTGTTCAAACAGCAGATCCGTGATGAGCAGGTTCGCAATTTGCTTGACCTTATCAATACCCGCTTCCCAACCGAGGTCATTCTCTTTGATATCGCCAAGGAGCAGGACACTCGCCGTGTCACACAACGCATCGCCGAGTTTATCTATACCGTGCTGCTCAGAGAACTCGACTACGCCGAAGATTTTGACATCGCGGAACTTGAGATCGAGCTCGAAGCGGAAGGCAAGCTGGAAAAATTCATCGCCAAATGCAAACAAATCCACAGTCAGGAGTGGCGCATCGTCCGTAAAGGCGCACAACGGCTATCGCGGGCCAGTGCGGTCCTTCACGCCCTTGATCCAGTGACATATACAGCCGCCGACTCCTGGGCTCACACCCAGCGCAGTCGCGATGCGGCAATCAGCGTGAGCAAGGTTGTACATCGCACATTCGAACTCTTTGGCCGCAGACGCCCTGGGAAGGCGCTTGTTCTCGTTATTGATGAGGTCGGTCAGCATGTCGCCCGCAGCGGCGACAAGATCGAAGATCTGCGGGCCACCATCGAGGAATTTGGGAAAGTCGGCAGGAATCTGCTGAAGGCAAGAAAAATACCGGCACCGTGCTGGATCGTCGTGACCTCTCAGGAAAAACTCGACGAGGTTGTGGCCGCCATCGACTCAAAGAGGGTCGAACTGGCAAAGCTTCAGGATCGGTTTCGTCATCGAGTCGATCTCGCGCCATCGGACATTCGCGAGGTGGCCACGCGGCGGGTTCTGGCCAAGAAAGATGAGGCCTTGCCGATTCTCCGGAAGCTTTACGTTGCGAACCAGGGAGCACTGAATGCCGCGCTGCGGCTTGAGCGCACCTCACGTCGAACGGCTGTTAGTGAGGATGATTTCGTCCAGTTTTATCCATATCCGCCGCATTACATCGATATCGGCATCAGCATCATGTCGGGAATTCGTCTTCAGCCAGGAGCGCCAAGGCATTTTGGCGGAAGCAACCGGACAATCATCAAGCAGGCCTATGAGATGCTTGTATCCAATCGGACGAATCTCGCCGGGAGCCCGATTGGTACCCTGGTAACATTGGATCGCGTGTATGAACTGGTTGAGGGCAACCTTTCGAACGAGCGTCGCACCGACATCCACGAAATCGGCGAGCGCTTCAAAGGTGAGCCCGATAAGGATTGGACGCTTCGGGTTGCCAAGGCCATCTGTCTTCTGGAATTCGTGCGCGACCTGCCTCGAACAGAAGCGAACATCGCCGCTTTCCTGATTGACAAGGTCGGCGACCCGGCACCAGTTGCCCAGGTCGAGAAAGCCATTAAGAAACTCTACGATGCGCAGTTCATCCGCAACACCGAGGATGGCTGGAAACTCCAGACCGCCCAGGAAAAGAACTGGGAAACCGAGAAGAAAGCCCTCGATCCCAAACCCCGCGACCGCAACGAGATTGTCCGAAACGCCCTGCGCTCGATCTTTGGCGAACCCGCCCTCAGGACATACCGCCACAAGAATTACCGCACTTTCCGAACCGGGATCAGCGTGGACGGCACGACCGCCGGGGATGAAGGTGATATCAAGGTGTCTTTAGCCGTGGCCGAGGACGAAAGCGAGCTATCCAACCGGATCAACGAGATTCGGGATGAAAGCCGGCAGAAGACCCACGAAAACGACTTCTACTGGGTCTTCTCCCTTGCGCCGGAGATCGACGAACTGGTCGCCCAGCTTTTTGCATCCAGGAAGATGGTTGAAAAATATGACCAGCTCCGCGCCCAGAGCAAGATCACTCCGGACGAAGCCACTTGCCTCCAGGACGAGAAAAATCTCGTCTTGAATTCCGAATCAAGGCTAAGAGACAAAATCACCGAGGCGCTCGAACGCGGAACAGGCATGTTTCGCGGCGTTGCTAAAGACGCTTCATCTCTCGGCAAGAACCTGGGTGAAATCATCAAAAAGTTCCTGGAGCAGATCGTTCCCGACCTTTATCCCAAGTTGGAGATGGGTTCGCGTCCATTGCATGGGGATGAACCCGATGTCTTTCTGAAGGCGGCCGACCTCAAGGCGCTTCCCCAAGTGTTTTACGCGGGCGAGCGCGGCTTGGGGCTGGTGACCAAAGAGGGGGTGAAATACGTTCCAAACCCGAACGCGGATATTGCCAAGGAGGTGCGCGACTACCTGGTCAGCCAGCATGAATACGGGAATCGAGAAGCCTGCCTCGGCAAGGCGCTTGAGAGCCGATTCAACGGCACGCCCTATGGGTGGGAACGCGACGTGCTCCGACTGGTCCTGGCTGTGCTGTTCCGTGCTGGTGTCATCGAGGTATCCTTCGGCGGTCAGAAATTCGACTCGTTTGCCGAGCCGCGAAGCCGGGAACCCTTCATCAACAACACAAAGTTCAAGTCGGCGATCTTTACCCCGATCAAACCGGTGGATCTGAAAACCCTCACCCAGGCGGTTCAGAGCTACGAAGGCCTCACCGGCAAGACCGTGGATGTGGAAAAAAACGCCATCGGGGTAGCGGCGAAGCAGTATGCCGAGGCTGAGACCAAAGAGGTCATTCCGATCATCGCAGAGGCCAAAGCCCGCTATTTGCCGGTGCTGACCATCGTCGAGGAATACCGGGAAGCCTTGGCGAACATCCAGAACGGCTCGACCGACGACTGTGTGAACCTTCTGGCTGGCGGCGCAACCTCCCTAAAAGAAGGCCGTGAACGCCTCCGGAAGATCGCTGAGTGTCTCAACGAAAAGGGGTTGGCCACTTTGCAGATAGCGCGGTTGGCTGCCAATGAAATGTCCCGCGTGTTTGAAGCGCGCGGACAGGATGAGATCACCGCAAAGGGCAAGGAGCTTCGTGATCTGCTGCAGTCCGAGACCTTTTTCGATTCAATGGCGCAGATTGAGAAACAAGCCCAGGAAATCTCGACTGTGTATCGTGAACTCTACGAGAAGACCCATACGGAACGAGCCACGCAATATCGGGATGCCGTCGAGAAGATCAAGGGCCGGTCGGAATGGAATCAGGTGCCTGATTCCATGCGGGAACCAGTGCTTGCCCCGCTGACATTGCGCGGTTGCGCTGAGAGCGATTTCCCGGAAACGAACCTCGTCTGTAACGCATGCCGGGCTGGTGTAAACCAGATGGAATCGGACAGCGAAGCCCTTGGCGGTTTGTTTGCCAAAGTTGTCTCTGAAATCCAGCGGTTGACGACGCCGCCTGATGTCAAGATCGAACGGGTTCGGGTTTCCGAGTATTTGTCCGGCTCGTTTGAATCGCCGGACCAGGTCAAGAAGGCCGTTGCCCGGCTTCAAGACTATCTGCTCAAGCTGCTCGACGAGGGTGTGAAAATCGTGGTGGAGTGATTCATGGATCAGACCATACGAAACAAATTGCGCGGTGTCGTGACCCAGTGCCGGAAACTACTGGAGGACTCGACAGCCCAAGCCCTCCAAGGGCGCTTCGGAATTTATGCGGGGCGCAAAAAGGGCGCGGTTCAGATCGAGGACGAGGCCCGCATGGCGCATCTTACCGAGGAAGACCGCGCATGTCGTCAAGACATTTTGGACCATCTGGGACACATCCAGGCCATCGGCTACAAACCCAGCGAGGCGCTGGAGCAGCTTGTGCGGGAAATCGCCTTTACCCACCTCAACCGCCTCTGCGCCTACAAGATGATGGAGTCTCGGGGACTCATCCGCGAGGCCGTGAGCCGTGGGCTCAAGTCCCAAGGTTTTTTCTTCTATCTCGCTGACCACCCGGCGGCTGAAAAGTTTCATAACAGCGGGCAGCAGGACTTAGCGTATCGAAATTTCCTCGATTGGCTGGGCGGAACGCTCTCCCAGGAAATCGGCATCCTCTTCAATCCCAACGACCCGGCGAACCGCATCTACCCACCTCAACGGGTCCTGAACGAGGTATTGGCCCTGATCAACGATGGCGAGCTGAAGGACATCTGGTCACAGGACGAAACCATCGGTTGGGTTTACCAGTATTTCACGCCGAAAGAGCTGCGCGACAAGGCCCGGAAGGAAAGCCAGGCCCCACGTAATTCCTATGAGCTTGCCTTCCGTAATCAGTTTTTCACCCCCCGCTATGTGGTGGAATTCCTCACCGATAACACCCTCGGCCGCATCTGGTACGAGATGCGCAAGGGCAAGACCGCCCTCAAAGACCGTTGCCGGTATCTGGTGCGGCGGCCCACCGAGATGTTTCTGAAGGAAGGCGAGGTGGCTCCTGCGGAACCGAAAGACGCAGCCGAAGACCTGTCGCAGGAGGAACTGCTCAAGCAGCCGGTTTATATCCCGCACCGGTCCAAGAAGGACCCGCGCGAGATCAAGGTCCTCGATCCGGCCTGCGGTAGCGGGCACTTCCTGCTCTACTGCTTCGACCTCCTCCAGGTCATCTATGAAGAGGCCTACGATGACCCCGACCTCGGCAAAGGACTTAGGAAGGACTACCCATCGCTGGAAGACCTCCGCACAGCGGTCCCTGCCATGATCCTTAAACACAATCTGCATGGTATCGACATCGACATGCGAGCCACGCAGATCGCGGCGTTGGCCCTGTGGCTGCGCTGCCAGCGGACCTACCAGGAGCTGGGATTGAAGAATGGGGAGCGACCAAAGATTACCCGCTCCAACCTCGTGTGCGCCGAACCAATGCCGGGCGAAGAGGACATGCTCCAGGAGTTTACCGCCGGGATCAAGCCACGGTTGTTGGGGCAGCTTGTGGACGTTGTGTTTGAGAAGATGAAGCTCGCCGGCGAGGCGGGCTCGCTCCTAAAGATCGAGGATGAGATCAAGGACGCTGTGGCCAAGGCAAGGAAGCAGTGGATGGAAGTTCCAAAGTCCGAGCAACAGCTTTTATTCCCCGGCTTATCTGATCCTCGACCTAAACAGCAGGAACTCCGTTTCGATCTCAAAGGGATTACGGACAAGGCGTTTCTGGACCGAGCCGAAGATGAGATCATCGCGGCCTTACGTCAGTACGCGGAAAAGGCTTCAAATGGCAGAGGCTTCCGGAGACGGCTGTTTGCAGAGGATGCAGCACGAGGGTTTTCCTTCGTTGATGTATGCAGCAAGAAATTCGACGTGGTGCTGATGAATCCGCCGTTTGGGGCGTTTATAAAGAGCTCCCTTGCCTATGTTCGAGACGCTTATCCGTTTTCGAAAAATGACATCTACACGGCCTTCGTGGAAAGGTTCGTCACTAATTCAGGTCGTCCACTGGTCGGAGCTATTACAAACCGCACGGCATTCTATGCGAATTCGTATCAGCCGTGGCGAGAGGAGTTCCTGCTTCAAACCACACAGATTTCGTGCTTTGTGGATTTAGGCGAAAAGGTAATGGACGGCGCGACCGTTGAAGCAGCCGCTTATGTCATCCTTGCGGGGTCATCGGATGCTAGATCGAGAGGACTCTTCGTTCGCGCCTGTCGTCCCTCTGACAGAGAAAATCTTCTACTTCATGCGATTGAATCTTATCGCCACGCATCTCTTGTCGCCGATGCCTACGTCAAGAAAATCAGCTCCTTTCGTTTGGTCAAAGAGAGTCCCTTCGTGTACTGGATTACAGATGGTCTTGCAGAGAAGCTACAAAATCTGCCTTCAACAGAGCCGTCGGCTGGTGACATAAGGAAAGGACTGCGGACAGGGGATAATTTCCGATTCGTAAGGACCTTATGGGAGGTTCCCAATAAGGAACTCACGCCAGCTATATCAGCAAACGACCCTGACGAAGAAAGAAAGAAGTCAGTGTGGGTTCCGTTAGTACTGGGAGGCACGTCTCGACCTTGGTATTCGCCTTTAACTGTTGCTTTGAACTGGCGCAATAACGGAGCCGAACTCCGGGAGTACGTTCTTAAGTATGGAAGCGAGTCAAGGTTGATTCAAGCGGAATCTTATTATTTCCGACCTGGTGTTAGCTGGACTGGCCGCGCCACGAGGTTTGTGCCCTATATTGTACCTGGCGGTGCGATACCTACTGGTAGCCGCCCAATGTTTTTTCCTGCGTCGGGACTTGAGCACGCATTTCTTGTGATTGCTTCGACGAATGTTGCCTCCGCCATGATGCGATTCTATGCGGAGAAGATTGTCTGGCCTAAATTTCTGGAAGGCAAAGTAAAGCTGCTGCCGTGGCCTGATGTGTCTTCGGAAGACGCAGCCAAGATGCAACAATTTGCGCGCGAGAAAGTGAACGCTATTAGAAAATATTTGAGCACAGTCGAACCCTACCATGAATTCAGGTGCCCCTGTCTTGATTCGTCCGAGCTCGGTTCGCGCCAACCGGTGTTCAACGAGGTACAGCTTCTTTCTGATGAGATGGAGGCGTTTGTAACTTCTAAGTACGGACTCACAGAGGCTGAACAATTGCTGCTATGTCGAGAATTGATGCAGGCATTGAGCTTGAAGGGTGCTGGGGGAGAACCGACTGACGGAGACGACGATCAAGATGCAGATAAGGAAGATGCGAGTGAGGCCGCCGACAATGCTTGGACAATATCACCGGGGGAAGCCAATATTAGTTACGCTATCGGTTCCATTTTTGGCCGCTGGGACATCCGCTTTGCCACGGGAGAGCGGCAGCCGCCAGATCTCCCTGATCCCTTCGACCCACTCCCCGTCTGTCCGCCAGGCATGCTTCAAGGACCAGATGGTTTGCCCGCTAAGCACGAGGACGTGCCGCCCGATTACCCCATCCGCATAGACTGGGATGGCATCCTGGCAGACGACCCTGGGCATGAAGACGACATCATCCGTCGCGTGCGTGACGTGATGGAGGTGATCTGGAAGGACCGCGCTGAAGCCATTGAGAGGGATGCCTGTGAAATTCTGGGCGTGCGGGAACTGCGCGACTACTTCCGCAAGCCCGGCAACGGCGGCTTCTGGATGGACCACGTCAAGCGCTACTCCAAGAGCCGCCGAAAAGCTCCGATTTATTGGTATTTGCGCTCAGCCAAAGGCAACTATGGCCTTTGGCTCTATTACCACCGGCTGGACAAGGACATCCTTTTCAAAGCGTTGCTCAACTATGTGGAGCCCAAGATTCGTCTGGAAGAGGACCGTCTGAAATCCTTGCGGGGCAGGAAAGAAGCAGCGGGAAGTTCGGGCCGCGAGGGCAAACAGATCGAAAAGGATCTGGACCGCCAGGATCAGTTGGTCTCCGAGCTGCATGACTTTGCGGACAAGCTCCGCAGGGCCGCGAACCTGAATCTGGAGCCTGACCTTAATGACGGCGTGGTTATCACTATCGCACCGCTCTTTGAGCTGGTGCCATGGAAGGAAGCCAAGGAGTATTGGGAAAACCTCGTCGAGGGCAAGTATGAATGGTCGAGCATCGGCAAGCAAATGCGCGAGAAGGGACTGGTTAAAATTTAGGAGGGTTACATGTCATTCCAGACACCCATTACTATTAAAGAATCTGTAGATAACATTCACGCAAAGAGGTATCTGCTACCAGCAATCCAACGTGAAGTTGTGTGGGAAGTAGATCAAATTACGCGTTTGTTCGATTCCCTTATGCGGGATTATCCCATCGGTTCGTTTCTATTCTGGCATGTGGAAAAGAAAAATACCAGCAGATACCAATTCTATGAGTTTGTCCGCGAATATCATGAAAAGGATAGCCCTCACAATCCGAAGGCAAATGTTAGCGGCGAAGACGACATCACCGGCATTCTTGATGGACAACAACGTCTTACGTCACTATACATTGGACTCCGCGGCTCGTATGCCTATAAGGAACCAAGAAAACACTGGAATAACCCTCAGGCATTTCCCAAACGGCGCCTCTATCTAAATTTGCTTTCCCCTAAAATAAATGGTGACGAGACTGACATGCTTTATGATTTCTCGTTTCTAACCGACGAGAACTACCAGATAAAGGGTGAAGATACTTTTTGGTTTAAAGTCGGCGATATTTTGAACCTCAAAGAACAGTGGGAAGTGAACGACTATCTTATCAGCAAGGGATTAACGCAGGGGCCACAGGAACAAGCCAGGTTTGCTAACAGGACACTGTTTAAACTGTGGTCAGTGGTCCACGAGACCAAAGTAATTAACTATTTCCTGGAAAGAGATGAAAGCCTTGATAAGGTACTGAATATTTTCATTCGTGTAAATAGCGGTGGGACTATACTAAGCTATTCTGATCTGCTGCTATCAATTGCTACAGCTCAATGGCAGAACCGAGATGCCCGGGAAGTGATCATGTCATTCGTTGATGAGCTTAACGCTATGGGGGACGGCTTCAATTTCAATAAGGATCTGGTATTGAAAAGTAGCCTCGTTCTATCGGACATTAAGGATTTTACTTTCAAAGTCGACAATTTCAATAAAAGTAATATGCTTAAGATTGAGCAGGAGTGGGATACGATAGAAAAAGCTCTTCGTGGTGCAGTCACGTTGATATACGCGTTCGGATATAGTCGCGATACTCTTACCGCAAATTATACCGTTATTCCTATTGCTTACTATCTCAAGAGCAAATGCCTTCCCAGGAATTTCGATCTATCAGCCCAGTACTCCGAGGATCGCAAAGCGATACACAGGTGGTTGATTCTTGCTTTGGTCAAGAGAGTATTCGGCGGTGTTCCGGATTCGGTGTTACGTCCGATGCGGGAGGTTCTGAGCAATCCATCGAATGTGTTCCCTATAGTCCAAATAATCGATAAATTCAAAGGGACAAACAAATCGTTGGTTATTACTGAAGATGATGTAGAAAGCATGCTTTCCTATCGATATGGGCAAGGATATACCTTTTCTACTTTAGCACTGCTTTATCCTTCGTTTGATTTCCGAAACAGGTTCCATATTGACCATATCCATCCACGAAGCCACTTCACCAAGGCTAAGTTGCGAAACAAAGGAATACCAGAATCTGATATCGAATTCTATATGGAAAATGTCGATGCACTTCCGAATTTGCAGCTTCTCGAAGATATTCCCAATCAGGAGAAAAGTGACTCTGATTTTGATGTATGGTTGGCAAATAAATACGATTCTCAAAGAGAAAAGACTGACTATATGAATAGACATCTAATACCTGAAACGAATCATTCCTTATCAAGCTTCAGGTCTTTTTTCGAGGAGCGGGAGAAAAAAATTAAAGATGAACTATGCAGTGTTCTTGGCATAACCTTTGGAAACTAAAATGAACTATCCCGGCATCGTAACAGAGCATCTCATTAGCTTGATCGCCAAGCAGGTCAACGACAACGGCCTCGTGGTCTGGTACGATCCGGATGGCGTATATGCTGATGCTTTGGCGGTGTTGGACCTGCCCGACACCACCCTCCTCCGCTATACGGACAGCTTGTTGCGTCTTCGCTGGGAAATCGACCAAAAGCATCTCTTGGACGGCGAAGAGGCGCCGCGCATGGTGGTCTATGTGCCGATGGCCCAGGACCAAAGCCATCATGCCCTCATCGAGCTGGAGGCCGCAGGAGTGATCATGCAACCCGGCCAGCAGCCCCCTGCGCGCAACACCCGGCTGGCCGTTGTGGCACGCAACGCCCTTAAGGGCGTTCTGGGCGAAGACACCGCCGCCCATGTGGAAAAGCAGACCGAAGCAGGAAAGCTGACCCTGGCCGACCTCGACGCCCTAGCTGACAAAGGTGGCGAGATTTCCAAGGGGTTGATCGCTCTCATCTTTGGCACCGGTAACCCACAGGAGGTCGCCCTTTCTTTCCTCGACAACGACCATCTCGACGAGAGCATTACCAAGAAGGATGCCAAGGGTGAACTTGTGGAGCTTCTACGGCGTGACTTCGATTTCGACACCCCTGATGGCGCGGAGTTGGACGACCTCCGCCAACGCCTGGCCCGGCATGTCTTGATGACCGATCTCATTTCAGGACTTGGTAAGACCGTACCGTCCAGTCTGTCCTCGGTTCTTGTCGCCTCAACGCCGGCTACCGATGCCGCATGTATTGGATTGGCCCGAGGGTGGCGTTTGCGCCGTGACCGGCGGGGAAGCTATGTGGCCGCCGCTCTCCGGGTGGAACAGGAGTTCAACATAACTGCCTTAACATTCGAGCCTGAGGTGATGGGCAGTATCGAAACCTTCCCAGCCATCGAGAGGGCGCTGTTGAAACATGCCGAGAACCGGCTTTTGGAGAAAACGGACGGCGATATGTTGACCCTGGCCGAGTCCCGCTTGTCTCGTTTCTGGTGCGATGCGGAACCGAAGCTCCAGGCTCTTTGGGCTCTTGTGGCCTCCGCTGCCGAGGTGCTGTTGGAAGCTGATCGCGTCGAGCAGGCTCTGAAAAAAGCCCCCGCGTCGGTCACCGGGATGATAAAGGAATATACCGAGGGCGGGGAGCCCTGGTGTCTGCTGGATACCCAACATCGTCACATGGAGAGCCGTTGGTACAACTTTGAGCCGCATGGCGACGACCACGACAGTATAGAAAAACTGGTGATACAGGCCCGACGGCGTTACGTGACGGTAGGCTCCGAAATGGCCCGGCAATTCCTGTCAGAATTGCAGAAGAACTCCCCGGACAGGAGCGTTGCCCGCCAGCGCGAGATTTTCGAAAACCATGTCAAGCCTTTCTTGGGCGAGAAGAAGACCGCCTATATGTGGGTGGATGCGCTTCGGTTTGAGATGGGTCGGGAACTTTGTCGCCTGCTCAGAGAAGACTTCGAGGTTGACCTCCAGCCGGCCCTCGCGGCTGTGCCGACCGTGACCGAGATCGGCATGGCGGCGCTGCTGCCCGGCGCTCAGGGCGATGCGAAGGTCGTGGCGGCAGGCAGCGGAAAACTGGCATTGGAGATCAACGGGACCGTCATAAAAGACCGCAAGGACCGAGTGGCGCTTCTGAAGAAGCTTGCAGGCGTGGATGTCTATGACGCCAAGTTGGACAATCTCCTGCCCAAGCCATCCAAGAAGGTTCGCGAGGGCATCGAAAAAGCGCAGTTGATCCTTGTGACATCGCAAGAGATTGATGAGATCTGCGAGCAGGACAACATCACCCAGGCGCGCAGGCAGATGGACGGAGTCCTGAACGACCTGCGGAGAGGGGTTCGAATCCTCGTTGATATGGGCATCGAGCGCATCGTCATGGCGGCTGACCATGGACACCTCTTTACCGATGAACTGAGCGAAGACATGAAGGTGGACGCGCCGGGCGGCGAGACCGCGGACCTCCATCGCCGCGTTTGGGTGGGGTGCGGAGGCAATGCGGACGATGCATTCCTGCGTGCGCCTCTCAGCGCGCTCGGCATGCAGGGCGAATTCGACTTGGCCACGCCGTGGACCTTCGCCTGCTTTAAATGCAAGGGCGGGGCGAAGGCATATTTCCACGGCGGACTCTCGCCACAGGAATTGCTGGTGCCGGTCTTGATCCTCAGTCCGTCCTCCAGACCTTCCGCTGGGCCTCCGGTTGGAATCGCATGGACGCTCTTACCCGGGAGTGAGAAACTCACGACGCGGTTTTTCTCAGTTCAGATAACGGGTTTCAATTCGGGACTGTTCGATATCGCAGCGCCAAAGGTCCGTGTCGAACTTCGTGCAAAAGGAAAGATAGTATCGCGCGCGGTCAGCGCTTCTTACGGATTCGAGGAGGCCATAGGCGATGTGGCGCTTCGCAATGAGGAGGGCAATTCCAAGAGGATAGCACCCAATACGATCACTCTCATGATTACCGAGGTGCCGGACCAGAAGAGTGTCGGGTTGTACTTGCTTGATGCCTCGACCGGCGCTGAATTGGCACGGCTGGAGAAGATCGAAGTGATCATCGCAATGTAAGGAAAATACCATGCCTGAACTTGATCGCAAATCAACAAGAGTTTTCGCCGGGAAGGTGGTTCGAAAGGACCTTGTCCGAAAGGTGAAGGTCGGGGTAAACGTGCCGGTCTTCGTCCTTGAGTATCTTCTCGGCAAGTACTGCGCCACCGATGACGTGGCTGCCATCGAGGCGGGTCTTCGTGTCGTAAATACCACAATCAGTTCCAATTTCGTTCGACCAGATGAGGCCAACAAGGCACAGTCGATGGTCAAGGACAAGGGCAAGCACACGCTCATCGATAAAGTAAAGGTACGTTATTTATCGGATGATGACAAATATTGGGCTGAACTATTGAATTTCGGCCACAAATTTGTCCACGTACCTGAGCACTTCCTGCGCGAATACGACCGTCTCCTCATGGGAGGCATCTGGGCCCAGATTGACATCCGGCATCTTTTTGACGAGGAAGCGAAGGGCAAGCGGAGCCCCTTCTGGATTGACAGCTTGAAACCCATTCAGATTGCCACGTTCGATCTGGCGGAGTTCCAGAACTGTCGGCGTGAGTTCTCGGCGGACGAGTGGCTTGACCTTCTTCTGCGGACCATAGGCCTTGAGCCGCAGAACTTCGACCGCCGACTCAAGATGCTGTTCCTCGTCCGGATGATCCCGCTCTGCGAACATAATTATAACCTCGTGGAATTGGGACCTCGGGGGACTGGCAAAAGCTACGCATATCAGGAGCTTTCACCATACACCATCCTCCTGACCGGGCCTACGACTGTCGCGAACCTCTTCTACAACATAGCCAGCGGAAAGATGGGGTTGGTAGGCATATGGGATGCTGTTGCATTCGATGAGGTGGCGGATCTCCAAAAAATGCCGAAGGAGGTAGTCACGACCCTTAAGACCTATTGCGAATCCGGCATGTTTGCCCGCGGGAAAGACGCCCTTACCGGTATGGCCTCCATAGCAATGTTCGGCAACACCAACCAGGCAGTCGACGTGATGGTGCGTTCTTCACACCTATTCATGCCCATGCCGGAGGTGATCCGAGAAGACATGGCCTTCCTCGACCGCCTCCATTTTTACATCCCCGGCTGGGAGATTCCGAAGATGCGGGTCGAGTACTTCACCGACCATTACGGGTTTGTGGTTGATTACCTTGCCGAGGCACTCCGCGAGCTGCGAAAACACAACTTCACTGAAGCGATAGACCGGCACTTTTCTTTAGGGCGCCACCTCAACGCTCGCGATGTAAAGGCCGTTCGTAAAACGGTCTCGGGATTGATCAAGCTGATCTATCCCCATGGGGAAATGACCCGCGACGAACTTGCGGAAATCACGGAGCTGGCCATCGAGGGCCGGCGACGGGTCAAGGAGCAACTCAAGAAGCTGGGTTCCTTCGAGTACCATCAGACATCCTTTTCCTACATCGATAACGAGACGCGCGAGGAAAGATTCGTGGGGGTCCCGGAACAAGGGGGGCGCGACATGATCGCTTCCGACCCACTTGCCCCTGGGTCGGTGTACACCGCCTCCGTGGATGACCAGGGTAAGGTTGGTCTCTACCGCCTTGAGGTCGGCTGCTCTCCCGGAACCGGGAAACTCAAGATCGCCGGAGGCATCGATGGAACAATGCGAGAATCCATCCAGCGGGCCTTCGCCTATTTGGCTGCGCAGAAGGTCAAGATAGGGATTTCCCAGCAGGTGGACACGACGGATTTCCATGTTGAGGGCATAGACCTGCTAAGCAATCACGTGCCTTGTGAAGCTGGCGTCGCGCTTACCGTGGCAGTGTATTCCGCCATCAAGAAACAGTCGGTGCTGGCGGGGCTTGTGATACTTGGAGACCTGAGCATTCAGGGCAACATTAAATCGTTGCGATCTTTGGTCGAGCCTCTCCAGGTCGGTATGGATAACGGCGCGCGTCGGGCGCTGGTTCCTTTGGAAAACAAGCGGAATTTCCTTGAGGTCTCCGGTGACATTGTTGAAAGGGTCGACCCAATTTTCTTCTCAGACCCAATGACAGCGGCCATGAAAGCGCTGGGGATGACATAAATGTGTTTGGACTCGAAATTGGCTGGAGGGCTTATTGGCTATCGGCTTCAATCTTTTATGGCTGCGTAACGCTGTGCACAAGCCGATTGACGAAGCTGATATTAAGCGAACCACCAAGGAATAGCGGATGGAAAGAGCTATCGCTCGACGGTATCAAGCTGACTCCGTTAATTACTATTGATAAGGTGATTGAGATGTCCTTAGTGAACAATACAAGTGGAGGAATGAAAAATGGCCCGTGCTGATTTACTGTTGGAGATCGTTCGCGCAGGGGCCCGTGGGGAACAACCACTTTTCCGTAAGGCCTTAGAGGCGCTTATTGCTGAAGAGCGCGCAAAGCAGCATCACATTTTGGCGGATCGCCTTGCGGGCTATTTAAATCAATCAGAGCCACCAAAGCCGGTTTCTACCCCGACATATCGTAACGGCCCGATGACGAATTTGTTCTTTGAGCTCAATCCGACACGCAGGATGGATGACCTCATTCTGTCCAATATCGTTACGGCGGCCTGCAAGGAATTGATCGAGGAGCAGAACAGATCAGACATACTTCGCTCTCATAACCTTGAACCAAGACATAGAATCCTGCTTGCTGGGCCTCCAGGAAATGGGAAGACCTCACTGGCAGAGGCCCTTGCTGCTGAGTTGGCGGTGCCACTTCTGGTTGTTAGATATGAATCCGTAATCGCCAGCTACCTCGGAGAGACAGCTTTAAGGCTCTCCAGATTGTTCGAACAGATTCGAACCCGCCGATGTTTATTGTTTTTTGATGAGTTCGATGTTGTTGGCAAGGAAAGAGGAGACATCCATGAAACAGGCGAAATTAAACGTGTTGTAAGCTCCCTGCTCCTTCAAGTCGATGCACTGCCAAGCTATGTGACCGTGGTAACTGCCACAAACCACCCTGAGCTTTTGGACCGAGCCGTATGGCGACGTTTTCAAATACGATTAGAGCTTCCTGCTCCCACGCAAAAACAAACCGAGGAGTGGTTCCGTCGATTTGAAGAGCGAATGGGGGAAAAACTTGGTGTCTCCTTAAGCACACTGGCGAAGAATCTTAAGGGGGCGAATTTTTCGGAAATTGAACAGTTCGGCCAAGATATTCAGCGACGCTATGTCCTCTCGCTTCCGCAGGCAAACATGTCACAAATTATAAAGGAAAGGATGACCCAGTGGGAGCATCGTTTTAGCCTAACCCCTGATGAGCAGGAGGTCAAAAATGCCTGACCGTCCCTTGATAATCCTTCCTATGCCGACTGAACCCCCGAAAAAGAAAATAAAAGGATTTCCTCCCCAACGGCCCCATTTACCTTCGCGTGAAAGACAGGCAGAGCGAATCACCCCAAAACTTACCATTTTGCAAGAGGCCTTGGATTCAAGACGTGCTCGGCTACGAACAGAAGCTTCAGGTGTAACTCCCGAAGAGGTTATCGTTCTTGAGACTGTTGGCCCTGTTGATGATTTTATTGTGGCGGTCCGCAACGTTAGAGGGCTTGAATGGCTTGGCGAGGTTGAAGAGGAGGATATACCACCCGACGACGATTTTTTTATTGCGGACAAGGAGGGAGCTCCGAGAGCCGATAAGTTGCTTAGAGGACGGTTGTTCCTCATTTTTTCTAATCATCAGGCATTCCAGCAAATGTTATCGCTTTGGAACTCTTGGAAAGCTGGTCAAGAGATCCCTTGGGGTTTTGGTAAGTGGTCTGAATTGTTTTCAAAACTTCGTGATGTTCGTCCATGGGGTGTACGTGATCGTCTTCACGAGACCGGGGTTCTCGAGGACTGGAGAGAACGTGTCGAACACAATATGGAACTGATTCCATGTGAGATCGAACTCTGGTTTAGGATTGACCATCGACGACGCCGTGCAGTACGGGATCGTGTCGTGGCTATAGTTCAAAACCTTCAAGGAGAGGTTCAAAACGAGGCGCTTATTGAGGAAATCGGGTATCATGCATTACTTGCCCAGTTACCCATAGGTTCGGTAAGGCCCCTTCTGGATGAAACAGACCAGGAATCATCTCTCATCCAATGCGAACAGATCCAATTTTTCCGTGCTTCGGGACAAATGGCCGGAATTGTTCTCGAAGACGAAAGGACAACCGACGCTCGTAGCATACAACCGCATGTCACGCCTTTGGGTGAACCCGTTGTGGCCTTGTTTGATGGTCTTCCTTTGCAAAGCCATCGGCGACTGTCAGATCGACTTGTGGTTGATGATCCAGATGGTTTCGAAGCAGATTACCAAGCCTCTGAACGAAGACATGGAACTGCTATGGCATCGATGATTATCCATGGAGATATTAATGCAAATGATCCTCCTATAAATCGTCTCCTTTATGTGCGGCCCATCCTACGGCCTGATCAGCGGGACTGGAGACAACCCAGACAAGAAACTGCACCGGAAAACAGTCTGGTTGTTGACCTAATTCATCGAGCAGTGCGCCGTCTTTTCGAGGGGGACGGTGAAGCCCCGGCAGTCGCTCGCCAGATTTGTATTATCAACCTTTCAATCGGAATTCGGGACCGGTTATTCGAAAGCGCCATGAGTCCACTTGCGAGGCTTTTGGACTGGCTATCTTGGAAATATCAGGTCCTCTTCGTTGTTAGCGCAGGAAACCACGCACAGCCGATTGAAGTTGATGTGCCAAGGGCTGAAATTGGGACTATCTCTCCACAAGACTTACAGGCACATGTAATAAGGGCTGTGGCGACAGATGCGAGACACAGGAGATTGCTTTCGCCTGCAGAAGCCGTGAATGCTTTGACGGTCGGATCTATTCACAATGACGCATCAACTGGTCAAGCAGTTTCCCGAGGAATCCAGCCCTATTGTGACGATAATCTACCGAGCATCATTAATGCACAAGGCATGGGATATCGACGGGCGATCAAACCGGAGATATTTCTACCAGGTGGGAAAACATTTCTTCTCGATAGATTCCAGCAACGTCAAAACACTACCTTCGATGTGTATACACAATCAAGACAGCCTGGTCAGTGTGTGGCTGCACCGGGAACTACTTTAGGCGACCTCTCTTATACATGGTACCAGCGGGGAACAAGTAACGCTGCAGCTCTTGCAAGTCGCGCTGCTTCTAATTTATACGATGTTTTGGAAGAATTGCGCCAAGGTACTGGCGGCGAAATCATAGAAACAGTTCCTTACGCAGTTTGGTTGAAGACACTGCTTGTGCACAGTGCTAATTGGGGAACAGCAGGGGATATTCTCAGGCAGATACTCTTAACCCCCCAGAACAGCCGTCAATTCAAAGAATATATTACCCGGCTCATCGGGTATGGAATGGTAGATCCTATCCGGGTAAGCGAATGTACTGAGCATAGAGCCTGTGCATTGGGTGGTGGACTGCTCCAAAAGGATCAAGCTCATGTTCATTGGTTTCCCCTTCCACCGTCTTTGAGCGGACAACGTTGTTGGCGGCAACTCATCATCACCCTGGCTTGGATCACTCCGGTGAACCCAATTCACCAATCCTGGCGCCGTGCCGACCTATCGTTCGCACCTCCCCATGATTCACTTCGAGTGGCAAGAAAGCAGGCGGATTGGCGGGCTGTCCAAAGAGGGACTGTACAGCATGAGATATTGGATGGCGATCGTGCTGCGGCTTTCATCGACGGGACTAATCTTGAAATTCAGGTCAGCTGTCGATCAGATGCTGGCGTCCTTGAGGACTCGGTGCCTTATGCACTCGCTGTGACCTTGGAGATAGCAGAAGAGACAGGCATTGATATTTACAGTGAGGTTGCGGTTCGAGTACAGGCGACCCGTGTTTTAGTCACTTCTGCTGAGTAAGATGTGTCTTCATAATGTGGGCCTCCGAACAAATCAAGTGTTACCGAAGTATGCTTAACAAGGGAGTGAAGCGCAAGAGCCTTCCCGTTAAAATATGGCACTGAACGAAGATTCCTGTTGGGAAAACAAGCTGCTAAATATTTCATATGTCCACTTGAGATATTTTCTAAAGATCACAGCTATATCCAATCCTTTGATACGAGAATACTATACGTAACAGACACACCTGCCAGTGGAAGGTTTTGAAACCCCGATTGCCACCGGGATGAGTGCTACCGCGGAGATTAAGGTCGGCCGGCGCCGGATCATCGAATTCTTTATTTATCCTTTGATCAAGTACCTGGACGAGGGAATCAGCGTGCGCTGAGCGATCCTAAGCTCTTTTGACAGGTGCCGCCTGAAAAGTTGAATAAGTTCAGGACACTTTATTTGTCATTACCGATTATTTGAAATGCTGCCCAGTAAAACGGGTGAGGGAACTTGCCTTTGACTTGAAGTTGAGCTTGAAGCAGCGCTTCCCGCTTGCCTAATCTATTCAGGTTGGCATAGAACCGGCTCATGAGATCGGATGTAGCCTGATCATCAACCTTCCATAAGGTCGCTACCACGGCGGTGCTTCCTGCATAAAGAAAGCCGCGGATCAATCCCACCACGTCATCGCCATTAGAAATTTTGCCGAGTCCCGTTTCGCAGGCGCTCAACGTTACCAGATCGGCGTCAATGCTCATGGAGTAAAGTTTATCCGTTGTCAATATTCCGTCGTTTTCGCCATCCTTGGAAAGCAAGATAGCTGATTTAAGCGGATCATTAGAATCGAAGATTCCGTGCGTAGTAAAATGAATATAATTGAAGCTCTGACCATAGGTTCTGAAAGCCGTCTCTGTGGCTTGCTTGCGTAAAAAAATTCTGGAATTCACGGCCGTATTCGCGACGGCAATTGCCTCGTTTTGCGCAAATTTTAAATCATAACGAGGATCCCCAAGATCGGGATTACCAAATACCAGGATGCCGGCCTGCTTCGCGGGCTTCGAGGGACGGAGAAACTTGATGACGCTAGCACTTGGCAAGATGCGTAAGGGTTTGGGGTCAGAGCTTGATTAAATCATTTAAATGTTCCGGTGATTTTGGGGGCTGCGTTTTTTGGGTGCTTGACTGCACCAATTAGACGTGCTGCACGTAAATTACGTGCAAAAATATGCCGGAGGGAAAGATGAAACAGAATATTACGATTCGTATTACCACAGTTTGCCGCGGCGGGGAGCTGACGGTCAAATATTATTAGGTTTAAACGCCAGGGTTGTTTTGCTTATCCCCGGGAGCAGGATCTTGCCGTTGGATAGGGAAAATAGGCTGTCGCCCAGCCACCCGAAGACCCTTGAGGACCAGCGGTTCAGCCGGCCGGCC
>Ga0180009_10002534_pt1 | contig 21485 bp, 14 predicted proteins | sample OS_PC_MetaG_FD_123537 | JGI IMG/M metagenome (GOLD analysis project Ga0180009, IMG submission 123537) | Groundwater microbial communities from the Aspo Hard Rock Laboratory (HRL) deep subsurface site, Sweden - OS_PC_MetaG | ecosystem: Environmental > Aquatic > Deep subsurface > Groundwater...
CTGAGCTCGTGTGAGACATTGGCAACGAAATCTTGACGGATGTTCTCAAGCCGCCTTATCCGGCTAACGTCGTTGAGGACTATCAGTGCGCCTTTCCGATCTCCTCGCGCATCGCGCAGTGCAGTGCCGCGGACCTGAAGGTGTTTCTCGCCACCGATTCTGAGGACGATGTCGCCTTCGACGGGCTCTCCAGCCAGGACACTCTCGACCATCTGCTGTAGATCTGCGTTTCGCACGATTTCATGGAATGAACGACCACGGGCCTTCTCATTGGTCACCCCGATGAGATATTCTGCGGCATGATTCATTTCGAGCAGACGTTCCGCAGAATCGAACGCAATGACTCCTTCAGACATGCTCGATAATATTGCCTCCTGCTCATTCCTCTGTCGAGTCACCGTTTGAATACGGTCGTGGAGATCAGCGGCCATCTCATTCATAGCTTCCGCGAGAGCATGTACCTCATTGGATCCATCGACTCTCAGTTTTCTCTGAAGCTCACCTTTGGCGAAGTAATTCGCGCCGACCGTCAACCTCTCGATGGGGCTGCTGATTCTTCTGGAGATAATCAGGCTGACGACTATGATCAGCGCGGCAATGACTACGCAGCCGAATGCGATCTTTCTTCTGATACCGCCAAGTGTCCTTTCGACTGACGTGATCGGAATGGAAGTCCTCACGATTCCGATGATCTCGCCGTCACTGACGAGAGGAATAGCAACGTACATCAAAGTCTCGCCAATTGTCCTGCTGAACCGAATAGATGATCCGACTGATCCTCCCAGTGCATGTTTGATTTCCGGACGGTTGGAGTGATCGTCCATCAGAGAAGGATCTTCTTCAGAGTCTCCCAAAACTTCACCGGATGGCAGGATAACGGTGATTCTCGTTTCGGAGGCAGCGCCGAGAAGATCGCACACACTGTCCACATCAGAAGCTCGATTCTCCAGGACAGCAGTAAGAACCTGACTCTGAACCAGAGAAGCCCTGGCCTCAAGGTTGTTTGCAACATCATCTAACTGGAATTCACGTAGTTCGTTTGTAGAATACCATGCTACAGCGACAACCGATGCGAGCGTGATCAGGAGAAACGCGGGAAAGAGCTGCCAGAACATTCGCCGTCTTGCCATGTTTATCCTTTGAATCGGTAACCTACTCCACGGACTGTTTCCACGAGATGACCTTTCGAGCCGAGCTTCCTGCGCAGTCCGTGTATCTGTACATCAACGGACCTGTCAGTCACGATGGCTTCATCACCTCGCACGCCATCAACAATCTGATAGCGTGTCAATACCCATCCCGGTCGCTTGGCGAGTAGATGCAATATGCTGAATTCGGTGGGTGTCAGTTCTATCACTTTTTCGCCCACATGAACTTCGTGTCTCCCGGGGTGAATGGTGATTTCTTGCGTATTGATTACCTTTGAATTGTCGACGGCCGGTTCAGACCTTCTCCTGATTACCGCTCTGATTCTGGCAACCACAACACGGATGGAGAAGGGTTTTGTGACATAATCGTCCGCCCCAAGTTCAAGGCCGGTAACGACATCCGACTCCTCTCCCTTTGCGGTGATCATTATGATCGGCACGTCACGAGTGCTGTCACCGTTCCGGAGTCTTCTGCAGACTTCCTGTCCATCCATTCCCGGAAGCATCAGATCAAGGAGTACCAGATCAGGAACGGCAGATGCAGCGAGTTGCAGGCCACTCTCTCCGGTCTCTGCAGCGATTGTGTTGTATCCCTCGCGTCCAAGATTGTACTCGAGAAGTTCCATAATGTCTCTATCATCCTCAATAATGAGAATATTTTCCCGTGGCATCTTCAATCCTCCCACGTAATAGCAGAATCTCCGAAAAAACGCTATAGAATGCAAGTATTCTATTAGGATCGTGTTAGGAATCGGTTAGGCGAGAATTGACGAAGCGTAATGAGTGCGAGGCTCTACTGGTGAGCGTCTAAGTCTGGCCGGTGAGCTTTCTGAGTCTTTGTCTCGTGTCTGCTATCTCTTTTATCTCAATCTCCGGACTTCCCCAATACTTGAGCACCTCTTTGTAGGCGGCAATTGCATCTGCAGTATTTCCCAACCCCTCGTCTGCGACACCGGTATAGTAGAGCGCAAGCAAATATTCGAAGCCATCAGTCGCTTCGTATACGCCGGACAGGATCTCCTGAAGGACTTCCTTCCCTTTCTGATACTGTCCGCTCGCAACCAGAACAATCCCCAGTTCTCTAAGATTGCTGGTACTCTTCTGATTGGATTGATTCATCATATTCTCGAAGCCCTGTATCAAAGCGTTCGTATCCGCAGCGGCTCTCGCATTGAAAATCATCTCGAAATTGTCGGTGATGTCCCACATTTCCGACGGCAGCCTCTTCTTGAATTCCTCAACTGCCGATTTCATTAGCTCACGCGCCTCTTTCTCATATATCGGATCGATCTCTATCAACAACATTGGATAATTAAGCGTCGAGAAATTCGATGCCCATTTGGCGGCTATCTTGCCGTAGAAGAGTGCACTGTCAGGCATCTCAAACAGAAGATATCGTGAAGCAATAGTCGCATATCGTCCCCTGACCTGCGTACTATCGCCGGTTGCCTCCGCTGAACGAGCCGCCTCGAACAATTCACTCGTGCCGGTTTGGAACTTCCCTGTCCAGAAAGCGACATTTGCCAATATCCTATGGTATCGGATTCTCAAGAAGATATCGTCAGGATCAACTTCTGTGAGCTTCTCGGCATACTGCCGCGCCATCTCGAAATCACGCTTAAGAACGCTCAATGTCGCGAGTCTACCGATTGCATCCGTGCTCTCCGGGAATTTTTCCAGCATCTCCCGGGTAATCTCCTCAGCTTCATCGTATCTTGCGTTGGCGAGGTACATCGATGACAGGTCATTATATGGCGTCGGTGATTCAGGATTCGCTTCTTTCGCACGAACGGTGTACTCGATGGCTTTCTCGTAATCCTCTCTACTCTGGTATATAGTTGCGTAAAACGAGAGTGCCAGATAGTAGTGCGGATCGAGCATCATAACTGTGTCGAGTTGAGCTAACGCCGCGTCGGAATCTCTCTGGAGAACATTGAGCATCAAAGCATAGTAGCCTCTAGTCTCTTTGTCATCCGGATAATTCTCCAAATACGCCTTTGTTTTGATAAGGGCATCATCGAAGTTCGATCTCAGCCAGATGTCGGTGTAAATGTCAAGCAGACTGCGTTCTTTTACCGGGAGTTTGCTTGCGAAGCGAGATGCCGCATTATAATAGGTGGCCGCCTGTTGATTCCGTCCCTGAAATGTGTAGGACATTCCGAGACGCATGTATGGCAGTGCGAAAGTAGAATCTATCTCAATAGCCTTTTCGAATTCAGCAATTGCCTTATCGAAATCGAGGGCGAAATCCTGCATCCCCAATATATAGTGCTTATATGCTTCCGGTGATGATGAAGTAATGTCAGCAACCTGAGTCTTCTCGGACATCATGTCGCTGATGTTTAGCGACAGCGCAATCTTCTGCGTCAAGCTATCAACCAGCACGATGGGATTTTGGCCTACCACTTTTTCACCGAGTATGATCTTGCCTGACTCGAGATCCTCCAGGCGCGCATCAATTCTCAACATATCGCCGAGTTTGTAAACTGAACCGGAGAGTACTCTTGTGGCACCGAGTGATCTTGCGGCATCTACACACGCCTGATGACTCGGCATACCTCCCTGAGACTTGGCTGCATCGCCAAGGCAGTCCAGGACTCTGCTTTGGCTGATCAGATTTATCGATCTGCTCTCTGCAAGGTCAGTCAATAGTATCTCCGGAAGTCCGGAAGTGAGCCAGTCAAGCTCCGAATCACCCGTCTTGTTCTCGAATCCGAAAATGGCAAGAGCATTCTCCTGAGCCTGCAAACCTGTCGGCTTATTGGATCCGCTGAAATAGCTCATCGCTGCCGCAATAAGCACCACAAGCACAACAACAACTGATCCGGCCTGAATCCAGCCGCGACGGGCAAACCGTCCCTTAGACGGTTTCGCTGCATCTGTGACAATCGACGATGTATCCGATATTCCACTTTCATATTGTTTGCGGAGGCTGCGCAGATCTATGACAAGATCCCGCGTGTCCTGATAGCGATCGTTTGGACTTTTCTGCAGGCATTTCTCGATGATTCTCTCAAGTTCAGACGGAAGAGACTCGTTTAATTGTCTGACCGGAGCCTGCTTCGATTCGAGGATTTTCGCGAGCACCGAGACCCTGTCCGGGGCATCGAACGGGAATACTCCCGTGAACATCTTGTACATCATCGTCCCGAACGAGAATATATCGGATCGTGAGTCGACCGTCTCGCCCCGCGCCTGCTCCGGCGACATATATGTGATCGTTCCGAGAATTTTGCCTTCCTGGGTTAATTCTTTGGATACTGTATCGGTGTCCGATGATCCTTCTCCAGCAAAGCTGGAGGCAGTTGGTTTGGCGAGGCCAAAATCGAGAATTTTCGGCTCTCCCTCTTCATCGATTCGGATATTGTCGGTCTTGATATCTCGATGCACGATTCCGAGCTTGTGGGCCGCGGCAAGCCCCGATGCAATTTTCTCTCCAACTCGCAAAAGGTCTTTGAGATTGGGATTCTTGTCACGCAGGTAATCAGTAAGAGACTCGCCTCGTATATACTCCATCACGATGAAGCTGAGTTCGCGTCCTGTCTTCTCGTCCTTTTCCGATCCGATATCATAGATGGACATGACATTCGAGTGAGAGACTTTTGCCGCCGTTCGCGCTTCTCTGTTGAGCCGCTCCAGCCTGTCGGGACTGTCGAAATACTCCGGCTGCAGAAGCTTGAGCGCCACATTTCTGCCCAGTTTCTGATCCTCTACAAGATAGACCTCGCCCATCCCGCCTTCGCCGATCTTGCGCAGGACCTTGAAGCGCGAAAACTGCTGACTAGATTCCAGTATCATTCTATGACTCTCTTGATAATCATCATCGTTATATCATCGGATCTCGGAGCATCCCCAATGAATTCCAGTACGTCATGCATTAGACAGTCGACGACTTCAGCAGGCTTCATTCCTCGTGACTCCACGAGGAGCTTTTCCATTCTTTCGTCGCCGTATTGATCTTCCTCTGCATCCGGTTCGTCGCTGCCGGTGGTGGCAGCGCGCTGGGCCTCAGTGACACCATCGGAGAAGATAAAAAGAATATCGTCATCTGACAATTCAATTCGTTCTTCTTTCCATTCACTGAAATCGAACGCCCCGATCATGTGGCCAGTCGGATCAAGGTGCTCGATGCCGCCGTCTTTCCTAACAACGACCGGCGGATTGTGACCGGCGTTTACATATCTGATGATATTGTTGCCCGGTTCGGCCAGTCCGATAAACAACGTAGCGAATTCTCCGGTCCTGCTGAAATGATTTATCTGGAGCGATACTTTCCTAACGGCGCGGCTGAGATCGAATTCGTCTGATTCATAGAGGATCCTGAACGATGCGAGTATGTTCGACATCAGGAGTGCAGCGCCCAGCCCTTTGCCGCTGACATCTGCAACCAGAAAAAGAAGCCTGCTGTCGGGAAGGACTCGCATGTCGTAGAGATCACCGCCGACCGCGCGTGACTGCTCCTGAAATGCGCGCAGAGTGTACCCCGCGAATTCGGGCGGGGTGTCGACCAGAAGTCCTTTCTGAATAGCTGAAGCCCGACGTAGCTCAGCCTCGATCACTTGCTTTTCCTGCCGCTCCGCGAGAAGTTCGTAGTTTAGAAGCCGCGATGCTATAATATTGCCAAATGTGGCGAGCACTCGCAGATGCTCGTCGTTGTAACTCTGTAATGGGCTTGTGGTGTCGACATACAGTATTCCGAGCACCCTGCCTTCATCGAACAGTGGTACAGCAACCGCCGATTTCATCTCCGACATTATGATCGATTTCTGTTCGGCGAATCTCGGATCACTCATAGGATCACCGATCAGGATCGCATTCTTATTTGTGATTATTTCTTTAACAATCGTCCTCGACAATGTGAACTCGCCCGGGTCTCGCCCCCCCGGCAGGATTGTTGCAACAGTATACACCTCTTCCTGATCCTCTGACACGAATAGGATCGCAAGTCTCTGCGCGGGAATAACTTTTGATATCAGTTCGAGCGACCGCTGCAGCATCACTTCCTTCGGTTCCGGCAGAACCAGCATCTTTGCCATATCGAAGAGAGTCGGCAGAAGGTCTGGCAGCTCCGAACTCTTCCTGGGGAGCGGCTTAAGCGCCTCATTTATCGAAAGGAAAACTGAATTCTTGGGATCGAGATCAGAGAGCTTGGTCCTGGTGGGACCGGATGGACGGCTCTCCGGCTCATCAGAGTGTGCGAGGCGAAATTCGGTCTGGCCGAACATGATCGCATCGCCCTCCTTAACCTCTCTGCAGGAATCGAGCCGTTCGCCGTTGACGAGTGTACCGTTGTGACTACCGAGATCTGTGATGTAGTATTTGCTTCCGTCGGCATTTGCCTCAATCTCGGCATGTTTGCGCGAAACGGTCTTTTCCTGAATCGTGAATTCGCACGAGGATTGTCCAGCACCGGTCTCACGACCGATGAGATGTTTCCCGGGTGTAATTTTCCAGGAATAGAATCGTTTACCGTCTGTACCAACCAGTTTCAACATAGAATACTTTGATCCATTCTAACCATTATTTACGTCTCACAGATAACGCAGGTTGCAATCTAGATAGAAACACCCCGATATTGTTCCCATTCCCGGTAAGGCAGACACCACGGTCTACAGTATCCACGGTTGCATACAATAATAGAGTTTGCAGCCATAGTCAAGAAGGGATTGGGGGAGAGTCAGAATGCCCGGCTCAGAAATAAATCCTGAATGACGTGTAGTAGGCGGCTGTCGGCGGCACATGTCCGCATGTGCTCTTAACTCTTGTCCGCAAGACAGCCTGCGGGCATGAGTCCTGAGTTTCGAGGTATCCGCCCGCGCAGAGGGCAATCAGATGGCAAAGTAGGAAGACTGGCTTCTACTTCTTGCTTTTCCCTTTGCGGGGAAGTGGCACTCGTTCGACCACGGTGTGGTCAGGGTCTCTGCGCGCCCGATCAACAGGAATGAATCGACCTGATCGTGCATCGCGTCCACGCTGAACACTCTGACGTTGTTTGCTAGCCATTATTCCTTTCCTTTCTCCAATGAATCTATATTGCACATGGCATAACTTGTCAATCACTTTTGCGCAGAGTTCTTCTCAATCCCTGACCATATGATGATACATGATACTCTATCATCTTAAGGGTCAAAAAAGAGCCATTATCTTCTGCGATCCTTCCATTCCTCAACTTCGCTTTTGCTAAGAAGCGTCAGAGTCTTGAATTTGTAAGTAGTTAGCTTCTCTTGATACAGGTAGTTGCGCAGCGCAGTAGTCTTGACTCCAAGCTCTTGGGATGCCTCATCGACCGTCATAAAGCGGTCAGCATTCACTTTTGTCAAGTATTCTATCTTGCTCACTGGCAGATGCATAAGTGACAGGTTATCACTTATCAAGCCCTTTTTCTTTTTTTCTTATCTGATCAAAAATCGTATGCCTGAAGGGGGGAACGTACTTGTTTCCAACTGGTGGCACACCCATCTTCTCTGCTTGATCGACAAGGGACAATGCCTTCTCAACAAGCTCCTTGTCTATAGCAGGATTCTTCTTGAGAATCTCTTTTCTATCTAACTCGTAGTTCATCTTATTGACCCCACCCGTCGTAACCGTGTCTCGTGTGAATTACCAGACTATGTCTTCTCCTCATCCAGTAATCCTTCAACAATCTAAAGTAAGAGCGCGTTCGTTTATTAAGCTCGGAATCTGCCGAAAAATCCTTAATCCTAAGTTCAACAACCTCTTCGAGGGTCTTCTTGGATATTCCGCGACTGTGGGAATGCCACATTTCTGGGCTGTTTAACCGATCTGCAATATTCTTTGCCGTAAGTTTCTTTCTCTCGTGTGTTACTGTTTCGTTCTTAGTCTCAGTGACAGTCCAGTTCTTAAACTTATACCGGATGAGCCAATCCTCTATTAGGGACGTGGCTAACTGTTTTTCTTGATCGTAATGGTAGAGCGTGCCTGGATCAAACTTGTTAAGCATAAAGGCAAGCTCGGCCGACGACAGCTTCCCATCATTAGACAGACCAACAAACTTCTCAAATTCTTTCAGATAGCCGATAGCTGAAACCATGTTGCCGCCTGGAGAATCAACTTGGGGGTCTATGGGGCCAAGCACAGAATAGTAGTCCATATATATGTCATCACCAGACATTACAAGTACAGTTCCCGCGGACATGGCGAAGTTAGGAACTAAGAAATTAACTGTCTTGTAGTGATGTCGTAATATGCTGGCAATGCGTTCTACTGGTAGCAAGTAACCACCGTTGGTTTCAATAATGAACATTAAGGTCTCTTTCTTGTCCTTGATCCGCTCAATAGCATCTCTAACAAAATCATCAACACTATAAACAAGGCTTCCAGAGAACCCAAGAACATCCGAGTCTATATGTTCTTCCAGTTGCCGAATCCCTTCAGTCAAGAGATTCTCAATCGCGACATTAGAACTTTCAGGGAATTGTTCGGACATGCTTCCACCCGCCATTTTTCTTGCCGTTCTCAGTTCAATAGTACTCATTTCGACACCAATGTCAAGCTCAATATGCATTATGACGTATCACTCAAAGAAATACGAAAGTTATAATCTATCACTTTTGTCACCGTGATAGTAACACCACTGGATCGGTAGAGTTTCCGGTATTCTTAAACTCATTCAATGCCAACCATTTGCAGGCAGCTCAGAAATATATCCTGAATGACGTGTAGTAGATGTCCGGGTAGCTGCCGAATTCAGAACCTATTGATACCGATATGTCGGGGTGGACTTCACTGACCCTCAGCTTTGGCCCTCTGCCAAGGCCGGTGAACGCGCCAGCCGCTATATAGATGTTATTAGAAATGTTATATTCGATGGATGGAGCAACCAGCACCGATGGGTCTGTTGCATTGATGAGCGCCTGACCGCTGAGAGTCACCAGCGGTGTCAGTTGGTATGCAAAGCCGGGGGAAAGGTAGTGGCAGCCAAGTAGATAGACCGCACCATCGGTATAGGCGGTCGTCGAAAACTTTCCGATGTATTTATCCTGATCGGTTGTGCCAGCCTGGTTGAAGTGATATTCGATAAAGCCATAGAGACCGCTCGCGAAACTGTAGTCGAGCCCTGCCGAGCCGCGAAAATACGACTCTCCGGATATAATCCCGGAATCGCCGAGCGCATTCGCGAAAACATAAGCGCCCTCCGCCCAGAATCCCGCTCCTCCGATTGAACGCGCTATGTTGAGTCCTGCCATTAGGTTTTCGCGGAAGCCGACCATCATGATCGATACATCCGTGCGGCCTGCATAGAATTTGCCTCGTGCGAAAAACGCGCTCTGGTCAAATTTGAAATCATCTCCGAAGACATAACCCGCATCGATTTCGCCCATAAATCCGAGCGGATAACGGAGGCGGATGGCGTCGACACCGACACGATCTTCCGTATCCAGCTCGTTATATGTGTATGGTGCGATTACATCGGTCGGATTGACCGCGCGAGCCGATCCCCATGCGATAGCCTGCCTGCCGACATAAAGATCGAACTGCGATGCCCGAATTGTGACAAACATGCGATCGAGGTTTTGCGACAGCGCGAAACTCTCGGCATCGTCGATATTTCTGGGATAGAGTCTATCCTCAAGATCGATTGCGCGGTAACTGAACGGGTTGATCTGCGCTATAGTGATGGCAGATGTGAACAGCCTTTTGTCTTGCACTTTGCCGGAGAGGTCATATTCGGTGTTCAGAGCGAATTTCTCCGATATTCGCCATCGCGCCTTCATCCGAAGGCGATTGCTTACCGACCCGAGCAGCGGTTCATCCGGTCGGAATCCGGGACCGGTGAAAGCTGGGAAATCGAGGATGGTAGAGAAGTTTTTTGCGTATCCATTAATACTCAGATTATCGGTTGCCACCGCATCGACGAACGTCGCGGCCAAGATCGCATTGACGAGAAGTATCGCTTTGAAGCGAATCATCATCGAACATCATCCGTATCGATCAATCCATCTTTCAGCTCGATCAAACGACGCGCCTTATCCATAATCTTCACATCATGTGTCGAGAAGATGAATGTGACTCCGCTTTCTTCATTGAGTCTGCGCATCATGTCGATCAGCGCATTTGCCGATGTCGAGTCGAGATTGGCGGTCGGTTCATCCGCGAGGATCAGTTTCGGTTTGGCAACCATCGCTCGCGCGATGGCGACACGCTGTTGCTGACCGCCGGATAGCTTGCTCGGCAGGCGGCTGCCATAGTCATCCAGCCCGACCTCTCTGAGAATATTCATCACACGCTCGTGGCGTTCATCTTTGGACACACCCTGCAATAACATTATATATTCGATATTCTCCTCGACCGTCAGTACCGGAATCAGATTATAAGCCTGAAATATGAACCCAATATTATCTCTGCGGAAATCGGAGAGCTCTTTGCCGCTCATGACCGACAACAGCTTACCGCCGAGCCAGACTTCGCCGTCACTAACGCTGTCGAGGCCGGAGATCACGTTCAGAAATGTCGTTTTGCCCGATCCTGAAGGTCCCACTATGGCGGTGAATTCACTCTTGGCGATTTTGAGGTCGATCCCCCGCAGCGCCATGACAGGTATCCCGTTTTCGGAGTACTCTTTAGTCACTCCTTCTGTCACAACCACGAAGCCATTGTCAATGCTCATGTCACATATCTCCTCACAAACTCTTCCGCATTGCTTTTGCCGGCATCAGCTTTGCCGCAAATGTAGCAGGGTAGAAGCTGACCAGCGTTGTAAACACGAACACCCAGAATGGGAACTTAATATACTGACTGACTTCCATTACAGGGTAGAGCGGTTCACGGAAAGTGACGCCGGAATACTCAATTCCAGTATAGTCGATTCCGATCTGGCCGCTGATTATACTCACCGCCAACCCCAGGATTATGCCTATGAGGCTGCTGACTACCGCGAGAGCTCCCGCTTCGAATACGATCAGCCGTCCGATAGCAAACGGCCTTGTGCCGACCGCGCGCATCACACCGAATTCATACATGCGCTCGTAGAGCGACATAAAAAGAGTATTGATTATCCCGAGTGCCACGACACCGAACAGAATCAGCCCAACGAGATAAGTACTGAAATCTGCCAACTCGAATGCAGCTGCCATTTGAGGCAGAATATCCGCCCAGCCGAACGCCTCGTTTTCGTCGGTGGATAAGTTGCTCCAGAACGGTATGCTCTTATCCCTGCCGAACTCGCTGCTCGTAAATTTGATCGCGATCTCGTGTATCCCATGATCGAGTCCGAGCATATCTTGTGCCTTGCCCAGGTCGATAAACACCATCCCTTTGTCCATATCGGTGATTCGGAATCGGAATATTCCAGAGATACGGAACATCTCCTGTGCGAGATCACCTGTCTGGGCTTCGGTTGCAGTCATGACCAAGCGATCTCCGAGCCCGACTTCCAGAATCTCTGCGAGTTTTGCACCTATTAAGATATCACGCAGATTCGATCCGTCGATGTATTTCCCCTCGATAATGGCCTCGTCTATCTGAGACAGATCTACTTCGGTTGCCGGATCTATGCCGACCATGCTAATCGCGCTGACATTAGCCGGCGAAGTTATCATCGCGAAGGACATCACGCGCTGTGTGTAACGCTCGACGATGGGTTCTGTATCGAGCTTCGCGAGTGTTCCGTCAAGATTGCCGATTGTTTTTTCTACTTCAAAGGTCTCTCTGAATCCGTCGCGATGAATCTGCGCGTCTCCGAGAAACGAAGCCGTCGCCGAATGAATCAGGTTTTTCTCCATGCCGATCATCAGGGCGTCGACCCAGATGAGCGCTGCCAGTCCGATTCCGATGGCGGTGCCGGTGATGAACGTACGCCTCTTGTTGCGGAACAAATTCCTGATTGCAAGCCTCAAGTACAGTTTCATTTGACGATTCCTAATGAGTTCGCATAGCCTTCACCGGTGCAATGTGGGCAGCCTTAAGTGCCGGAAAGATCGATATCAGCGTTGCAGAAATCACAATGCACAGAGCGGGAATATAGAAACAGCGAGCATTGTTTTCCCCGTACATGGTGGTGAATTCCACGCCGCCGAAAGTGAATGACTGCCCGAGTGAGATGCCGTGTGTCGAGAGGATGTCGTTCGCAATGTAGCTGAGTCCACTGCCTATTATCACGCCGATTATCGACATAAAGAAGACTTCAGCGAGGACGAGCCGGAACACTTGACTCGGCGATGTCCCGACCGCCCGCAGCAGTCCGTATTCTCTTGTTCGTTCGAGGACGGTCATCAGTACCGTGTTGAGCACACCAACCGCCACAACGAGAATTATGACAAACAACATCACCCACATGCCCTGCTGGTCAGCCTGCATAGCCTGATAGAACGTGTTCGCAAATTCCTTCCAGGTTTCGACAGCTAGGTCCTGTCTGTTTATCGCAGCCCTGATCTCCAGCGCCAATTCCGGGATATCACCGAGATCGGTGCCAATAACCGCTATTTCGTGCACTTGGCCATCGAGAACGAGAAGTTCCTGAGCATCACTCACGTGAAGATAGAGTGAAATCTGATCACTCATCTTGTCGCTACTTTCGATGAAACCAGTTGCTATGTACAGATCATTCGCGATTGAACCATCAGCTCCCTGTGACAGAATCACGACCTCGTCGCCAATCTTTGCATAAAGGACTTGCGCCAGCCCTTTACCAAGAAGTATCTCGTGTTGCGGAGTCATGGAAAGAGATTTTCCCTCAATGACTTTCTTATCAAGACGGGTTGCAGTGTTTTCCAGTCTGGGATCCACACCAATGATCTTCACACCGGCGCTTTTATCTCCAACCGATGCGAGCCCTGCTGAGAAGACGCGTGGCGCGCAGGATTGCACACACGGAACGCTCAACACCTGATTCTCTATCTTATCGTAGTCATGTATTGTCTTGTAAAGCGTCGGCTTATCCAAATACCCCTGTGTATGAATCTGGATATGACCGAGCTGATTACGGGTGAAGAGATCGATTATGTTGTTGTAACTTCCGTCAGACCACCCGATCGACACCGCAGAGAGAGTGAATCCCCCGAGCATTGTCAATACCGTGAGTATCGTGCGGCGCTTCTGCCGGAAAATATTGCGGAAGGCGATCTTTATCATCATAAGTTAGTGCCCCGCTACTCCTCGGTGCGAAGAGATCGGAGCGTGAACATCTCTTCCGGGATTTCAGCGTCAAACTCAACAGTCAGATATCGGATAACAGTCTTGTTTCCCTCTTTAGTCATCGGAACCATCTCCATTGTCGATGGAATTATGCGGTCGCCGAACTTCCTGACGTTGGAATAAGTCAGCACTCGCATGAGATTTCCCTTTTCGTCATAGTATTTCTGCCATACCGGAATATGGTCACTTTTTCTGACGGCTATCACGACATTCCCCCAGACTACTGGTAGATCCTCTCTGGGAATGCTGTTTATGAACATCAGACTGGTATCGGAATCCGGAATTTCGATGAGTTCGTATGAGTAATCTTCGAAAAGCGAGAACTCCTTGACGAGATCATCATTGGTGAAATCCGATCCCATCCAGGAACTCATCATCATCGATGGGGGGACTTTCATGACTTTGTTGGTTTTTGGAAGATAATTCCACATCTCATTCTGGATCCTGAGAGTGGCGACGCCCATCTCCTTCTTTGGGGAGGTGATTCTCAGGAGTGTCTTTTTCATGCCTTCTGTCCAGGCTTTCATCGAGAGTGTTCGCTGCCAGTTCGGTGTCACAATCTCCATCTCGATTTCCGAGTAGCTCGACTGCGATCGATAGAGCGCGTCGATTCTGCGAATTATCTCTACCAATTCGGTCTGAGTCAAGCTGTTTTTGGATTGTTGTGCCCATAATGTCGGCACAAGGAGTAGCCAGATTAGAAGCAGAACTTTTAGATTAGCCATTCTCTGATCCTCTGCGTCAAGCAAGTTCAGTGCTGATTAGCGGGTTACGGTTAATCTGACCTTATCTGTTTCAGTGCTTCCGAGAAAGTAATGAAACGGATACGATCTCTATATTTGTTACGCGTCGTTGTTACCAACGATTCCAGAAGTTCAAGCTGCGGAGTGAACATCATCTTCGGATGGTTTATGAGCGAAACGAAGATATTCTCACCATCGCTGTGTCTGGCAACGTAATCATTAAACCCGGTGAGCAGCATTTTCAGATCATATCCCTTCGTGTCGCAAGATAGATTGAACCAGGGATTCGTATATAGGTAGCGTAAGTTGTACTTGATGAGGGTCTTCATATTCGCCAATGTGGATTGACGCTGAGATCGAGAAACTCCGGTGCCCCGCAGCATTTTCACAGATATTGCCCTTCTCCATATGAATTCAAGCCTGTTGAGAATATCCATCTTGAATGTTCCGATTGGAATCTCGAACAGTCCGCTGGTGGACGGAGCTGTCACGCCGGTTTCGGGATTCATGAACCAGTTTGCGGAGGTAGGAGCATTGCTGTAATCGATCTCGATTGTATCCAGTTTGAATCTAACTCCCTTTACCACACTCGAATCGAGCAGTATTCCGCTTTCCAGGAGGGCGCTGATGAGTTCCCGTTCACGAGGCTGCAGGGCGAGGCCCGCAGCACGGAATGCGATACACTTATAGTCCGAGTTCACTGGCTGAATTAGTCGATTGAGATAATCAATTCCGCGCCGAATGACAACGGGAGCTGACAAGTGCGTGTCATCGTACCCAAGCTCGGCCATGTACATTCTGTCAGTCGAGACGCGCCATTCTCCATCACGGAATGAGGAGAACAACCAATGTGGATGAAGGTGCAGCTGGACATCGTGGCCATCCCGAACGGCGTCGCACAGCTGCTGCTCAAAAAGATGTGGATACTTCTCGATCCCGGAATCCCGATGCGCCCATACGGAACAGACATCCGCGAAGAACGTTATCGGGACATCGATCCGCCTGCTCAGGTCAAGTAGTTCGCGTGTTGGCGCAAAAAGCACCTCGTCATCACTCAGAAAATTCCTCCCAAGGAATAACTCATAATCTGCTGTGATGAGGAGGTTTATTATGGGTGACGACACGGTGCAGTCCTTCGAGTTGCAGTACCAATGTGCAGCGTTATCCTCACTACTTTGCTGTCCAGGCTCTTGATCTTCTACCTACCAACTTTCTGTATCTCTGTTCTCGTCAGTGAGTTTGTCTTCGGTCAGGTACATCGTGACATGCTTCGCAGCGAGTCGCTTCAGCTCCTCGTACAGGACATCTGCTTGCATAACCCATGATTCTGCATCGCCGAATTTGAACCGTTCGAGAATGCCTTTGCGTGCGAGATGATACGCCAGTTTTTCGCATATCCATGCGCCTTCAGGATAATCAATCCGTGTCCGTGCAATCCCCGGATCAAACCGGCAGACATCACGTTCGACCATTTCTCCGGACGAATTGATGTACTTCACCGGGAATTTGGGGGTGTGAACTTCAAAAGGAAATCCTTCCCATGTGTCCTCCATGTAGTGCGCCACGCCAAGGCCCTGAGCAATCGAGATTCCGATTCCGACCACTTTGCCCTTCAACTCCACCAATCGACCGACCGGAGAGTCTGCATGACAGACTTCTGGAGCCATTTCGTGGCCGTTCGTCGCGTATTCGGCATGCTTTCCGATCGCGCAGCTTGACGAGAACGGATGTGAGCTGCGCAGCACCCCCGGGTGTGCACGGAAGACCTCGGTGATTTTCCCTGTGGCCGACGGGGAAGTTCGAAGATCCAGCATCTTGCCATGCTTCAGGTTCCTCAAGAAAGATCCGGCTGAGTTGTAGCATGGCATGATCAGCGTACCTTCGTCTGTAAGAAGTTCGATAAGGCTTGCGATAACAGTCGCCGCGCATCCTTCCACCCTTCCTATGCTGGAGAGTGAAGAATGTACCATGATGACATCACCGGCTCGAAATCCGGCGCTTCTCAGGTCGGCGGCGAGATCACCGAGCTTCAAGAGAGGACTGTTCTTACGATTGAGTGCCTTACTTCGAGAATGGCGGCATCGCGATAGCGCTCTAAGCGCATCCAATGCTGTTTCAGGAAGGTGTTTCCTGCACCAGATTCTTGCACTGTGGATGAGTGTCCTGACAAATCTCATGTTGCCACGGTGTAGGTCAATCCGTGTCCTCCAGACGGAATTTCAATTCGAAAATATAATCGGTGTAGCATCTGTTGGCAATTCATATCTCAGAGTGTGTCGTTTCTGCACATTTTTTGGTAGAGAGATTACAGCCTTTGATCGACATAATAGACAGGAGCCAAGATGCTGTGCGCAAATAAGGTAACAGAATTCTAGTGAGAATGCACTAGTGGATCAACAAAAGGCATATTGGACTTGCTTTACCGTCGGCGCGGCTACAAGTGCGAATGAGTCTGTAATCGGCTAATCTGCAATCGCTTAGATGGTTGTAATTGTACCAATTGTTCGACTTTTTGTTGACAAGGATTTTAAAACTTTCGTAATATTCGTGGATAGTAAGGGCTTGAACGGTTCGAGCTGACTTTTGGCTGTGGAGTAGCTTGTTGTGGTCGAAATGCCTCTCATTGTCGGCACTCTGGAAGTCAGTTGAATAGCGTTCAACATTGCTGTGCTATGATTATGCTAACGTGCAAGTTTACAGCGATTATAGGAACTTAACATTTCATGAGGAGGAGGTGTTGTATAGGCACTTTTGCTAATGACCCAGTTAAGAAACTCTTCCAAGGAGGTTTAGACTTGAGCAATACAAAATTGCTTATGGCCCCGTGTATCCTCCTGGCGATCCTGTTGCTCACCTCAGCGGTGGCGATAGCAGGTACTACAGGAAAGATATCGGGGGTGGTGACGGACAAAGAAACGGGTGAGGCTCTGCCGGGTGTGGCCGTCTCAATCACTGGGACGACCATGGGAGCGCTGACCGATGTTGAAGGGAAGTTCAACATCCTAAATGTTCCGGTCGGAACTTACGCTCTCAAAGCGCAGCTGGTTGGGTACGGCTCGGTGGAAGCGACTGATCTCTTTGTACACGTCGACTTGACCACCAGCTACGATTTCCAGTTGACTACACTGGCAGTCGAGAGTGGTAAGGTCATCACGGTGAAGGCCGAGCGTCCCCTCATTCTCCAGGATCAGACTGCTTCTCTTACCGTCGTCACCAAAGATGAAATCCAGCAGATGCCTACTCGCGGGTATCAGGATATTGTCGGACTAAGTTCCGGCGTGGTAGCGTTTAAGGAAAACCGCGGCCTGCGCACACGAGGAAGCGGCAGCCGCGAGGCGACCAACGAACCGTCGATGAACATCCGCGGTGGCCGTGAGTCTGACGTTGCATACTATGTTGACGGATTCTCGCAGCAGGATCCGCTGACCGGTATTTCAACGACTGCGATCAACAACAATGCGATTGAAGAGGTGCAGGTCACGACTGGCGGGTTCAACGCCGAGTATGGCAAGGTCTCGGCCGGCGTTATTAACGTCACCACAAAGGAAGGTCAGAAGGACTATCACGGGAATGTCGAAGGCATAACAGATAATTTCCATGGTGATAGTTTCGACTACAATGTTTACGCAGTCGACTTTTCCGGTCCTTTGACACCGAGTTTTAGCAAGATGTCATTCTACGTCTCGGGCGAGCGCCGCTGGCAGCGCGATCGCAGCCCGAAAGCAACAGCGGATGGAGTACTCCCGCAGAATGAGCGGGATGGTTGGACGTGGCAGGGCAAGCTGCGTTACGATATCCATCCACAGGCGGATCTTCGTATCGGCGTGCTCGGATCGCTGGACAAATGGCAGGAGTACAGACGCTCTTACATGTTTGATCTCAGTCACATGCCGAGATATGAAGACAGAAATAACTCTGCCTACATTAAGCTGACTCATACGATTTCCAAGTCGACGTTCCACACTATATCAGCCAACTTCTTCCAGACCGAGCGCTATCGCGGCGACGGTGAGCACTTCAAAGATCTGATGGACTATGGCAAACCGGAGGGCAACCTCAGATTCGAAGAGACCTCGCTCTTCCGTCCGTGGGATGATCCTGAGACGCCGGAAGATGAGGCGTATATGTTGGATGACTATTTGCATCGCAATTCATCCTACATCGGTCTCAGATGGGATGTCACTTCGCAATTGAATGCCCACAACGAAGTTCAGTTTGGTGCGGAGTATCAGCGCCACACTCTCAGATATTATCGCCACCTATTCCCGCAGAAGATTTTCTACGAATGGGAGTACAACGAAGCCGGAACCGACAGCACACGAGTGCTGAACGGCACCGCCTGGCTCGATGTTGATAACTACGGATACAATACCGACGGTGGCGAGAACAAGCTGGATGATGGCTGGAACGCTGCGAAACATCCGTTCGAGATTGCAGCATATTTCCAGGATAAGTTCGAGTGGGAAGGCTTGATCGTCAATGCGGGAGTTCGCTTAGATTATTTCGATGCGAATACTAAGAGGCTGAGAAACGAGTTCTATCCTCTCAATCCCGATCGGACTGACACTCTTGAAAATCCCACTGATGAGCAGGTAGTCCAGGGTCAGCAATTGACAGAAGCCGATCTCGAGGACTCGAAGGCTGAAACTCAGTTCTCTCCTCGTATTGGTATTGCCTATCCGGTATCGGATAGGACGCATTTCCGTCTATCATACGGGAAGTTCTTCCAGCGTCCTGAGCTTCAATATCTGTACGTCTCCTACGATTACCTTGAGTACATGACCAAGGTAGCTCCGTACTACTACCCTGTTGGAAATCCGAACCTTGAGCCGGAAGAGACGACAGCGTACGAAATCGGTGTCACACATCGCATGGGTGAAAACACACGGCTTGACATCACTGCCTACTACAAAGATGTGAAGAATCTGACAGAAGTCCTCAGGCTCCCGTCTCAGCCGAAAGGCTACCCGACGTATCGTAACCGTGACTTCGGCACGATCAAGGGTGTGGAGATGAACCTGAAGATGCGCAGAACCAGGAACGTGTCTCTTGATCTGAGCTACACATTCTCGATGGCGAACGGTACCGGTTCGTTTGCGTCCTCGCAGCGGAACATTGCCTGGACCGACACCGAGCGCCCGATCAGAGTATCGCCGCTCGATTTCGATCAAAGACACAAGTTCACTGGCATCGTTGACGTCCGTGCGGGCAAGGGTGAAGGTCCGAAACTCGGCAACATCTTCCCGCTCGAGAACACCGGTCTCAACGTGATCTTCAACTTCGCATCCGGTACGCCCTATACACCGGCGCAGGTTTACAATGAAGTGACGTTAGCTTCGGTTTCATCGACTCCGGCATCATCGATCAACTCCAGGTATGGGCCGTGGACTTATCGCGTGGACCTGAAGTTGAGCCGAGGATTCATGCTCTATGACTTGAATTTCGACGCATACTTCTGGGTGCTGAACGTCCTCGATCGTGATAATGCTCTTACCGTGTACGAAGGTACCGGTAAGCCTAACACTACAGGATGGCTCAGCACGCCGGCTGGGGAAGAGTTTGTAGAGACTTACAGCGAACCTAACGACTTAGGATACACTGGCGAGCAGCTCTATGAGCTCGCGCAAAATTCGCCGTTGAACTACGACATCCCGAGACTCATCCGCTTCGGATTGCGGTTGAGCTTCTAATTCGGGAGCTTCACATAGGAGGAAGTAATGTTTCTTAAGCGTTTGATTGTCTTCCTGGTGATCGTGTCAATGATGACGGCGGTCGCCTGGGGACTAAATTCAAAAACCGGCAAACAGTCAGGCCCTGGGATGTCGTTGATTCTGGATACCAAAACGTTCCTCTGGATCAACAGCATCTTCTGCGTTGTCTACAACAACGGCAACTTCGGGTATGACGATGCAGGCGAATTCGGAAAGACCGACGGATGGTACTATCCGTTTGGATCTGAAAAGGATGACAAGACTGTCATCTACGCGGCCGGTATCTGGGTCGGTGCGAAGGTGGGTAGTGAAACTCGCGTCGCAATCGGCGAATATGCATCAGAATTCGTCCCCGGTCCGATGATGGATGGTACATTCCAGCAGGATCAGGCCAGTTTCCGAGTCTACAAGATAGGTGACGGATCCAATCGTGATTTGTCGCCGTATGATGACTCAAGAGACCGCGCAGAGTGGCCGGTTGACGATGGTGCTCCGGTGGATGAAAACGGCGATCCGGCATTGCTGGGAAATCAGATGTGCTGGTCAGTATACAACGATGCTAGTGAGGAAGGTCACTCCAACATGCAGACCAATCCTCTCGGTGTCGAGATTCAGCAGTCAACTTTCGGATTTGCTGCAAAAGGCCCCCTTGACAACGTGATGTTCATGAAGTACACTATCATCAACAAGGGTGGCAACAGACTCGACTCCACCTTCATTTCGCTCTGGGCTGATCCGGACGTGGGTGATGCGAGCGATGATTTCGTTGGCTGTGATACCGCACTCTCTCTTGGTTATGCGTACAATGACGGTTCGGACACCGATTACGGATCTTCGCCGCCAGCGGTCGGTTTCGACTTTTTCCAGGGGCCGTTGATTCCTTCAGAGGGTGACACGGCATACCTGCCAACGGGGCCGGTTCCGAACTTCAAACAGCTCGGGATGACATCGTTCAATAAGTACATCAACGGTACAGACCCGATGAACTACACGGAAGTGTACAACTACATGAAAGGTCTTTTCCGTGATGGATCCCCGGTAATCGATCCGAATACCAATCAGGTAACCCTGTTCCAGCTTCCGGGCGACCCAGTGACCGGTGAGGGCTGGATCGATGAGGCGTCGGCTGACCGCCGTTGGATGATGACGACCGGTCCGTTCACGATGGAACCGGGCGATACCCAGGTCGTCGTTGCTGCGGCGCTCGCCGCGCAGGGCACCGGCGCGTTGGACGGTGTAACAATGCTGAAGGAAATCGATATAGCGGCTCAGGTTGTATATGACCTGAACTTCAAGATTCCTCAGCCGCCTCCGAATCCTATCGTATATGCCCGTGGACTGGAAAATGCGGTCGAGCTCGTGTGGATTGATAATGCCGAAGGTCCGGACAACTATCTTGAAGATTTCCGGAACGAGTTGAATCAGCTATACGTCTTCGAAGGCTACAATGTCTATATGGGCGATTCGCCGACAGGTCCGTGGACCAAGATCGCGACCTATGACTACGATGCGGATCAGCTCGAAGGAGCTTACGCGGAAGCGGCTGGCGATTATGTCGACTGCGAGTACGACAGTGTGAGCGGCGAGTGGGATTGCTCCGGAGGCACCATTCCTCGTATCTGGGATTATGCTCTCTTGTATGAAGATAAGGCGAAAGAGCGGATCATCAGTCAGGAAGGCACCAATAGTGGAACAGTGTACGAGTATTACACCGACCGCGATCCGAGAGA
>Ga0180009_10002535_pt1 | contig 21479 bp, 23 predicted proteins | sample OS_PC_MetaG_FD_123537 | JGI IMG/M metagenome (GOLD analysis project Ga0180009, IMG submission 123537) | Groundwater microbial communities from the Aspo Hard Rock Laboratory (HRL) deep subsurface site, Sweden - OS_PC_MetaG | ecosystem: Environmental > Aquatic > Deep subsurface > Groundwater...
CCGTCAAAGTAGGTACAACTGATCGCGGGCCGGCCGTGACTCTGCGAGACGAAGACTTTCGACTGCCAGACGACGATGCCCCATGTCGACGCCGACAGCGCCAGCCATGCCAGGATCAGTAGACAAACCGATGTGATCAGCGCCTGCTGCATGTTCCGCCGCGATGATTGGACGTGAGGCCGGCCGCGACGAGCCGCCGCCTATTCGGCCGCCGCCTTGGCATAACCGAGCTGGCTGTTGAGCTTGGCGATCAAGTCGGATGCGGCCTCCGGGATGTTGGTGCCCGGCCCGAACACGGCCTTGGCGCCGGCGGCGAACAGCGCGTCGTAGTCGGCTGGCGGAATGACGCCGCCGACGACGATCATGATGTCGCCGCGCCCTTGCGCTTCGAGCGCCGCTTTCAACTCCGGCACCAGCGTCAGGTGACCGGCTGCGAGCGACGACACGCCGACGATGTGCACGTCGTTCTCGACTGCCTGCCGCGCGGCTTCGTCGGGCGTCGCGAACAACGCGCCGATATCGACGTCGAAGCCGAGATCGGCAAACGCCGAGGCGATCACCTTCTGCCCGCGGTCGTGTCCGTCCTGGCCCATCTTGGCGATCAGGATGCGCGGACGGCGCCCGTCGTTGGCCTCGAACCTTTCCACCATCTGCAGTACGCGATCGATGTTCTTGTTCACGCCCTGCGCCTCCGCTCTGTAGACCCCGGAGATGGCGCGGATCTCCGCGCGGTGCCGGGTGAACACCTTTTCCATCGCATCCGAGATTTCGCCGACGGTCGCCATCTTGCGCGCTGCCTCGACTGCAAGCTGCAAAAGATTGGCGTTGCCGGCAGCCCCGTTTGTCAGCGCGGTGAGCGCGGCCTGCGTCTCGGCTTCGTTGCGCTCGGCTCTGAGCTTCTTCAGCTTGTCGAGTTGCTGGTTGCGGACCGAATTATTGTCGACCTTGAGAAGTTCGATGATCGCATCGTTCTCGACGCGGTACTTGTTGACGCCGACGATGGTCTGCTGGCCCGAATCGATGCGCGCCTGGGTGCGTGCCGCCGCTTCCTCGATCCTCAGTTTCGGGATGCCCGCCGCTATCGCCTTCGCCATGCCGCCGAGCTTTTCGGCTTCCTCGATGTGGACGAGCGCGCGCGCGGAGAGATCGTGGGTGAGCCGCTCGACATAGGCCGAGCCGCCCCACGGGTCGACAATCCGGCAGGTGCCCGTTTCCTGCTGCAGGAACAACTGCGTGTTGCGTGCGATCCGTGCCGAGAAATCGGTCGGCAGCGCAATCGCTTCATCGAGGCCGTTGGTGTGCAGCGACTGGGTGTGCCCCTGGGTTGCCGCCATCGCCTCGATCGCCGTTCGGATGACGTTGTTGAACACATCCTGTGCGGTGAGCGACCACCCCGATGTCTGCGAGTGGGTTCTCAGCGACAACGAGCGTTCGTTTTGCGGATTGAACTCCTCCTTCACCAACTTCGCCCACAGAAGGCGCGCAGCGCGGAGCTTGGCGACCTCCATGAAGAAGTTCATGCCGATCGCCCAGAAAAACGAAAGCCGCGGCGCGAACCGGTCGATCGGTAGCCCGGCAGCGACGCCGGCCCGCGCATAATCGATACCGTCGGCGAGCGTATAGGCGAGTTCCAGGTCCGCCGTCGCGCCCGCTTCCTGCATGTGATAGCCGGAGATCGAGATCGAGTTGAACTTCGCCATGTTCTGGCTGGTGAATGCGAAGATGTCGGAGATGATCCGCATCGACGGTTCGGGCGGGTAGATGTAGGTATTGCGGACCATGAACTCCTTGAGGATGTCGTTCTGGATGGTCCCCGACAGCTTGTCGGCCGAGACGCCTTGTTCTTCGCCCGCGACGATGAACAGGGCCAGCACCGGCAGCACCGCCCCGTTCATGGTCATCGACACCGACATTTCGGACAGGTCGATGCCAGAGAACAAGGTGCGCATGTCGTAGATGGAATCGATAGCGACGCCCGCCATGCCGACGTCGCCCTTCACGCGCGGGTGGTCGGAATCGTAACCCCGGTGGGTAGCGAGATCGAAGGCGACCGACAGCCCCTTCTGCCCCGCCGCGATGTTGCGCCGGTAGAAGGCGTTGGAATCTTCCGCCGTCGAGAAGCCGGCGTACTGGCGGATGGTCCACGGCTGCGCCGCATACATCGCCGGATACGGTCCGCGCAGGTAGGGTGCGATTCCGGGATACGTTTCCAAAAAGTCGAGGCCCTTGAGGTCTGCTTCGCCATAGACCGGCTTGACGTCGATGCCTTCGGGCGTTGTCCACACGCCGCCGGCGGGCGTCACCTCAGGGGCTTTTGTGGTGCCGAGGTCGATCGTGGTGAAATCTGGGATCTGGGTCATGGGCTCATTTGCGGCCTCGCCGCGTTCAGGTGCTATTGCGGTTCTGCCGCTGTTGTGCGGCTCTGCCTCATAAAGGTGATTTGTGCTGCAACAAAACTAGTGTTGCGTATTTGACGTTTGCCTCCCAGTTGCCGCTCACCTCGCGAGCAAACGTCAAATACAAAAGCAACACTAGAATCAAACATTTGGCAGTGTTCCAAATGGCACAGACATTTGCTCTCAAGGGTGCCGCAAGGGGAGGCAAATGTCGGTGCGGGAACACTAGTACCGCCGATCAGAAGTCCCTGTGTCGTATCAGTCAACTGTTTTCAGGGACTTCTGTTCGAAAAGCGGTACTAGATTCAATATTCTACTAGTACCCTCTGCTTTCAGAAGTTCGTCAAGGTGGTTGCCGCGAATGACTGAACGAACTTCTGAAAGCGGGTACTAGACCGGCAGCGCGGTTCTGCAAATAGTCTAACAGTTGCGTTAAGTCGGCACTGGAACTCTATGCGACACGGTTGCTGCAATGATATAGCAGGTCCTCCGATCGCAGAACCCAGGCCGGGCAAAGAAAAGCCGATGCAACTCAAGACCTTGATCGCCATTGTCGCGACCACCTTTCCGTTGATCCTTGCCGCGATGGCCGCAGACCCCAACACGACTTCAGGAGGTGTTGGCACTCCGCCCAACACGACTTCAGGAAGTGTTGGCACTCCGCCCAACACGACTTCAGGAAGTGTTGGCACAAGAGCCCCCCCCGAGCCCGACGATTACCGTACTGGAGAGTACCGCGCGCCGGTACCGGCGACCCTCAAGGGCGGCAAAGTCGTCGACACCGAGGCCGCCGAAGCCCTCTTCAAGAGTGGCGCAATCTTTATCGACGTGTTTCCGCAGGCCCCCAAACCCGCCAACCTGCCGAAGTCGACGATCTGGCGCGAACCCAGGCACACGACGATCAAGGGCGCGGTGTGGCTGCCGAATGTCGGTTACGGCGTCCTGAACGACGAATTCGAGAAGTATTTCCGCGACGGGCTGGATCGCCTGACGGTTGGCGACAAGACGAAGCCTCTGGTGTTCTTCTGCCTGCGCGACTGCTGGATGAGCTGGAACGCGGCCAAGCGCGCGCTCGAATGGGGCCACACCGACGTCACCTGGTTTCCCGACGGGGTAGACGGCTGGAAGGAATGGAACCTCGAAGTCGCCGACCGCAAGGCGGAGAAGTGAAAGCGGCGGGGGTCATTTCCCCGCGAAGGCCTGCCCCGGCGAAGGCGGGGGGAGGGAACCCAAGGCACGTCTCGTTTGCGCCAACCCGTGCTACTCCCACCAACCGTCACCCCCGCGAAGGCGGGGACCCGTCCATGCAGCAGTAGCCCAACCAACGGTCCCGCCATGAAAGTCCCCTGCGTCTACATCCTGGCGGCAAAGCCATACGGCACACTCTACGTCGGCGTGACGAGCGATCTGCACGCTCGCATGGCCCTACATACCCAAGGACTGCTGGACGGCTTCACGAAGAAATACGGCATCAAGTCGCTCGTCTACTATGAAACGCATGCCGACATGACCACCGCTATCCGCCGCGAGAAGCTGGTCAAGCGGTGGAATCGAGCCTGGAAGTATCGGTTGATCGAACAGATGAATCCCGGCTGGGAAGACCTGTTCGAGCCCTCGACGGGCGAAGTCAGGTTTGGCCCATTGGAAGCGGAGCGAATGGAAAGCGACCCCATCATCCCTGGCACGCCGGACGGATCCCCACCTTCGCGGGGATGACGGTTGGGGGGAGGCTCTCCCCATGCTACAGGTGGGGTTTGGCCCATTGGAAGCCGGGCGACTGGAAAGCGACCCCAACTTCCCTGGCACTCCGGACGGATCCCCGCCTTCGCGGGGATGACGGTATCCGCGGGGCGAGCGGTTCGAGGCACTGCGACGGATCCCCGCCTTCGCGGGGATGACGGTTGTGGGGGGAGGCTCTCCCCATGCTACAGGTGGGGTTTGGCCCATTGGAAGCGGAGCGACTGGAAAGTGACCCCATCTTCCCTGGCACGCCGGACGGATCCCCACCTTCGCGGGGATGACGGTATCCGCGGGGCGAGCGGTTCGAGGCACTGCGACGGATCCCCGCCTTCGCGGGGATGACGGTTGTGGTTGGTGCTCACGTTGTCGTTAATCGATCAGCAACCGGCCCGCCGACCCATTGTTCAAATTACGGGTTGCTACACCCTCTGCCGTCATCCCCGCGAAGGCCTGCCCCGGCGAAGGCGGGGGGAGGGAACCCAAGGCACGTCTCGTTTGCGCCAACCCGTGCCACTCTCACCAACGTCATCCCCGCGAAGGCGGGGGGAGGGAGGCCAAGTATATCTTGATTGCGCCAACCCGTGCCACTCTCACCAACCGTCATCCCCGCGAAGGCGGGGACCCGCCCACGCCATTGGAAGATGACGCCGTTGCCCCACGCCCTACACCGGCACGGCACGGTTGGCGCCGCCCCCACCGATTGCCGTCATCCCCGCGAAGGCGGGGATCCGCCCACGTCGTTGGAAGATGGCGCCGTTGCCCCACGCCCTACACCAGCACGGCACGGTTGGTGCCGCCCCCTCCGATTGTCGTCATCCCCGCGAAGGCGGGGATCCGCCCACGCCATTGGAAGATGACGCAGTTGCCCCACGCCCTACACCGGCACGGCACGGTTGGCGCCGCCCCCTCCGATTGTCGTCATCCCCGCGAAGGCGGGGATCCGCCCACGTCGTTGGAAGATGAGGCCCGCCGCCAAGCCTCTATCCTTTCCATCAGCCACCCCCACGCCTCCAGTTCCCGCTCGCCAGCGGTCTTCGATATGGCGATCTCAAGATACGCCAGTTCGGTTTCGACCTTTTCTTTCGGCAGCATTTTCAAGCGGGTGCACAAAACGGCGGCCTCCAGCACGGCGGCTTGCGCGCGGTTGAAACCGCCCCACGGCGTGTGGTCGCCGGCGAATACTGTCGAGCAGACGAAGCGCGGGCGAACATCGTCTTCTTCGATGGCCTCGACCTTGAGTTCCCAATGCGTAAGTGCCGCCTTCAAAACCGCCCCGTCGACTTTCTCGGCGCGTTTCACGACCCATTTCTTGCGGCCCGTGACGCAGCCGGCGAAAATGCGCACATCATCGACGTGGTTGGCCACTGCAACCGGATTTTCGCGAAGATTGGTCAAGGTGGTCGATGGCGTGAACGGTGCAATAATCCAATGCGCATCGCGCTGAATGAGCCCGAGCGGCGCAATATGAACCTCGCCGCTCTTCGCCCGCGTCGTCACGATCGTTTCGATAATCAGCGGCATCGGCGTCTCCAATCCGAAATGTTTCCTGGTAGCCAAAAACCAATCTCGGCTTTGTAAACAATGCCGGGAAGCAAGGCGACCCGACGCAGCCCCACACCCGCGCAGCTGGTGTTAGAACAGCGTCGCGGCGTCGACCAAAGACGGTTTCCAAAGGCCACAGGCCTTTGGCGGAGGCTTGGAGGCAGAGCCTCCAATTTACTTCTTATTATCCCGCTCGCGCTCCGCTTTCTCGCGTGCCGCCCGCAGCGTCGTCCCTTCCGGCGCATGGTGGATCATGTCCTCGGACGGCTTATCGGCGGCAACGCCCCAGTCGAGCGGCCGATCCTGCGTGTAGCGCTTGCCGAGCGCGCGCGCGATCTCCGCCTTGGCGAGTTCGTAGCCGAGATAGAAGGCGTGGCTGGCATCATCATCGACGCCGAGCTTGGGGAAAAGCTCGAAGGGATCGGCATCCGCATGATGGCCGAAGCGGTTGTAGATGTGCACACCGTCAGCGCCGGCTTCGATGCGGAAATTCGCGTCCTTGATGGCGGCCGCAGCTTCCGCGATCTCGTCCGGCGTCTGCGGCAGCGGGCGCAACTCGTGCAGCGACAAAAGCCCGCCGCCATATCCCTTCGGCAGCGCGTTGTCTTGGCGCGCGCGAAACATCAGCCGGCGCGCGGCGTCGTGCTCTTCGACCGTGCGGCGCGTGTGCGGTGAGACCTGCACGATCAGCACGTTGCGGATATGGAGTTCCGAACAGATGCCGATGAGCATCGCGGTCAGGCCTTGGCTGTCGGCTTCGGTGAGTTCGGTGAGATTGCCGGTGCCCATCAGGATTTCGACGTCGGGGCAGCGCCTCCTCAGTTCGGCATAGCGTACCAGCGACTCCATAAAGCCGAAGTGGATCGGATCGAGGATCGGATCGGCGAGATGCGCTATGTTGCGGGCCTTCGCCTTATCGATGGCGCGAATGAGCGAGTCGAGATCGCCATGCGGCTTTGCCACAAGAACCGGAATGCACGCCGTTCCCGCGACCACATCGAGATTGTCTTCATCGAGGCTGAGGACAAAATCGGCGCCCGCCTGTGCGCCGCGCCGGAGTTCATCCATGTCGCCCGAATCGACGCTGACCTTGAGGCCTTCGGACTTCAGCGCGCGAACGGCGTCTTCGAGATGGGGAAACGCAACGTCCGGCCGGCAGCCGATATCGATGACGTCCGCGCCGGCCGCTTTGTGCTGGCGCGCGCGCGCGACGAGCTGGTCGAGCGGCACTTCGGGGGCTTCGACGATCTCGGCGAAGATGTTGATGTCGTAGCCGCTCAGGTCCGGCGGCTTGCCGCCGCGTCCGAGATATTGCGGCAGGTCGATCAGTTCCTCGGGGCCGAGCGCGAACGGCACGCCGAAGTGATCCGAAAGCGCTTCGAGGTTCATGCGCACGCGCCCCGGCAGGATTACCCGGTCGGCATCGAGCGGCGCTTCGAGGCGGTTCTTGAGGATCTTCTCCGTCATCAGCGCGGCAACCTTGATGCCGACGTTGCGCACCGCATAGGCGTCTTCGGCCAAGCCGATCTCGCTCAGCGTGCCGTTGAGCCTGGCTTCGGCCAGATGGCCGGTCAGGAAGAGGAGTTTGTCAGCCATTCGCGCCGCGCTGTGAGCGCCCGTTTGAGTTCTTCGACGCTTTCCACGACAGTCGTATATTCAAAGCTCTTGAGTTTCTCGGTATTCTCCAGGTCGATGCGGCGGGGAAAGACCGGCACCATCTTTTCGCGCGGCGCTTCGGTGATGTCCTCGGGTTTCGTATCGCAGGCGAACACGATCGAGGGCACGCGGCACTTGCCGGCTTGCGCATAGACGTTGGTGGCGAGATTGTCCGAGATGCCGGCGACGCACTTGGCAATCGTGTTCGACGTCGCCGGCGCCATGATCAGCGTGTGGTAGACGCCGGTGTAGAAGCCGCCGACGGGGATCGCGCTCGCCGTGCGGTCCTTGAACACGCGCGTGCCCTCGGGCAGCGCATCGAGGCTCTGCTTGTACATGTTGAGTACTTCTTCGGCCGCCGCCGAGACGAACACGTCGAGCGGTTCCAGTTCGCGCATGAACGCGAGGCTTTCGTTGAAGAAGTGGCCCGAGCCGGTCAGCGCCCAGCCGTAGCGCGGCGTCTTTACGTCGAATTTGGTCATGTTACCCCGGTGGTCATGGGTTTTTCGATTATCATGTGCGCCCGGTGGCGTCGACGGTTTCGGATGCCCGCAGCAGCATCTCGAGTTGCAGTATTTGCCGGGCAGCGATGATGGTAAACGGCAGGGCCGCGCGGGCGATGATGCCGCCGCAGATCGGATCGATCAGTTCCTCGGCGGCAAGGCTCGCAGGGTCTTCTCTGTCGCCGTCCGCATCCCGCGACTTCACGAAAGTGACCGGCAATCCGCCAAGCCGTTCGGCAAGCCGCGCAGCGATGGTATCCGACGTCGCATCCCACGAGGCCGGCAGGTCGGTGTCCGCGTCGCATTCAAGGAGCGGCAGCCAGAATGCCTTGCCGCCGTGCGCCAGCGCCGTCTCGATCTCGGCGAGGCTTTCGAGCAGCGCGAGACTTGGCGCGAACGATGCCATCAACAAGGTGTTCTGGTGCATGGCAAGCAGTGCCATCCGATGCGCGGTCAGGTCCCTAAACCCATGCAGGCGCTGCGCTTCACGCACCCCATCGGCGAGCGCACCACCTCCGGCCACCGCAATCAGCGGCCGACTTGCGCGATTGAGGCTATCCAGGACGGCTTTGAGCACGTGCGGTTGCCGCGTCAGGCTGCCGCCGATTTTCACGACCAGCGGCTGGTCGGCAGCGAACGGCGGCTGGCCCGCATCAAAATACACGGTGCCTTCCACTGCCGCGCGGGCGCACGATCTCGACGCCGACTGCCGCGGGGCCCCGCTCCAGCTTGTCGATTCGGACCCGCACCCAGACGATGCGATTGTCCTCGAGGATCTGCGCGCAGATGTGCTCGGCCATGGTTTCGACGAGGTTGATGTGGCCTTCTGCCAGCGTCGCGTGCACGGCTTCGACGAGATTGTCGTAGGAGGGCACTTCCGCGATCTGGTCGTGCCGGCTGGAAATTTCCGGCGACACCGCCGCCTCGATCGAAAAGCCGACCTTCTGCGTCACGCCCTTTTCTTCCTCGTAGACACCGATGTGGCAGTCGAGAATGAGGTCGCGGATGAAGATCCGGTCGTACTGATCTTCCGCGGCCCGTTGCTGCAGGCGTCCGGCGAGAATGGACACTTCCGTCATCGGCGCACTTCCTTGTCGAGTTATCAAGTGCCGTAACGGCCTAACCGGCGGCGCGGGCGGTGGTTCCACACGCCACGTCGAGACGCGCACGGATGCGTTGCACCGAAGTCTCATCTATCGCGAATGTGCGCCGGCTGTCGAGGCACAGAGCACCGCGAAATCCCAAAATATCCGGCCGCAGGCGGCACAGAGCGTCAATATCGTCAATCCGCAAGCTTCCAGCCAGCCCGGCAAAGAGCCCGGCGCGGTGCGCCAGCGCAATGAATTCGGCAAGGCCGACCGGCTCCATCAGGCCGGGCAGCGGGCCCGCGCTCTTGTCGGACGTATCGATCAGCACGCCCGCGAATCCAGCTTCCGCCAGCGCGCCGATGAGAGCGAAGTCAGGGTCAAGATCAGCGAATAGCACGCCGACCAGTCGCGACGGCCTGAAGTCGCTCCGCCCCAGATCGGCGATCACGATCCGCGTTTCACTGCCCGGAAGGAAGCCGATCTTGACGTAGTCGACGCCCGTCGCCGCCATCTCTGTCACGGCTAGCCCGATCAGCTCGGGTTCGCACGCCAGATCGCCGATGGTCGCGCTGACCGGCCGTCCCCCGGCCGCCGCTACCGCCGCGATTTCCCGCACGATTTCGACCGGCAGCGCCCCAAGCGATCCCGACAGCGGGTCCTTGGCATCGACGATGTCCGCTCCCGCCGCAAGGCAGACGCGGGCTTCGGCCGCTGTGGTGACACTGGCGAGCATGAGAGGGCGAACGAGAGACGCCGGGGACCGTCCGGGTGCAGAAGTCATTCATGCATTCTCGAACAGGCGCAACCGGCACGCCAGCACCTTTTCGCGATCGAGACGGTCGGCAGGGCTGAGCGACACGTCGCTGTCCTGGACAATACTCGCCGGCGTTCCGCCGAGGCGGACAAGGCGGGTTGCCAGCATCACCGCCTCGATACGGTCATGCGTGACGAACAGAACGGTCGTCGGGCGCCGGTTCCATAGTTCGATGAGGAGCGCCCGCAGACTGTCGGCGCTGGGATCGTCGAGCGACACGAACGGCTCGTCCATCAGCAGGATGTCGGGTTCGACGACGAAGGCGCGGGCGAGCGCGGCGCGCCGCTGCATGCCAAGTGACAGCCTTTCGGGAAATGCCGTCGCTGCTTCGCTCAAGCCGACCCGGTCGAGGATGGCTGCGACCTTAGCGGCGGCCTGCGCGTCATCGTCGCCGAGTACGAGACGTATGTTCTGTTCGACGGTTCGCCACGGCAGGAGACGCGGCGTCTGGAACATGAAGGCGAGCTTCGGGTCATCCTGGCTGAAGGTGACGTGCCCCTGAAAGTCGGCATCGAGGCCGGCGACGATGTTGAGAAGAGTAGATTTTCCGCAACCCGAAGGCCCGGTCAGCACAACGAACGAACCTTCCTGGACGGTCAGTTGAACCCCTCTGAGCACGAGTTGCTCTGGCCGGTCGGCGACGGCCGGGAATGCCTTGCGGTCGACCGCGATGCGGATGGCCTGATCGGGTTTCGTCATCGGCGCCACCTGTTGACCCGCGCTTCGATCGGCTGCAGCACGAGGATCTCGATGAGTTGCACGACGAGGATAAACGCGATGGCGTAGGCCAGGATCATCGACACGTCAAACAGTTGGAAACCGTCATAGAGCTGGCGCCCGACGCCGTCCGGCCGCCCAAGCAATTCGACCACCAGCACGATCTTCCAGACGAGCGCCAGACCGCCGCGGGCAGCCGCCGCCATGAACGGAGCCAGTTGCGGCAGCGTCACATGACGCAGCGTCTTCCAGGCGCCGAAGCGGTAGATATGCGCCATCTCAGTGAGGTCGCGCGAGAGGCTGCGGGCGCCTTCGCGTACCGTCACGGCGACGTTGGGGATCTTGTTGATCGTCACCGCCAGAACCGCGGCGGTTTCCGTGAGGCCGAACCAGACGTAGCACAGGATGATCGTCACCAGTGCCGGCAGGTTGAGAAAGAAGATCAGCCAAGTATCGAAGAACTGGTCGGCGCCCTTCGCCCGTCCGAGCGCGATGCCGATGGCGCTGCCGATGAACATCGCCACCAGGAACGCCACCGCGACGCGCGCCAGCGTCACTCCGACGTGATAGCCCAGTTCCCCGCTTGCTGCTTCCGAGAGAAACTTCGACCCGACCTCAAGTGGCCCGGGGAACAGGCGGCTTTGCAGAATGGCGGCAACCAGCGCCCAAAGCACCAGCAGGCTCAGAAAAGAGACGAGCGTCCACACGAGGCGACCGGACAGCACGCTGCCGATCACTCCGCGTCCGACGCGCCCGGTTCTGATGGTCTGATTGTCAAGCGCCATGGAACAGTGCCGGATTGAACTTCACCTTGCCGCCGTCGAGTGTTTTTTCGCCGAGTTTGACCAGTAGGTTGAACAGCTTTTCCGCAGCCGCCGTCTGCTCGCCGCTCCAGCCTTTCGGAATTCCGGAACGGTAATAGGCCTTCAGCGCCTCGAACTCGGCATCGCTCTCCGCGCGTGTCGCCGGCTTCAGCCGCTCCCAGGCTGCATCCGAGGTTGCCAGCAACTCGTTGCCCTTGGCGATCGCCGACAAGAACATCTTGATCTCGGCTTCCTTCCCGGCGGTCTTCTTCTCGTCCCAGATGAACCCGACCAGCGAAGGCGTCGGCTTGATCCCGAGGCCCGTCAGAACGTCGTCCATCGAGACGAGTTCGCGGTAGCCGTCGCCCTTGAGACGGGCTGAGAAGGTCCAGAAATTGAGTGCCGCGTCGACGCGCCCCTGGCGGACCTGCTCGGTGATGAGTGGGGCTGCCCCGAAGATCGGCGACACGACGCTGGCAATATCCTTTCCCGTCTCCTGGCGAAAATAGGCCTGCAGCAATAGCCAGCTCTTGTCGAGCGCCGAGCCGGCGACGCCGAGGCGTTTGCCTTCGAGGTCGCCAAGCGCCTTGATCGGGCTGTCGCCGGCCACCATCACCGCACCGAGTGCCGACGAGTAGGGCGCGAAGCGAACCGCCTCGCCTTCGGAGCGCTGCCGCATCGCCCACGGCCAGTCGCTGACGATCACGTCCGCGTCGCCCGACAGAAGGCCGATTTTTGCAGCCCCGGTGTTGGCCATGTCGACGGGCACGAGTTCGAACCCCTCTTTCTTGTCGAGTCCCTCTTCAAGGACGGTTTGTAGGAGCCAGCCGAGCGAACCGAACTTCAGCGTTCCGACCCGCAGCTTTCCGCCGGCAGCAAAAGCGGCTCCGGAAATCGGCCACGGAAGAGCCAGTAAAGCCGCTGATGACAGACCGCCGATCAGCAGGTCGCGGCGGTTGATGCGCACGTTTGTTTTCGTCACTTCGGTTCACTCTTCGGAGCTAGGCGGCTGTTGACCAGATTGCGAATGGCCTTCAGCCAACCGGTGTCGTCGTTCTGCAGGATGCTGGCGACCATCGTCTGCTGGAGTTCGCCACTTTTAACATCGCGAACGTAGATAGCCATGTTTATCAGCAATTCGGACGACTTGTGGACCACGCACAGGATGGTGACGTCGGCGTTGCTGACTTTGCCGAATTCCACTTCGCAGCCCTGGCAGCGGTCGAAGGGGGCGGCTCGGTTGATTTCAGATCGGTACTGCGACAGGTCAACGACTTCGTATGCGCCCCGCTCCTCGAGCATCTTGACGAGCGCCTCCCGGGCCAGTTCGAGGCGGGCGGCTTCAGCCTTCTTCGGCTTGGGCGGCAGGCCGTAGAGATCGAGTCCGTCCATTTGCAGATCGATCTGCATTTCGAACGGCAGAACCGCAGCGCGCGGCACTGCGTTGGCAGCGCCGATGCCCGAAATCGCGATCACGATGGCAATCAGGATTGCGCGAATGAACATCGTTGTACTTCCACCCTGAGCAACTTGTTCCCGAATTGGTTTTCCGCTTCTTCCCGAATTCATCCGAAGCGATTTTGTTTTGCTTTTCAATACGTCATCGAGCCCCCCGCGTCACGGCCCCGGCAGCGCTTTTCGCGCCTCGGGCCATCATTTGTGCAGTATCGCACGATAAGAAAATTTTTACTCCGCCAAACGTCTAGGTCCTCTATCGCTAGCTGTGACCATTTCGGATACTTGGACTTGCCGTTTGCGCGTTTCTAATTAGGTTGCAATTAAAAATAGCGACAGGGAGGAGATAACGTCCGGCTCATGGTGATGACACAAAGAGGCAAGACGGTCGCGCGAAGCGTGCGGCTGCGTCGGCAGTTGCTAGCGATCCTGGGCGTGTTTGCCGCCCTTTGCAGTCCCTTCGCGCCCGATGCGATGCGCCCTGCGAACGCTGGGCAACAGGCAGCCGACGCCATCACCACGATCGCGATCGTCTATGTCAAGGAGGATCGCGAGCGGCTCCCTCCCCTATCGCTACTCGATTTCCGACCGCCCAACGAGGGTTACGATGGCGCCAAGCTTGCCATCGAGGACAACAACACCACCGGGCGTTTCCTCAAGCAGTCCTTCACGCTCGGGGCGATCATCGGCGGCACGCGCGATGAGCTGATCGCCAACGTCGTCGCCGAAGCCAAGGCCGGTGTCGGCTTCTTCGTTGTCGACGCGACGGCCGAAACGCTGCTCGCCATGGCCGACGCACTCAAGGGACTTCCCGCCGTAATCTTCAACGCTGGCGCGTCCGATCAGCGCCTGCGCGAGGAGGATTGCCGCGCCAACGTCAAGCATACGTCCGCTTCGAACGCCATGCTCACCGATGCACTGGCTCAGTACCTGGCTTGGAAGCAGTGGCGCAACGTCGTGATGGTTAGCGGCCCGCAGCCCGAGGACAAGCTCTATGCCGCGTCCCTTCGCCACTCCATCAAGCGTTACGGCCTGAAGCTTCTGGCCGAAAAGGAATTCACCTACGAACCGGGCAGTCGGCGTGCCGACGGCGGGTATGAACAGGTGCAGCAGCAGATCCCGACATTCACCGATGCCTTCCCGGAGCATGACGTGCTGCTCGTGGCCGATGTCGCCAACCAGTTCGGCGCGTATTTCCCTTACCGCACGCGCACTGCGCGTCCGGTGGCCGGTACCCACGGCCTCTACCCGACGAGCTGGCATCCGGCGTCCGAACTTTGGGGGGCGACGCAGTTCCAGAACCGGTTCCAGCGCCTTGCCGGGCGCAACATGAACGAGCTCGACTATGCCGCCTGGATGGCTGTGCGCTCGATCGGCGAGGCGGCGACCCGCACCAGCAGCGGCGAGCCCAAGGTTCTGATCGACTACATGCTCTCGCCGAAGTTCGAATTGGCAGCCTTCAAAGGCCAGAAGTTGACCTACCGCCCCTGGAATGCGCAGATCCGCGAACCAATATTTGTTGCGACGCCAAAGATTCACGTCAGTGTTTCGCCCCAGATTGGCTTTCTTCACCAGGTGACCGTGCTCGATACCCTTGGCATCGATCGGCCCGAAACCAAATGCGCCGCATTCAATTAGAAATCGGCAGGTGCAGACCTGGGAACAGACGGCCCAGCGGCCGAAACTCAGCCTCACCCGCCGTCGAGAAATCAAGGAATCGCCTGTGAACGCTGCTTTGAAATTCATCTGCGCGACGCTTGTCGCAACCGTCGTGGTCGCCAGTGCGGCGATGCCGGCATTCGCCTATCGTGCCTTCGTTTCCAACGAAAAGGACAACACGATCAGCGTCATCGATACCGAAGCCTTGAAAGTGATCGAGACGATGAAGGTCGGTCAGCGCCCGCGCGGTGTCATCCTGGCCAACGGCGGTGCGTGGCTCCTGGTCTGCACCAGCGACGACAACCGCATCGAGGTCTACGACGCCAAGACCTATCAGTTCATCAAGAACCTGCCCTCCGGCCCCGACCCCGAACTGATGGAGATCCACCCCTCCGGCAATCCGCTCTACGTCGCCAACGAGGACGACAACATCGTCACGGTCGTCGATATCGAGGAAGGCAGGATCCTGGCTGAAGTCCCCGTCGGCGTGGAGCCTGAAGGCATGGCTGTCAGTCCCGATGGCAAGCTCGTCGTCAATACATCCGAGACGACCAACATGGCCCACTTCATCGATTCGACGAGCCACGAGACGGTCGCCAACATCCTCGTCGACAATCGTCCGCGCGTCGCACAGTTCACCAGCGACGGAAAACAGCTCTGGGTTTCAGCCGAGATCGGCGGCACGGTGACCATCATCGACGTCGCCAAGAAAGAGCCGATCCACAAGATCTCCTTTGAAATCGCCGGCATCAATGCCGACGCCATTCAGCCTGTCGGCATGCGCATCAACAAGGCTGGGACCAAGGCCTACGTCGCGCTCGGGCCAGCCAACCGCATTGCCGTCATCGATGCCAAGACCTACAAGGTCGAGAAGTACATCCTGGTCGGTCAGCGCGTCTGGAACCTCGCCTTTACGCCCGATGAAAAGCAGCTTCTGACAACGAACGGCGTTTCCAACGATGTCACGGTCATCGACGTTGCAAAAGAGCGTGCCGTCAAATCGGTTCCCGTCGGGCGCTACCCCTGGGGGGTCGTCGTGAGCGAGGACTGATATCGACATGCGGCTCCCCGGTTCCATTTCCGAAGCCGCCATTGAGGAGTGCCGATGAAGATCATTGTGACCTTGACCTGCGCGATGCTGGGCCTCTGGAGCGCGGCGGCTTTCGCCGAGGGGTTCCTCGTCCAGCGCACTGAGCGCTTGCCCGATATTGAGCTCGGGCTCGGCGATGCCGGCTACGGCGTTTCCCAGAACGAGTACGAACTCGTGACCGGCAAGGGCTACCGGCTTACCATCAAGTCCACCGGCGCCAAGCCATGCGAATTCAGCGCCGAAGAGTTCTTCCAGAACGTCTGGTTCCGCAAGATCGAGATCGATAAGGTTGAGTTGAGGGTCCCGACAGTCTACGAGATCGAGTTCGAACGCGAGGGTGAGGCTGAGCTGTTCTTCACCCCGATCAAGCCCGGTGACTACGATTGGGTGTGCGAAGGCTTCGAGGACAAAGGCATGAAAGGTTCGATTACGGTCAAGTGATGGATGCAAAGGTCGACCATATCGACGAGACCGTAGAAGCATTGACGGTGCAGGGGGTCTCGCATCGTTTCGGGGACTACACGGCTCTCGACAACGTCTCGCTCATCGTCCCGAAGGGCAGCTTCACGGTTCTGCTCGGGCTCAACGGTGCCGGCAAATCGACCCTGTTCGCCTTGATCACCCGTCTCTACGACAACACCTCGGGGTCGATCTCTATTCTCGACCGCGATGTCCGCCGCCGGCCAACCGAAGCTCTGCAGCGCTTAGGCGTCGTGTTCCAGGCCCGGACCCTCGACCAGGATTTGAGCCTTGTACAGAACCTGACCTATCACGCCGCGTTGCATGGTCTCGGCAGCCGCGAAGGCAGGAAGCGCGCCAACGCCGCCCTCGAACTTGTCGGCTTGAGCGATCGCGCCGGCGAAAAGGTCCGCAACCTCTCCGGCGGCCAGGCGCGTCGCGTCGAAATCGCCCGCTGCATGCTGCACCGTCCCAGCCTGCTGCTGCTCGACGAACCGACCGTCGGTCTCGATATCGGTTCGCGCGAAAGTGTCATCTCCATCGTGCGCGAACTGGTTGCAACCCACGGCCTGGGCGTGCTTTGGGCGACGCACCTCATCGACGAGATCGAGGAAACCGACGCCATCGTCGTCCTGGATAAGGGCAAGGTGCTCTACTCCGGCAGCGTGCCCGGTCTTCGAAAGCATGCCGGTGCCGATAACGTATCGGACGCCTTCCGCGCGTTGACTGACGCAACCATCAAACCGGAGGCGGCATGACCATCGAGCCTGTCGCAGCGGCCAGGGCCAGCGTTTCGCAGGCCTCCGTCATTCTCGACCGCGCGCCCCAGCGCCACGGCCTGTTGGCCTATATCAACTGCTTCAACGGAATTGTCTGGCGCGAGGTGCTTCGCTTCCTGCACCAGCGCGAGCGCTTCCTGTCGGCCCTGGTGCGGCCGTTGGTCTGGCTCTTCATCTTTGCCGCTGGGTTCCGCCAGGTGCTCGGCATCTCCATCATCCCGCCCTACGAAACCTATGTCCTCTACGAGACCTACGTGACGCCCGGGCTGCTCGGCATGGTCTTGCTGTTCAACGCCATGCAGTCTTCGCTGTCGATGGTCTACGACCGCGAGACCGGCGCCATGCGCACGCTGCTCGTCTCACCGTTCCCGCGCTGGTTCCTGTTGTCGTCGAAACTCCTCGGCGGTGTCGCGGTGGCGCTCCTGCAGGTCTATACCTTCCTGGCCATCGCCTACTTCTGGGACATCCAGCCCGACTGGCCGGCCCTGCAGATCGGGTTCGGGCAGGGTGACGGATTCGTCGGAATCTCGATCCCACCTCCCTTCAACGGCTACATCACCGTGTTGCCGGCGATCGTCCTGGCGGGACTGATGCTCGGTGCGCTGGCCTTGTTCATGTCCTCTGTCATCCGCCAGCTCGAAAATTTCGCGGGCGTCATGAACTTTGTCATCTTCCCGATGTTCTTTGCTTCTTCAGCCCTCTACCCGCTTTGGAAGATCCGCGAATCGAGCCCGCTGCTCTACGAGATCTGCTGGTGGAACCCCTTCACCCACGCCGTCGAATTGATCCGCTTTGCCTTCTACGGCCAGCTGAACCTACTCGCCTTCGCCGTTGTCGCCGGCTGCCTCGTCGCCTTCCTCGGTGCGGCGATCTACGCCTACAATCCCTCGAAGGGTCTGATCGGCCGGCGCGGCGGTCCCGGAGGCGGACCCAAAGGATGAAAGCAATGCGCGATGTCTCCATCACGCTGACAATCTCAGCACTCGCCATTGCGCTTGCCTTGGCCATCGCACCGGCAAGTGCCGAGCAGCCCGGCACGACGGACGTCGCGGCCAATGCCGCTGAAGAAGCCAATTCGAACTGGCCCTGCGTCCAGCGGAAGGTCGACAAGCTGACCTCCGCGCAGATCTGGGATGGCCCGCCCGTCGATGACATCCGCAATTGGTGGGAGGACAAGGAGGTTTCAAAGCTCGTCCGCTACCTCATCAGCCGTCGCATCCCGATCGAGGAAGCCGAGACGGCGATCGCCAAATTTGCCGGATCGACACCGGAAGGCCCAGAGCGCGACAAGCGCCTGACGCTGCTGTTCGCCGGTATCCTGCAAGAATCGAATTCCGTACGGTCGAGCATCGTCAACGGCATTGAGCGATTCCAGGAGCGCCAACTGGCGCGCGCCGCGAAGCTGAAGGAAGAGAGCAGCAAGCTTGCCGAATTGCACAAGCGCCGTGCAGCCGGGGAAGACGTCGCGGACGAAATCAACAAGGCCCAGGAACTTTACGACTGGGACGCCCGCGTCTTCAAGGAGCGCGAGGACAATATTCCGCTGGCCTGCGAGATCCCCGTCGAGATCGAACAGCGCGCCTTCGGGCTCGGCCGCGCCATCCGCTTCCACATGAGCTGATGGGCTCTATTTTTTGAAGCGGCATCGCAACAAACCGGCCGCGCATCGCTGCAACGTCCGACCAAACGATCGCGAGACGAGATCACGTTTGGTCGGACGATTGACGTCGCGACGTGAGGCGCGACCGCCTTACAGGCAGAGCATGTTCGAGCCGAGGCCGAGGATGCCGTCCTTCGAGCCGCACTTCTTCTCGTTGAGCAGCTTGTTATAGCAGCACTTCTCGCTGGCCTTGCAGGTGAACGTGACAGGCTTGCCGTCAAGCGTCGAAGCCTTGCACAGTTTGTGCTTGAAGCCGGCATCGGCCGTCGTGGCGAAACTTCCAGCGGCGACGAAAGCCAACGCTGCGGCAAATACGATTGTACGGATCATGATGGTGTGCCTCGTTAAAAACGTTCGTTGAACCGGCGGGCCGGAAACGCGGGCAGCGCCGGAGGAATGGCCACGCCCGAACGTGCGCCGGTCGCATCCACAAGAAACAGTTTAGCCAAATCGTGCAACTTGCGATGCGGCGGTCGAAAATTCGCCCGTGCCGTTGATTTCGGGCACCACCTTTCACCGCAGGTTGCGATTCGCGAGCAGCCGGGCAACCGCAACTGCCGGTGCGTGATGCGTTGCAGCATCTGCTAACGCCCCGTCGATCCCCAGGAATTCCCCGAATGTTGCGCACGGCCTTCGCAGCCGCCGCGAAATTTCAACGACTTCATCAGCACCGATCCCCGCCGCGATCACCGGCGCATTTTCGCTCATGGGCACCGCCGAAATGACCTGGTAGGCGCCTTCGACGACGCTGTTGAGCTGGGCTTCACGCAAATAGGCCGCTGCCGTGCGCCACTCGGCCGGAGTAGCCTGCAAGACATCGCTGCCAAACATCCGCGCCAGCCGCGCGCGGCTTTCTTCGATGGACTTTCCCCGCCCGTCCGCGGTTTTGTGCAGGTCGATCTGTTCGAGATCCCAACCGAGAATCCGGCGCACGTCGGCCATCGTCGCCAGATATTCCCGCGCTAGCCCGACGGCACGGCCCCTGAGCGGCGCGCGCTGCGCAACCCCCATCACGGCGGTGCGCGTCAGCCCCGTGTAGACGAGTTCGCCGCTTGCCTGCCGGTCGGCATCGGAGAAGCCGCGCACTTGCGGCGCGCCTTCGGCAATGGCGATGATGTCGACGGTGGTCGATCCGAAATCGATGAGCAGGGCTTCGCCGCGCCGCGCCGCCACGGCTTCGGCGGTAGCGAGGAAATTCATCGATCCGGCCGCATAGGGATCGGTTCGGGCTTCTTCTGCCGAGCCAAAGCCCCGCCCGAGGTAGAACCGCGCCTTGGCGCCGAACGCCTGATCCAGGAACTCGCTGAGACGGGCAACGCCGAGCGCGCGGTTTTCGAACAGATCCGACAATTCGCCGGTCATCGTGATGGCGACCTGGCCGGCCCCGCCCAGCAACGGCATGGCGGCGCCGAGTGCGACGCCGAGCCGGTCGAACCCCTGCCACAGCGGGCTTGCAAACTGGCGCACATCGACGAGTTCGCCGCCTTCCAGGCGGGCGACCTTGAGATGCGCGCCGCCCACATCGAGCCCGACCGTGATAGACATTCACTCTCCAACCGCAGACGTCACACTTGAGCCCCATGTTAGCAAATGAACGAGGCCTTGCGCGTAATCCCAGTCATAGATCTGAAAGGCGGCCTTGTCGTTCGCGCCGTGCGTGGCGACAGGTGGAATTACAGGCCTATCGAGACGCCGCTCGCCCCAGGCACCAGCAACCCCGTGATCGTCGCGCGCGCGCTTTTGGACCTATGCACGGCCTTCGACAGCCTTTACGTCGCCGACATCGACGCCATTGCCGGCGGCGGGCGCGACCCGGAGCGGAAAGCCGTAATGGAACTCGTTGCGGCATTCCCCGGTTTGCGCTTTTTCCTCGACGACGGTGCGGCGTCTCTTGCCGATGTCGAGCGCCTCGCTGGCCACCCCGCCATCATCCCGGTCATCGGCACCGAATCGGTGAGATCGACTGACGACTTGGCCGAAATCGCCGCAACCCTTGCCGGCGAATTTGCGCTCTCCCTCGATTGGCGCGGCGATGTCGCGTTGGGGCCGGCCGAGCTTTTCCACAACCCGGACCTTTGGCCTCACACCGTCATCGTCATGACCCTCGACCGTGTAGGAGGCCGGGCCGGGCCCGATTTCGAACGCCTCGGCGCGATCAAGGCGATGGCCGGGCCGCGACAAGTGCTGGCCGCCGGCGGCGTGCGCGGATTGGATGATTTGCGGGCACTGAAAAGTGCGGGTTGCGGTGCGCTGGTCGCCACCGCGCTCCACGAGGGTGCCTTTGAAGACGGCGAACTGCACGCGCTCATCGCAAAGTGACAGTCGGCGCACCTGCTTCCCCTCGAACACAGCCTGCCAGGAAAAGCAAAGGCCGGTGCCGCAAAGCGCGGTACCGGCCTTCGAGATGTTTGCAGCGCAACCGATTCGGTTACGCGGCGGCTGATTAGCCGCCCCAACGGCCAGAGAGCAGATTTCCCAATCGCTGCAGCAGACCCACCTTCATCGGAGGGGCATTGCTTGTATTGCTATTTCCCTGCGCAGGACGGTTTCCGCTTCAGGCCTTCGGGGCCGCGAACGGGTGGGTAGCCGAATCGCGCTGTGCGGTGGCTTCGGCAGCCGTCGGCTTGCCGGCGATGGCACGCTCGAGGGCTTCCTTGGTTGCGCGATAGTTGTAGTCCTGGATCTTGGCGTCGTCGGCAGCTTCCCAGTGGATGAAGACGCCGACAGCGATGTAGAGGTCGTCGGCTTCGTCGGCGGGGATCGTGCCTTCGGCAACGCAATCCTGAACGGCCTTGGCGACGGCGTACTGCGCCGGGCCGAACATCTGGACGGCCTGACGGGCGTCCTTGATGGTGACCTTGTTGTAGAGGATGGTGTTCGGCTTGCACTGCAGGTTCGGAGCCACGACTGCCAGAAGCGTCGTGAAGCCGTCCTTGTTGTTCGTCAGTGCGTTGCAGAATGCTGTTTCGGCAGCCGAACCGCGCGGTCCGATGAGAAGATCGATGTGGGCAACTTCGTTGCCGTCGCCGACGAGAGATTCGCCGACCATAACCTTGTTGATCTTGGCCATGATAGAAACTCCTCCCAGAGTTTGCTCAAGGGTTGAAAGTTCCGCCCG
>Ga0180009_10002536_pt1 | contig 21476 bp, 12 predicted proteins | sample OS_PC_MetaG_FD_123537 | JGI IMG/M metagenome (GOLD analysis project Ga0180009, IMG submission 123537) | Groundwater microbial communities from the Aspo Hard Rock Laboratory (HRL) deep subsurface site, Sweden - OS_PC_MetaG | ecosystem: Environmental > Aquatic > Deep subsurface > Groundwater...
CCGTTCGACAACCTCGACCTGGCCACCACCGGCCGGGAGAACGAGCTGCACCTGGCGCTGTACAAGAAGGTCGACGGCATCCTGCCCGGGCTGGTGACCGAGGTGGCCGCGGCGATGCAGATCGACATGGCAGCGCTCGAGCTAGAGGGCAATGACGTGAACGATGTCTTCTCCGACGACAGCTCCTACATCCGGCTGATCTACGCCATCGACGCGGCGCGCAAGGGCGACCGCTACCTGGACCTGGTGCTCTTTCCGCTGTCGGGCGACCGCTTCCGCGTGGGCTACCTCTACGACCTGACCTGGGGCGGGGCCGACATGTTCCCGCGCAAGAAGGGGATCACGCCGGCGTTCAAGCTGGGCGGCAACCACGGCATGTTCTACTGGTGGGGCGGAATGAAGATGGTGCTGGCCCAGACCTCGCTGACCGAGAAGGCCAACCTGCAGGGCACCAAGCAACAGACCTCGGAGCAGGAGACCCTGTACAGCGCCCTGGCCGGCGTCGGGACCCAGCCGATCGAGGGGCTGAGCATCGACCTCAGCGGCGGGCACATCCAGATGTCCGAGAACGTGCTGCCCGACGTGGCCGGCGAGGTGGTGACGGCGAGCGGGTTCTCGGCCCGGCTGGCCTACGGCCGCGGGCTCAAGGTCGGCCTGTCCTCGGACCTGCGCCTGATCCGCAACGACCCCGAGTACCTCGAGTCCCTGTCGCAGAAGCCGAAGTACAACCCGGGCGGCGGGCTGAGCTGGCGCGTGGCCCTCGAGGGCAACGCCATCGCCCAGGTCCTGGGCGACACCGACGTGTATGGGGCCACCAAGCGGCAGTGGGCCTCGGCCTCCGCGCTGGACGTGCGGCTGCAGCATGACTACCTGCGGGTCAACCTCACGGGCGTCTACCGCAGCCTGCAGTTCAGCCTGCTGTCCAACCCCGGCCTTCCCACCTGGTCCGCCTTCCCCGAGGCCGCCATCATACAGCCCCAGATCTTCGCGGCCATCTCGGCGGACTACCACATCCCGTCGCTGGCCCTGACACCGGGGATCCAGGCCGGGGTCGAGCTGCCCGGGGCGGTGAAGACCGAGCTGTGGGCCACCACCGCGGGCAGCAACGCCCCGCCGACCCTGATCGGCGAGCACACGCTGCTCGTGCGATCCACGGGCGAGCTGGTGGTGTTGCCCCAGGACAAGGACCGGCGGGCGGCGTTCTCGGCCCGCATCCTGGCGCGCTGGTACCCCTCGGACATCCTGACCATCATCGCCTTCGTGCTGCTGGCCCACGACGCCAACTCCACGGTGCTGGTGGTCAACCCCGACCTGACCAAGAGTCGCAAGCGGCAGGACCCGTTCCGCCTCGGCGCGGGCATCACCGCCCAGGCGCGGTTCTAGGCCAAGCTCCATGCACACGCTCGACGAGGTGCTGGCGCTGGACCTCGGGGGCAGCAAGCTGGCCCTGGCGCGGGTCGACCGGCAGGGCGGTCTGGTGGCGCACACCCGCACCCCCACGGCCGGCGTCGCGGGCGGCGACGACCTGGTCGCCTGGGTCGCCCAGCAGGCGCGCACCTGGGGCATCGAGCCCGCGGCGCTGGGGATCAGCGCGGGCGGCCCGCTGGACGACGAGCAGGGCGTCATCCTGCGCTGGCCGCGAATGGAGCGGCTGTGGGGCTATCCTTTGGCGGCCCGCATGCGCCAGGCGATCCCCTCGCTCGAGCGGGTGAGCCTGGTCAACGACGCCAGCGCGGCCTGCGTCGGCGAGGTGCTGTTCGGCGCGGCGCAGGGGCTGCGGCGGGCGCTGTACCTCACGATCTCCACCGGCGTGGGGGGCGGCGCGGTGGTGGGGGCAAGGCTGCTGCGCGGAGACCGCGGCAACGCCGCCGAGTTCGGGCACATGGTGGTGCGGCCGGACGGTCCCCGCTGCGACTGCGGCGCCCGGGGCTGCCTGGAGGCCATGACCTCGGCCGCGGGCCTGTATCACCGCTACGTCGACGCAGGGCTGCTCCAGCCCAGCGAGCGGGGCTGGGCCCACCTGGGGCCCTGGCTCGGCGAGCGCCTCGAGGCCGGCGACGGACCGGTGACCGCGATCTGGCAGGAGGGGCTGGCGGCGCTCGCCACCGGCATCGTCAACCTGTTCAACTGCTTCGTGCCCCAGGCGATCGTGCTGGGCGGCGGGCTCTCGGTGCTGGTGCAGCGCTGGGCCGAGCGCCTGGAGCAGCTCGTCGCCGAGCGGGCCTGCCTGATGCCGCTGCCCCCCGGTGTCCTGCGCTTCTCCGACAGCCGCCACACCATCCCGCTGCTGGGCGTGGCCGGCGTGGCCGGCGGCTGGATCGCCGTCGAGGAGTAGTGGCGCATGCCAGAACGACACTCGCGCCTGGGGCGTCGCCCTCGCCCAACCCCGAACGTTCAGACGATGCCGGCCCTGGTGCTCGCGCTGCTCCTCGCGCCCGGTGTTTGTCTCGGATCAGAAACTCCCCGGACGATCTGCCTCGACGACCGGCCGGTGCTGGCGCCGGCCGGGCCCTGGCACGTGGCGCTCGAGGGAGGAGCGGGCATCGGCGTCTTCTTCACCCACCACGGGCGGGTCGGTCTGGCGGTCGGGCGCACATTCTTCCACCGCGTCGAGCTCGCCCTGACGTTGCACTATGGTAGCGGCACCAACCTGGCCAGCCACGAGGAATCGGTGCGTGTCGGTCTGCTGCTGCACCTGGCCCGCCGACTGGACGTGATGATGGGCTGGCGCGTGGGCCACGCCGGGTTCTACATCCCGATGCCCGGGGAGACGCTGCGGACCGAGTCGCTGGTGGCCTCGGTGCTGGGGGAGCTGCGCTACGCCCTGTCGCCCTCGTTCGAGCTGCGGGTGGCCCCCTTCGTCGGGACCGGCTACTGGAACGGGCTGTGGGCCCTCAGCCTCGAGCCCTACGCCGGCCTGGCCTGGCGCTTCTGATGAACCTGGGATTGTGAACGCCCCGCGCGCTTGCCTGGTTCGCCCCTGCTCCGCAGGGGCGACCTCGGAAAAACACTCGGCACGTAGGGCATCGCCCTCGCCCAACCAATCGCTCAAGACTCCTGGAAAGAGGTACTACTGACTGTGATTCCAATTCCTTCGCCTGGCCCGATCCGACAACCCGGTCAGCGCCCAAGCAACAAGACGGTCAGGCTGCCCAGCAGCAGCCCGACTACCACCACGGCGTCGATCCAGCCCAGGACGCGCTGGCGACGGTAGGCGCTGGCGCCTGCCAGCACCCGCCGAACGCCGCTCTCTCGGACGAGGATCGGCTCCTTGCTGGGTTCCGGCGAGGCTCCGCGGGGCTGGGAAACCGGCCCCGGCTACTCTACAGGCGCGCTACTGCAGCCTACTGCAGCACCAGCACCTTGCGCACCGTGCGACCGGGGCGGATGTGGATCCTCAGCGCACGCGAGATGCCCTCCTTGGTGTTCACCAGGCGGACGCGGTGAGCGCCCGGCGGCAGGCTCGCGCCCTGGATCGGGGTCTGCCCGTACGCCTTGCCGTCGATGAAGACCACGGTCCAGGGCTCGGTGTTCAAATCGAGGAACCCCACCCTCGCCCGCGGGCGCTTGCCCCGCCTGTGGACTGCACGCCCCGGCGGCGTGGCGTCAGGTGCTGGCGAGGACCCATGCGTGGGCCGGCTGGCGTCGGCCTCCACAGGCCGCGTCGTGGCCAGAGGTGCGAGGTCAGGCCGTTGCAATGTGTGGGACGGGGAGGGCGTCGCGGGCCAGAGGTGCAGGGCCAGACCGGCTCCGGCGAGGACGAGCAGTGCGGCCACTGAGACGACGGCGACGGATCGCCCTCGCGACTGACGGCGCGGTATCACGTTGACCGACGAAGAGGCCGGAGCATCGGCAAGCGTGTTGGCGACGGCGGACGGCTCGGCCCCGGGATCGACGACGAGCGGCGTCACCATGTGCCCGGTGGGCGGCGGCTCGGCCCCGGGATCGACGACGAGCGGCGTCACCGTGTGCCCGGCGGGCGGCGGCTCGGCCCCGGGATCGGTGGGCAACTGCGCCACCTGGGCCATCACCGCTCGCTCCAGGCGGGCGGCAACGTTGCTCGTTTCCGCTGGTCGCATCACCTGCACGAGGTAGCGCTGGAGACGGTGGTGCCGGCTCGGGTCCTGCCCGTGAGGACGGGCCAGCCCATCGAGCACGTCGCTCAGGCGCTGGCCGAGCTCCATCGCGGTTGGGCGCCGCTCCGGAGTGGGTGCCAGGCACTGGGATACCGTCGCATCGAGAGCCGCGGGAACCGTAGGGTTCAGCTCGGAGATCGGCGTCGAGAGCCGCGGGGGCAGGCGGGCCTCGTCGAGGGTGAGGGTGGAGCGAAGCGGCTGGCCCGCCAGCATCTCGTAGAGCACCGCTCCCAGGGAGAAGATGTCGCTGCCGGCGACCGCCTGCCCCTGCGCCTGCTCCGGCGCGACGTAGCGCAGCTTGCCCTTGAACGCGCCCATCATCGTGGTGTTGAGACGGTTGGCGGCTTTGGCGATGCCGAAGTCGGTCAGCTTCACGTCCCCTTGATAGGAGAGCAGGATGTTGCCGGGGCTGATGTCCCGGTGCACGACCCCCTCGGGCTGGAGGCCGTGGGCGTAGTCCAGCGCAGCGCTGACCTCCGCGCCGACGAACACGGCGACGTCGATGGGCAGGTGCCCGTCGACCGCCGCCATCAGCTGCCGCAGCGAGCAGCCTTCCACGAGTTCCATCACCATGTAGTGCTCGCCGTCCGCCTCGTCGGCGTCGATCGTCTGGACGATGTTGCGGTGTGACATGGCCATCGTCACTCGCATCTCGTCGAGGAACATCTGCACTAGGTGCCGGCTCTGCGTCAGGTGGTGGTGGATCAGCTTGAGCGCCACCTGCTTGGTGGCGTGGCCAGGGCCGACCCTCCGAGCACGGTAGACGGCGGACATCCCCCCCCGCCCCAGCGTGGCATGGAGCTCGTACCTGCCGATCCGCTTGGGCGGTCGCTCTCCGGACGGCATCGCGACACCGTGGCCGCCTGGCAGCTGTGTTGCGAGACAGCCATGTGATGGTATCATGGCAGCCGCCCTGCCAACAGGGTGGCTGAAACCGCGACGCCATGGAGAGCCCCACCGCCGTCCACTACGACCCGAAGGGGCCGCTGCTTACGCAGCGGAATGCGCTGGTGCGCGTGGTCAGGGGACCGAACCAGGGACAGACCTGTCCGATCCAGGGCCGCCGGCTGCGCGCCGGGACCGCCGACGACAACGATCTGGTCTTGACCGACAGCCACGTCTCCCGCCACCACATCGAGTTCCGCGTGCAGGATCGCGGATTCCTGGTGCGCGACTGCAAGAGCACGAACGGCACCTTCTTCCGCGGCGCTCGGATCCAGGAGGTGTTGCTGGGACCGGCGGCGGAGGTGCGCGTTGGCTCGACTGTGCTGCGCCTGGAGCTCGGCGAGGAGATCACCGAGTCGGTGGTTCCGCAAGAGAGCTTCGGACGGTTGGTCGGCGTGTCCCCGAGGATGCAGGAGGTCTACGGGCTGCTGGCCGCCATCGCGCCCACGGACGCCACGGTGCTGATCGAGGGCGAGACGGGGACGGGCAAGGAGTTGGTGGCCGAGGCGCTGCACCGGCACTCGTTCCGGGCGAATGGTCCGTTCTCGGTGCTCGACTGCGGCGCAATCTCCGCCAACCTGATGGAGTCGGAGCTGTTCGGTCACGAGCGCGGTGCCTTCACCGGTGCGTTCGGGGTGCGGCAGGGCGTCTTCGAGCGGGCCTGGGGCGGGACGGTGTTTCTCGACGAGATCGGCGAGTTGCCCCTCGCCCTCCAGTCCCGTCTGCTGCGCGTGCTTGAGGACAGGGAGATCAAGCGCGTGGGCGGCTCCTTCCATTGCAAGGTGGATGTCCGGCTGGTGGCGGCCACCAACCGCGATCTGGCCGAGGAGGTGCGGGGGCGGCGGTTCCGCGAGGACCTCTACTACCGGCTGGCGGTGATCCGGATCGTGGTACCGGCGCTGCGCGACCGCCGGGAGGACATCCTGCTGCTGGCCAGACACTTCCTCTGGCGGGCGGGCTGTGTCGACCCCGACGTGGTGCTGACGCCCCAGTTGCTGGATCTCCTGGTCAGCCGGCAGTGGCGCGGCAATGTGCGGGAGCTGCGCAACGCGATCGAACGCGCGGTGCTGCTGACCGACGGCTCAGGCGCCACCCCGATGCTCGACGAGGACGAGGTAGCCGAACCGCCGCGCCCGCCAGCAGAGGACGAGGACTGGCTGGCCCGCGCCCTGCCCGGCGGCTTCTTGCACCTGCCCTACAAGGCGGCCAAGGACGAACTCGTGGGCCGGTTCGACACGTTGTACATCCAGCGGTTGGTGGACCAGCACGGGACGAACCTCTCTCAGCTGGCCCGCGCGGCCGGGGTCGACCGACAGATCATCCGTCGCATGCTTCACCGGATCGAGCGGGGAGCCTAGATCATGCCGCGGCCGATCCGAGCGCTGCTCCCGTTGCTGCTGCTGGTCCCCGGGTCGGCGACGGCGGAGGAACGGGAGACGGTGGGCATCCTGCCGGTCGCCGGTGAGGCCGCCCTGGCGCGGACGCTGGACGAGGAGCTGCACAGGGCGGTGGCCGCCCGGACCGGGCAGGGCGTCGTGGGGTCGGTGGGGCTCCAGGCCCGGCTGTGGCGCGGCGAGGGGGTCGCCGAGAAGGTGCAGGCCGCACGGGCGGCACACGAGGAGGCGGAGCAGAAAGTGCTGCAGATGGACCGGTCGGGGGCGGTGGCAGCGGCGCGACGGGCGGTCAGCCTGCTGGTCGTGGTGGGTGGCCGCTACCACACGCCGCGACTGCTCAGTCGCGCCCACCTGGCCCTGGCTCGGGCGATGTTGTTGAAGCCCGCTGACGCAAACGCGGCCCGCGCCGCACTCCGGGCGGCCCGCGAGGCCACGCCCGAGGGGCTGGAGGACCGCCTGCCGCTGCGGATGGCGAAGCTGCTGGGGGAGGTCCGCCGGGAACCCCGTCGGTCGCGCGAGCCCACGGTGGGGGAGCTGACCAGCCTGTCCCAGGTGGCGGGGCTGCCCGAGCTGGTGTGGATCTCCGCACGTGCGCGGAAGGCCGGAGTGGAGGTCGAGCTGCTGGTCTACGATCGGTGGAGCCACGCACGCGGCCACCTCGTTCGCCAGCGCGTGGCGAGGGAGCAGCTCGTCGCGCAGGTTGCCGACCTGGTCGCGGCCGCCCTCCCCAGGCGCTCGGTCAGCCCTGTCATTGCAGAGCCGGCGCAGCCGCGGCGCTCGGTGCAGGCGCCTGCGACTCCGTGGTACAAGAGGTGGTGGGTCTGGACCCTGGTCGGCGTCGTCGTGGTCGGTGGGGCCACGGCCGGGGTCATCGCCGCGACGAGAGACGGGAGCGATGGGTACACGGTCCGGTTTCAGTTCCAGTAGCTCGGCCCTGGTCCTTTGCCTCGCCCTCTGCGGGTGCGGGGAGGAGACCCCGGAGGTGGGTTTCGTGGTCACCGGGTGGAAGAGCTGCGCCCCCTTGTGCGAGGTCAACCGGGTTGACGTCTACCTGCTCAAGCCTCTGGGCGGCGGACAGTGGTGCCTGTTGGCCAGCAAGAGCTTCGCGCCGGCCGGCGACGAGATGATCGGCGGTCTGGCGCTGGAGTCCTACTCCACCTTCCGCATCAGGGTGCTCGGGTTCTGCGGCGCCAGCTGCTACTGCCGGCACGACGACACCTACCCGATCGACCCCGACGCGGAGCCGATCACCATCGAGCTGGACCGCGTCTCCTCCCATGACTGCCAGCCTCCCCAGACCGAGGGGGCGTGTCCCTAGCTGGCCCTCGACGGTTGGCGGCAGGGCTTGCGGACGTTCGGCCTGAATCGAATCGGCCGGCGAGGAGGGTGCAAACTGCCAGTCCCCACCCGTTGCAACACCTTCTCGCCGAAACGGTCTGATGTCCGACGGTTGAGCCCGCGAGGAGGGTGTGACCTCCTTCACACCCCGGTGGCCTACAGCCCCCGATCTTGGCGGCCTCGATGGCTCTGCCCAGCGGGATCACGGGCGTCTTCGGCCAGGGAAGCTGTGGAACGTCCCTTGCTACATGTGACCGCAGAGGAGGAGACCGCATGAGACGTTTCACTGCTGCCCTTTCCGTAGTTGGTTTGCTCGCCGGCGTGACCGCCTGCGACGAGGAGCCAAGCAGGCCCGGTCCGCGCCTCGGCGACAGCCCGGCCATCCAGGGGCTGGACGACGACTGGGACGAGGGGGCCTCGCTGAGCCCGTACATCACCAACGGGACCTTCGACCCTGCCCACCCCACGGTGGGGATCCTGGCCAGCGGCTCCGCGCGCTGCTCGGCCACCCTGATCGGACAGCGCACGGTGCTGACGGCAGGGCACTGCGTGAAGACCACCAGCGTCTCGTTCACCGTCGAGGGTCAGAAGTATGCTTCGGCCCAGGTGATCCGACACCCCGGGTACGCCGGGGGCAACCAGAACGACCTGGCGGTGGTGATCCTGCAGCAGAGCGTGGTGGGGGTTGCGCCCTCGCCGGTCAACACGTCGCCGGTCCAGGTCGGGCAGAGCATCATCCTGGTGGGTTACGGCAAGACCGGCGAGTACTCCGGCGGGTTCGGCACCAAGCGGGTCGGCCATAACAGCATCTCCTCGGTGGGCTCCACCACCTTCAAGTTCAAGGGCCAGAGCAACGTATGCAACGGTGACTCTGGCGGCCCGACCTTTGTCCTGGACAGCAATGGGCAGGAGCTGGTGGCTGGAGTGCATTCCACAAAGTCTGGCGTCTGCGGGAGCGGCGGTACGGACATGCGCGTCGATGCCTATCAGCAGTGGATCACCACGGTCGCGGGCGGAGACGTGGCCAAGCCGGGAGCGGGAAGCTCTCCCGCACCACCGCCCCAGGGAAGCTCTCCTGCCCCACCGCCCACGGGCCTGTCGGGTGAGGGACAGTCCTGCGCCAGCCAGGCCTGTGCCCAGGGGCTGGCCTGCGTGACCGTGTTCGGCGCTGGCTACGCGCAGATCGTTGGCCAGTACTGCATGGAGACCTGCCAGGATCTCGGGGCCGATCCCGCCTGCGACGGCAACGAGGTCTGCACCCAGTCCAAGACCGCCGGCCGAGTCTGCTTCGACGCAAACAACCCGCAGCAGGGCTACACCAGCCCGCAGCCCGCCTCGCCGCCGTCGTCCCCCAATGGCAGCTGCCACCCGGGATCGCCGCACGGCTGGAGCTACTGCACCAAGGCCTGTCCGTGCTCCGAGGGAGAGGGGGACTGCGACAGCGACGCTGAGTGCACCTCCGGGCTGGTCTGCCGGCACAACGTGGGCGCATCCATCGGCAAGCACCCCAGCCTCGATCTGTGCGGCACGGCGGCCGGGAGTCCGCCCCCCAGCCCCCAGCAGCCGCCGCCCTCGTCACCCTCCGCCGGGGCCAAGGAGGGGGAGTCCTGCGCGAGCGCGCCCTGCGAGGCGAACCTGGCCTGCGTGACGGTATTCACCGCCGGCTACGCCAAGGTGGCGGGGCAGTACTGCATGGAGAAGTGTCAGACCCTCGGATCGGATCCAGCCTGCGACGGCGGCGAGGTCTGCGTCCAGTCCAAGACCGCGGGACGGGTCTGCTTCAACGCCCAAAACCCGCAGCAGGGCTACACCAGCCCTGGTGGCGGTGCTGCGCCTCCTCCGTCGGGCCCGGGCCCGACGCCTCCGCCAGGTGGCACCGGACCGTGCGGTTTCAACGGCGAGGAGGCCGATGTCTTCAAGCTGCTCAACCAGGAGCGGGCGGCCCAGGGCGTCGGCTCGCTCCAGTGCGACGCCAAGGCGGTGCTGGTGGCGCGCGCACACAGCCAGGACATGTGCGACCGGCACTACTTCTCGCACTACACCCCCGACGGCAAGTCCCCCTGGGACCGGTTGAAGGCGGGAGGAGTGAGCTACAGCGCCGCTGGCGAGAACATCGCCTGGGGCCAGACCACACCGAAACAGGTGCACAACGCCTGGATGAGCAGCAGCGGGCACAAGAAGAACATGCTCAATCCCTCGTGGGTCCGGACGGGGATCGGCTACGTCAAGTGCACGGGGAAGCCCTTCTGGACCGAGGTGTTCATGAAGTGAGGCCGCTCGTCTGCGGCGTGCGACACTGCGGCGGGGGGTGTGATCCAGGGTGATCGGTCGGGGACTGCAAGTTGAAGATGCGCCCCACGGACCCAATGCACATCGACGTGCTGGCCAGACGGTGCAGGTCTGGACGCCGTTTCGCGCCCGCTTCCTCGAGAGGGGCCGGACGGACTTCGAGCACGGTCTGCGGCAGCGGATCCAGCCGGCCGCCCGAGAGGGTCGACTCACCGACGAACAGGCCGACAAGATCCTGGCCGAGGCAAATGGAACCGCCAAGAGAGCGGAGGTGATCGACCAGGCCGCCTGAGCCCTGCTGCCAACTCACATCACCCAACCAGGAGGCCATGATGCTGGTGCTCTCCACTCCGCTTGGCTGCCCGCCATGACTCCACCCCCCTGACCCCAGTGGGGGCTGGGGAACGCGGGTGATCAGATTGCTGCGGCGGGCCGCGCGTTGACGGGCGGGCGCCCCCGGCGCTATGCTGCCCGCCACCTGGAGGACGCCGTTGTATCTCGGACGCGTGATGGGCACCGTCGTGGCCCAGCAGAAGTACGAGGGGCTCGAGGGGGTCAAGCTGCTGGTGGTGCAGCCGCTGAACCACCGGTACGAGCCGACCGGCGATCCGATCGTGGCGGCCGACACGGTGCGGGCCGGTCCCGGCGAGCTGGTCTACCTGACCCACGCCCGGGAGGCGGCCCTGGCCCTCGACCCCAGCTTCGTGCCTGTGGACGCCTCGATCATCGGCATCGTCGACAGCATGGACACGAAGAAGCGATGAAGCTCTGCCGCGTGATGGGGACCGTGGTCGCCACGGCCAAGCATCCGGTCTACGAGGGGCGCAAGCTACTGGTGGTCCAGCCGGTGGACGAGCAGGGCAGGGAGCAGGGCCACTCGTTCCTCGCGGTGGACCGTGTGCAGGCCGGCGAGGGCGACCTCGTGCTGGTCAACTCCGAGGGCAACGGGGCGCGCCAGCTGATCCCGATCGAGCGGCTGCCGATCCGCTCGCTGATCCTGGGCATCGTGGACCAGGTGGACATCGGGCGATGAACGAGTCGCAGCTGAGGCAGCAGCTCGCCAGCTACTCGCGCCGTACCTGGGAGCGCGGATGGGTGGCGAACCACGACGGCAACCTCTCGGCGAGGCTCACGCGCGGGCGGTTGATGTGCACGCCGACCGGTCGATCCAAGGGGGAGATCAGCGGCGACATGATGCTGGTGGTGGACGAGACCGGCAAGGTCCTCTCCGGTCGGCTGCGGCCCTTCTCCGAGCTCAGCCTGCACCTGGCGTGGTACCACGCGCGCCCCGACGTGGGGGCCGTGCTCCACGCCCACCCGCCGACGGCGACCGGATTCGGCGTGGCGGGCGTCGAGCTCGACCGGCCCCTCCTCCCCGAGGCGGTGGTAAGCCTGGGCCCGACCGTCCCGCTGGTCCCGCTCGCCCGTCCGGGGCAGGAGGCGGTGCAGGCCACGGCGCCCTACCTGGACGAGTACGACGCCCTGATGCTGGCCGGCAACGGAGCGGTCACCTGCGGCGTCGACCTGGAGATGGCCTACCTGCGTATGGAGCTGGTGGAGCACCTGTGCAGGATCGCCCTGGTCGCCCGCCAGCTGGGCAGCGCCAACGAGCTGCCGGCCCACATGCTCCGACCGCTGCTCGAGGCCCGGAGCCGGGCGGGCCTGGGCCCCGAGGCCCGGGGTCGAAGCACCACCCTGCCCCGCGCGGAGCGAGCGCCCGGTGCGTCCGGCGATCTGGAGCAGGTCGTGCGCGAGGAGATCCGGCGCGTGCTGCGCTCGGAGTAGACAGTTCCCTGGGCGGTGCCGGGCGTCAGGCGTCCGAGGTCTCGGCCTCGTAGTCCGGGCCGAGGTCCGTTCGTCCGGCGAGGCGAGCCAGCCGGTCGAGATACTTGGCGGCAAAGAACCCGAGGTGACGCTTGGTGACGTCCCGGGCGAGGCTGTAGTCAATCTCCGGTTGACGTAGGAGCCAGGCGATGTCGGCCTCGTCCTGGGCTCGTCCCGCCGCGAGCTTCATCGCGACCAGATACTCCGCCGGCACGACGGGGATCTGTTCACCCCCGGCGACGACCTCCGAGCCTGCGAGTCGCGTGGCATCGAGCGCCTCGCCGAACAGCGGTGCAAGGTCTCTGCGGCGGTCGACGAGGTCCACGACGGCGCCGTCGTCGAAGGTCAGGGATACGCCGCCGATGCCCAGCTGGCGTACGTCGCCCTGGAAGTATTCGAGGACCGCCGGGATGGCAGCCTCGCGCACGGCGAAGTCAACGTCCTTCGTGGTCCGCTCGAGCCCGAAGGCCCGCACCGCTCCGCCGCCGATGAGCGCGAAATCCTCGACCTTGGCTTCGCGGAGCAGGCGCGCCGCGCGCGAGGCGATGGCAGCGATGTCGACAGGTGCGCTGAGAGCCCGTCGCTTGGGGCCGGTCATCGGTCACCTCCCTGGTGATCATGGTGATCATGATGATCATGATGAAACAGGGACGCCACCTCGGCTACCCCTTGCCCGCGACGCCCAGCTTGACCCGGGTGACGTAGTAGGCGTCGCTGACCGAGAAGGCGAGCAGGTCACGGACCTCCGACGAGCGGTGCACCAGCTCCCGGGCCGGGGCATCGCCGAGGGCCGGGTCCTCCTCCCGCACCAGACGGATGGCGGTGCCCAGGTCGCCGCACAGGGCCAGGCCGACGCGGTTGGCGGAGATCTGGATCGCCCGCCGCCAGGTGCCGGAGTCGAACTGGGCCCTGGCCTGGGCGCGGAAGGTCTCGCCCAGCTTGCGCGCCACCTTGAATGGCAGGTTGCGACGCAGCTTCGCCGCCTGCTCGAGCGCCTCCTCGCCCATCTCCCGCCGGCCGCGCATGTGGCGCGGGTGGAAGGCGCGGAGCACGGACGAGAGCAGGCGGGCGAAGTCGCCGCGCTCGAGCCCTGCGGCGAGGATGTAGGCCGGCTGGGTCAGCTCCAGCGCCCGTCCGACGAGGAAGCGCAGCTCCGTGGTGTTTCGCACCGCGGTCTTCTCATCCGAGACGATCACCGCCGGCGGCGCCATGCAGACCACCCTCAGCTCGGGCGCTGCCGGTTCGTGCGTCAGGTAGAGCACCGTCTGCTTGATGCCCAGCGCGCGCGCCACCTGGCTGTAGACCTTGGCCAGGTTGGTGTCGGCCATGGGGGAGAGCCGCTGGGTCGGTGAGATGCCGTATGTGCCGAGGTCGCGGGAGAACAGCGCGGGCGCCGCCTCCCACAGCGTGGCGAACACGTCGCGAAGGATCTGGACCTCGGGCAGGCTGATCAGGGTCCAGCGCTCGTCGTCTCCCACCTCGCCCGCATAGCTCTGCTCGATGTCGAGGGTGGGCGGCGCGTAGTTGGCCAGGAAGGTGACGCCTTCCTCGTCGATCGCCTCCAGGGTCTGCATCGCCTGGTAAAAGCAGTAGGCGCGGTAGGGAGCCGCCCCGGCGCTGGCCCGGGCCAGCACCAGCAAGGAGTCCGAGCGCCACGGCTCGAGCTCGAGCAGCTTGCGATGGTTGGCCAGCGCGGTCTGCTGGTGCTGGGGGCCGGCGTAGAGCCGGGCCAGCGTGTCGCGCACCGAGACCGATTCCTCCAGCGTCAGCGCGTGCTCGAGCCGGCGGATCGCCTCGTCGGTCTGACCGAGCCTCGCGTACACCTGTCCCAGCCGGGAGTCCAGGCGCGCCGTGAGCCCGCGCTGCTGCTGCGCGACATCGTCCGGCGCCGTCGCGAGCACCCGGTCCAACAGCACGGCGACATCCTGGTCCCGCCCGTCGGCCTCGAGCATCTCGCTGAGCGCGTTTGCGGCGTCGAGGCAGGCAGGGTCCAGGGCCAGCGCCGCCTCGTAGTGTGCCCGGGCGATCTCGCCGGCTCCGCAGGCCCGGCGCTCCTCGGCGGCAGTCAGCAGCAGGTCGCGCTTCTCGCGTTCTCCCCACATCACCTCGGCCAGGGCCTCGGCGGCCTGCGCCGCGGACTCATGGCGGCCGGCCTCTCTCAGGGTGGGCAGGATCCGGGGCAGCAACTCCAGCCGCGTCGCCTCCTCGTCGGGCAGGTTCTGCAGCAGCTCGTCGAAGGCGGCGGCAGCGCCCTCGATATCGCCCAGGTGGTCTCTTCGCACCTCTCCGAGCGACCTCAGCAGGGCAATGCGGCCCGGTCCGCCGTCGGCCAGGGCGATCTCGCGCCCGAGGTATCCAGCAGCCTTGTCCCACTCGGCGGCCGCGATCGAGCCCTGGGCCAGCTCGTGGATCGTCCCCAGATGCTCCGGATCCAGCTCCAGGGCGGCCTGGTAGAACGGCACCGCCCGCTCCGAGCGGCGCAGGTTGACCTCGCACTGTCCCGCGTTGAACAGGGCCTCGGCAGCCTCCTGCGGGTGATCGTGGATGTCGGGGTGCTCCTGCACCTCCTGCAGGTGTCTGAGCGCCTCGCGCCAGCGCTCTGCGCGGAAGCGGTTCTGCCCCACGGCGATGCGCAGGTGCAGGTTGCGCGAGTCGAGGCGCAGGGCGTCCATCAGGTGGCGATACCCATCCTCGTCCTGCCCCAGCCGCTCGAAGATCTGGCCCAGCCGGTAGTAGAGCGGCCCCGTGTCGCGCGAGAGCCCCAGCCGCTCGATGGCCTCCAGGAGCAGGATGCGCGCCGGCTCGAGCTGGTCGCAGGCCACGAACAGCTCGGAGAGCGCGTTGATCGCTGGCACCAGATCGCCGTCCAGCTCCAGGGCGTCATGGTAGGCTGCCGCCACCTCCTCGGCCGGGGCGCCTCGACGGTGCAGCGCCTTGCCGAGCCGAGTCAGGGTCACCGCCTGCTCGTGGGGATCGTCGACGAGATCCCGCTTCAGGCGGAGGAAGGGCTCCTGCCGGGCCGGGTCGCGCTCACAGAGCTCGATCAGCATGCTCACCGCCGGCACGTGTGCCGGGTCTCGCAGCAGCACGATCTCTCCCAGGCGGATCGCGCCCTCGCGATCGTCCGCCCGCTCGCGAACCATCGCCGCGGCGGACATCAACGTCTCGACCAGATCGGTGCGCTGTGGGGGGATGACCTCCGCCAGGCGCGTCAGCGCCTCGACGTAGTCGCCCCACGACTGCTGACTCAGGAAGTGGTCGGCCAGCGCCTCGAGGGCCTCGGGGCTGCGCGGGTCCAGTGCGAGCGCCTGATCGAGCGCGGCCATCGCCGCCGGTGCGTCGCCGAGCTGATTCTGCTGCAGGCGGGCCAGGCGCACCTGCAGGGACACGATCTCGCCTATCGGCCGATCCTCGAGGCCGGCGGCCTGGACCTGCCCCTGGATCAGCTCCACCGCCTCGTCGGGTCGCCCGGTCTGGACCAGGATCCGTGCCAGGGCCTCCTCCACGTCGGGGTCCCGCGGCCCCATGCCGCGGGCCTGCCGCAGGCAGACGCCGGCCTCCTCCGGGTTCCCCTGCCGTTCCAGCGCCCAGGCCAGCTTCAGCAGGTGCGTTCGCTGGGACTCTGCGTCGCCGTCGGACAGCTCGATCTGCAGTCGGAGCACGCTGAGCAGGTCGTCGGGCCGTTCGTGCTCCTCGTACAGCCGTTCGAGGGCTTCGAGCGCCACCGGGTTGTGCGGCTGCTCGGCGAGGATGCGCTGGTAGGCCTCGATGGCGCGATCCGGCAGCTCCAGCTCCTTGTCGTAGGTTCGCCCGATGCGGAGCAGGTACTTGACCTGGCCTGCCCTGTCGCACAGGTCCACCACCGCCTCGAGCGTCTCGATCTGCTTGGCCCAGATCGACAGCTCCTCGTACAGGTCCGCCAGGCGGACCTTGACCGCCACGTCGAGCGGCATCTCCTGCATCAGTCGTGCGAGGTACTCGGCCGCCTCGATCGGCCGGTCGAGCGTGTGCTGGTACAGGTCGGCCAGCTCGAGCAACCGTTCACCGCGATCCTCGGGGGTGAGGGCGTCGTTGAGCAGGTCGAGCTGGCGGGCCAGAAGGCCGGCCAGCTCCTGCCACATGGCGGCCGAGCGAAACAGATCGCGCAGTTTGTCGGCGGCTTCGCGGTGAGTGGGCGCGATGGCGAGCACCGCCGTCAGGTGGCGCACCGCCAGCTCGAGATCACCGTGGGTGCCAAGCAGGTCGCCGAGCTTGATGTTGAGCCTGACGAGGGTCTTGGCGTCCGCGGCACGCTCCAGCGCGTCGTTGTATATCTGGACCAGCTGGTCGAATCGTCCGTAGGGCGGCTCCGCCAGCTCCAGCAGCGCCTGTTCCAGCTCGGGGTGCTCGATGTCGACGGAGGCGGCGTCTGCCAGCATGCCCACGGCTCGATCCAGGTTCTGGGCTCCATCGCGCCAGATACGCGCGGCGTCGAGCATCCGCTGGATTCTGGTCCCGGTGTCCGGTGCATCGAGGCTCAGGTAGGCCCGGGACAGCTCCTCCCAGGGAGAGAACGGATCCGGCGGTCTCGGAGCGAACATGGCCTGCAGAGCAGGGAGCGACCGCTCGCGCTGGGCCGAGGGGATCGGCGGCGGGGGAGCGCTCCGGCGGCGGCCGGCGGCGGCTGGCGGCGGCGGCGGCCGGCCGCCGTCGAGCAGGGTGGGATCGTCGATCGTGGTGTCCCGTCGCTTGCGGGGCCGAAGCGGCTCGATGACGAGCGGATCATCGACCAGCTCCAGATCCTGGATCTCCTCCAGCTCCACGACTTCTTCGACGACATCCGTCGGTTTGTCGCCGGCAGCGTCGAGCGCCTGATCCAGGGTGGAAGCCAGCCGCCACAAGGTGTCGACGGTCAGCTTGTGGTCCGGTCGCAGCCCGAACGCCTTGAGGTGGGCCATGAAGGCCCATCCCTGGTCGCCCACCTGGTGTTCGAGCATCTGCGCCACGTGGCGCAGGATCTCGAGCTGGTCGTCCAGGGTCGCGGCCTCCTCGAATCGTCGGCCATGGATGTCGATGGCCCGATCCCACTGTCCACTCAGCTGGGCCAGCCGCTCGATCTCTGCCAGCAGCCCGGCCTGCTCCTCGGGCGCGGCCAGGTTGTAGAGGCGCAGCACATCGGTCAGCGCCTCCCCGGGCGCTCCCAGCTTGTGCTCGGCCATCGCGGCGCGACGCCGGATCAGCTCCAGTTGCCACTGCGGGTCGTCGCGGACCGACTGGCTCACGCGGTCGTAGATCTCGAGCAGGTCGGCCTGCTGGCCCGAGGAGTCGGCCAGTTGTTCCAGATCGCTCAGCACCACCTTGCCCGTGGGGTCCACTCTGAGTGCCTGCTGCAGCAGGTGGAACGCTCGCGCCGGGTCGCCGAGCTGGTCGCGACAGATGCCAGCCACCTGACGCGTGAGTGCGATCTGTTCCTGCGCGTCGCGGGAGCGCTTCCTCGTCTCCAGTAGCGCGGTGATCAGCTCCTCCCACAGGCCATGGTCTTGGGCCAGACGGGTCAGGTTGTCGATCGCTGTGGCGTCCTCCGGGTAGAGGTCGTGGGCGCGTCGATACCACTCGAATGCGGCCTCCGGCTCGTGGAGGTTCTGCTCGTAGACCTGGGCGATCTCGAGCAGCAGGACCAATCGCTCCTGAGGGTCGGCGATGGCGGCGAACAGCGTGGGCGCCATCTTGACCAGCTTGTGGTGGGCTCCGGTACGGTGATAGAGCCGTCTGAGCCCCATTAGCGCCTCGGCGTTGTCGGAGTCCAGCTCCAGCACCCGTTCGAACGCCAGCATCGCGCGGGTGTCATCGCGCACCGCCTCGCGCCACATGTTCGCGATCTCGAGCGAGAGCGAGAGCCGATCCGCGCTGTCGGGCGCGGTGAGGAACAGCTCTCGCTCGGCGGTCTCGCAGGCAGCAGTGTGGTCGCCTCGCTTGCGGTAGAGGTGCTTGAGCTTGCGGTGTGCATCGAGGTCGCCCGGCGCGTACTCCTCGATGATCCTGGCGTAGACCTGCCCGGCGCCCTCGAGGTTGGAGAGCTTCTCCTCGAGCACGTCCCCCTGCTTGAAGGCCAGCACCACACGCTGTTCGGGGTCGTCCGCGAGCTCGATCTGGCGTCCCAGGACATCGACCAGATCGGCGTATCGCTCCAGCCGGCCGTAGAGGCGGGCCAGGGCGTCGGTGGCCTCCCTGTCGCCCGGCAGCAGCTCGACCAGCTGCTCGTAGGCCACGACCGCCTCCTCGTCCGTGCCCAGTCGTTCGTCGGCCACCTGCGCGATCTGGCGCAGGATCGCGGCCACCTGCGCGGGGGCTCCGTCCTGCCGTACGAGATCGAGCCGAGGCTTGAGGATCTGGAGCAGGTCTGGAGCTCGTCCCATGCGGTCGTAGAGCCGGGCCAGGGACTCCAGCGCCTCGATGTCCTGCTGGTCCTGTGACCGCACCTCCTCCCAGTAGGCGGCGGCCCTGGCCGGGTCGTCGAGCTTGCCGTCCATCAGACGCGCCAGGTCCTTGAGGGCCTTGGTTCGCTCCCCGATGCTGCGCGATGCCTGGCTGCGGTGCCCCAGGGCCCGGGCCAGTCCCTCCAGGTCGTCGATCTTCTCCAGGATGGACTGGATCTTGTCATGGGTCTTACTATCGGATGGAGCCAGCTCGAGCAGGGCGCCGAGGGCCCGCAGCGCGTCCTTCGGTCGGTCGAGCTTGTCGGCGAAGATCTCTCCCAGGCGGCGCAGCACATTGATCCGCTCCGCCTTGGTCATGATGCCGTCGAGCTTGCGCCACAGCGCCCAGGCCAGCCCCTCGAAGTCGCTCTCGCGCTCGTACAGGTCGACCAGCATGCGCAGCGAGCTCTCGTCGTGGGCAGCGTGCTCCAGGACCTCGCGCAGGATGGTGATCGTGCGCTGCGGATCGGCCTTCTTGTCGTAGTAGACCTGGGCCATGCGGTGCAGCGACTGCAACCGCTGGGCCGGGTTCACCGCCTGGAGCAGCTCCCGTTCCAGCACGTTGACCATCCCCTGCCACATGCGCAGCTTGGCCCCCAGCCGCCCCAGGGCCTCCTTCGAGCGCTGCACGTCCGGGTGCAGGCGGGCGATCTGTTGCCAGGCCTCGATCGCGCCCTCCATGTCGCCAAGATGTCGCTCCGAGACGTCTGCCAGCTCCTCGAGCCGCCCGCACACCTCCATGGCGGGGGCGCCGGCCTGGCTGGCAGACTGGGCGGCGAAGCGCAGCAGCTCGGACAGGTTGCGGTAGTCGCCCTTCTGGCGGAAGTAGTCCTCGTAGGAGGAGAGCGCCTTGCGGTGATCCGGCTCGAGCTGCAGCACCTCGTGGAGCAGGTGGGCGGCCGCCTCCAGGTCGCCCATGTGCTCGCGATAGATGGCGGACATCTCCATCATCACGCGGATGCGCGTCGCGCGGTCCTGCGTGCCGTCGAGGGTGCGCTGGTGCAGCTCGAGCAGCCGCTCGTAGTCCTTGTCGGCCCGGTGGAGCTGCATCAGCCGGTTGGAGGCCGGTCCGCCCAGCGGCTCGTGGGCCAGCACGGACTCGTAGCACTCTCTGGCTCCCTTGCGGTCGCCCAGCTTGCGCTCGAGCAGCTCGCCCCGACGCATCAGCAGCTCCACCTGCTCCATCTCGGTGGCGACGCTCAGTCGCTGCCGATAGAGCCGGTCCAGGTCCTCCCAGCGACCAGTCTCCTCGTATGCCTTCTCCAGCCGGTTGTAGGCCGCCTCGTTCTCGGGGTCGGCCCCCAGAGCGCGGCGCAGATAGGCGATGGCGTCGTCGCGGTCGCCCCGGCTCTGCCTCGACTGGGCGATCTGCATGAAGATGGAGGCGGCCTTGTCCAGTCCCCCGGGAGTGGGCCACTCCGGGGAGGCGTAGATCTCCCCCAGCGATTCGAGGATGCTCTCGTCGCCGGCCCTCAGCTGTGTCGCCTCCTGGTAGCTGCGTGCAGCACCCTCCAGATCGCCCAGCTTGTCCCACTGCAGCTGTCCCAGCTCCAGGAGCAGCTCGACCTTCCTTCGAGAGTCGGAGCAGGTGGACAGCTCGACCTGGTACAGCGCGGCGACGGTCTTCCAGCGCCCCACGGCGCGGTAGATCCGCCGGCCGGCCTCGATCGACTCGGTGTGGTTCGGGTCGGCCTTGAAGGCCGCCTGGTAGTGGTGGATCGCCTGGTCCAGGCGATGGAACCGGTCCTCCCAGACCTGCCCCGTCTCGTGCTCGACGCGAGCCAGACGTCTGCTGTCTCCGCTGGCCTGGACCAGGACCTCGGCCTCCATCGTGAACAGGCGCAGCAGGTCAGCCCAGCGCCCCTGGGACTCGCACAGTTGCCGCATCCGCTCGAGCGCGGTGCGGTTGCCGTTGTGCTGGTCCAGCGCCTTGCTCAGCACCCGTATCTCCGACTGCTCGTCGCCCCGCTGGGCGTGGATCTCGGCGGCCCTGCACAGAAGATCGGCCGCCTTGTGCCCGTCCCGCAGGTGGGTGGCGCGGCGCTCCATCACGGCGGCCAGCTGGTCCAGACGCCCGCTCTGCCGGTAGACCCGCTGGAGCGCGGCGAAGGCGTCCACGTCGGCCGGGTCTCGCCGAAAGATCTCCTCGAAGTCCTCGATGCCTTTGGTCGCCGTGCTCACTGGGCGCACTCTTGTCGGAGACCCGCAATCATCGAAAGTGAAGGAAATGCGACGACAATCTAGCACGCGCGATCCAAGCGGTGCAATGAAACTCCGACGTGCCGCGTCACCTGATCACCGCTGGCTGGCGCAGCAAAAACTCTGTCAGCGCCCGGCCCTGCTCCCCGTCCAAGCCTGGCAGGAGGCACCCCATGGATCACCCCCCGGCGCACCAGGGCCACTCGAACTCGGTGCTGGTATCACTCAAGGAGCTGCGGAACATCGAGACCGACCGTGTTGACCGCGAGCGCGAGGAAGGCGAGCAGATGGAGCTGGAGCGTGAGCAACGCGAGGTCCGGGATCGACAGCAGCGAGCGGCCAGCGAGCGGGCGGAGCAGGCGCGGCGCGAACAGCTCGAACGCGAGCGGGCGAAGCAGACAGAGCGGGAGGCCCGAGAGGAGCGGCTCCGCCTGGCCGAGGCCGAGCGCAGGGCGCGGGTGGAGGCCGAGATGGCGCTGGAGCAGCGGCGGATCCAGCTGGAGCTGGCGGCCCAGCCGCGCCGCGCGCCGGTGCCGTGGATCGGGCTGGCGGCCGTGGTGCTTGTCATGGGCGGGGCGATCGCACTTCTGGGACACGCGCTGCACAAGCAGGTGGATCGCAACGGTGTGCTGCTCGCCGAGCTGACCCGGCTGGAGCGGCACACCGCGCAGGCGAAGCGCAGCGCGGAGGATCGCGTCAGCCAGCTGCAACAACGCCTGCGGGCGAGCCAGCTCGCGGCGCTGCAGCAGCGCGCGATGGCTCCCGTCCCATCGCCGCTTCAGGGCAGCAAGGGCAGCAAGGGCAGCAAGGGCAGCAAGGGCAGCAGGCCGGCGCACCATCGCCCGCCAGCGAAGCCGCTGATCACGCTGTGCGCTGACGATGATCCGATCTGCACG
>Ga0180009_10002537_pt1 | contig 21470 bp, 32 predicted proteins | sample OS_PC_MetaG_FD_123537 | JGI IMG/M metagenome (GOLD analysis project Ga0180009, IMG submission 123537) | Groundwater microbial communities from the Aspo Hard Rock Laboratory (HRL) deep subsurface site, Sweden - OS_PC_MetaG | ecosystem: Environmental > Aquatic > Deep subsurface > Groundwater...
CGCGCTCTCATTGGGCACTGTCTATGTCGAACCAGCTCCTAAAGGTTCTCGTATCGTCATTCCAAAGTGGCACGGTTTCCACCGTGGCTCAGATGGAAAAACTATTGTCGATTGCGAGATGGGTGCATTGCTCGGTTTATTGTTTTGGGCTTGCGTGGCACTTGTTAGCTATTTTGTCTTTCGCTAACTCCCTAACATGGCGCTCAACCGCGCTCCCTTCGGTCGCTGGACGCCGCTAAAGCGCCGCCGGTTAGCTCTACGTTAGACTCTATGAACAAGTCATTATTAATTGTCGTTGCCCTGTCCGCCCTGAGCAGTTGCGGCATGTCTGGTGGCGGGGGTGTTGTGTTGGAAACAGGGACAGGTAAGCCAATCGCAGAAGCCACGGTTACACTGGAATGTCGGCGTGGGAAATTTCCGGAAGGCTCTGAGTTAGTCAAGACGCTTGTGACGACAACTGCTATAGACGGTAGATTCAAATTTAAAACTTTGGATGTTTCAACGTGCGGCTTTGCATACATTGCCGCGTCAAAAAACGGGTATGTCTCGGCCGACCGCGTCAATCTTATGTACGGACATGATGACTACGCGACAATTCCAAAGCAAATTGTTTTGGCCCCCGAAGGGGACGTAACTATGGTTCGCCTTAAATTTCTGGCGTCATTGATTAAAGCTTCTTCTGCGCCCGACCCTGCTTACCTATACGTCACCCTCTATCCGAACTTTGAAGAGGCGCAACGCATTGCCAAGGCGGGCAATGAGCGAGCATTTGTGCATGCTGAAATTTGCCCACGTTTAATTGAGCTGCATGAAAGCCTTTCCGAGCAGGATAAAGTTCGAATACGTGGCACAAGCGTTATGGGATTGGGTGGCGTCGTTGCCTCTGTAGACCATGAAGGCCAGCTGAAACCATATTGCAAGAGTTCTCCGCCCGGTGGCTAAAACCGGTCTAACCCCGCAGTCAACCGGACCAGCGCATAAAGCCGCGTAGGCCGGTTACTTTAAACGTTAGCTCTTATGAACTCTAAGACCATAGTTCTTCTAATTCTCGCGGTTCTGGCCTTTCTTACAGGTGCATTAGGTCAATACATCGCACCAGGTCAACCGTACCCGCCCACGGAAATGGCGTTTATATTGGCCGGGTCGGCTCTTGTTTTCGCGTGGTACCTCATTGATACACAGCAACGTTCCTATAAACGGACAGTGTGGCTCAACATCGGTGTGGTTGGGCTGGCACTCGTAGCGTTGCCCTACTATTTCTTTCGCTCACGTGGAGCAAAAAGTGGACTCGTTGCTACCGGCCTATTCTTGCTAATGTTGCTTGCTTCATTCGCATTCACAAGCGCAGGCCAATATGCAATTTATTACGGTCTGCAAAGCTAACATGGCGCTCAACCACGCTCCCTTCGGTCGCTGGACGGCGCTAAAGCGCCGCCGGTTAGCTCTACGTTAGAGATCAGCATGCGCCACTTGTTACTGCTCGCCTTGTTGCTATGTACTGCGAATGTCAGTGGAGCAGCGTCATTTGCCGAGCGGGTAGCAATAGCAAAAGAAATCGAGTCCCGAAAGGAAGCATCCGACTATTTCTTCGATACCTTCTTCCCTTCCATCGGCCCATCGCTGGGCGGGATCATGAAAATGTGCCTATCTCGTGATGGTGCAAACCAAGAGAAATTCACCCTTGTGGCAAACGTTGCCTTAAGTGGCGAAATTATCAATGTGGATTTCGAGCCAAAGGCAAACAACACTGCTGCTTGCTTTGCTGGCGAATTTTCCACCATTAAGGCACCGCCACCACCGCTTTGTGATTGCGGGGTTCTTCCATTGGTAATAAATATGGGTGTTAAGCCGTGAACATCTCTAACATGGCGCTCAACCTCGCTCCCTTCGGTCGCTGGACGGCGCTAAAGCGCCGCCGGTTAGCTCTACGTTAGGCCCTTCCATGATGAAATCAATTATCGTCGCCTTACTTTTTATGTCTTTCACGCTCTCGGCTACCGCCGCAGAAACAAGGGGGGTCGTTTTCAATCAAATCGACGAGGAGCCCACCGAGCTAGATAAGGCAGTGCACGATCTTTTAGGAAAGAATTTCAAGATCGTCGATTTTCGCGGTAAGGAACGCACCTACTCGAAACCGGTTCCACGCGAGGGATCTATGCCAAACGCTCCTTTCACACCCGATGGCCGTCGAATCTCGGGTTACGTTCTAGTAGTCTATGTTGTCACGACCGAAGGGCGTGCGATCGAGCCGCACGCTGTCAAGACAACAGATGCTCGTCTAACTGATCTAGCGCTCGGCGCAATGAAAGGTTGGCGTTTTCGGCCTGGCCAACTTGACGGAAAGATTGTGTCCACAACGGCCGCGCAGGAGTTTCATTTCTGATGCGCGGGCCTAACAATTCGTTCGAGTCGTTCGCTACGCTCACTGGGACTGGCCGCCTGCGGCGTCCAGCCCCTCAACTTAAACGTTAGGCCGCAAAAACATGAGCCATTTTTTGCTCGCATTTCTCGGATCGCTATTCGCTGGGCTCATAATTGCGTTAATTGACGCCAAGTTTCGCAAACCAGAAACGGCCTTTGAGCACGCTACGGCTCGCCCCTTCCATCACCCAATTTTGTTGCGCGTGTCAGCTTTCGTAGTTGCTGCCACTTGGATCGCCTTGTTGTGTCTGGTTGTATCTATGGTTCTGGGCATTTTTCTTATAATCCCTTCTTTTGGAGCAGCCTTTCTCTGGGCTGCCGGTGCAACAGTAGGGCTTGCGCTGATATATACGCCATTGGCATTTACTCTCTATTGCCAAAGTTGCCGCCGTCACCTCTTGGTGCAGTGGACTACCGAGCCGCCCTTTGCAGAGAAGCAGCATGGCCTTAATGGATGGTCAGCTATTATTCTGCGCGTACTAATGCGCAAGAGTTTTCGCTGTATGTATTGTGGGCAGCGCTATGTTGGCTAGTGTGGAAACCCAGCCTAACCCGGCAGTCAACCGGACGCTGCGCGATAAAGCCGCGCAGCGCCGGTTACTTCTACGTTAGGTGCCATGGACGAATCTACTTTCACTATTGCGTTTCCAGAGCATCCGCCACGCGAGAAATGGCAGTACATCCTGGATCAACTCGCAGATACTGGCGCTTCAATTGAGCAGCAAGGGGAGCACAATTTCGTTGTTGTTTGCGCCAAGCCCACGCAAACAGAAGGTGTGGGGTGGGCTTTGTTTCACACACACATCAACAACATGTGCAAAGTTGTAGCCACGTCAGGTTCGGCGCTTGCGCAGGCCAGTGCATATTCAAGCCCACAAAAAATGCGCCACTCCAAATGAAACGGTCACCTAACCCGGCGGTCAAGTTCGCTCCACTTCGTTCCGCTGGGACGCCGCTGAAGCGGCGCCCCTTACCTCTACGTTAGGCATCATGGCTCTCGCTACCGCGCAATTGGCACTCGCTCTATTGGTCCTATCGATCTCAGCGCACGCACAACCTAGCCAGTGTCCGGCCTTTTTAAATATCGAAGGCTATAGGGAACGTGCCTCAGCATGTCGATGCGGTACTGACTTGGAAAATGTGGCACTCACACCACCCAAAGGACTTACCTTGAGGGCTGCCTGCGGCCTGCGAAAATGGAGTGAAGGCGCTGGGGTCTTCGTTGACATCCCCCCACAGCGAGCGGTAGATCTTGATCGATATGATCAAAACGGTAATGGCTCAATTGGTAATTACTATTTTCAAGGTCATCTACGAATGGTTGGGCTCCTTCGCTTCGAGCCCAGTGATGGCGGTGAGCTATTCTTCTGGCCGTCACAACCTGTGCAAATGCCTCAGTCCACCATCGAGCCATACTTTCGTGTTCTTACACTCATTCCCGTGGGGCAGTACTCGACGTTCAACGTAACAAAATCAATTCGCACTATGGACTGTGCCGAGGCACGTGCAGAGATTGTTATTCACGAAGTCATGGTTATAGGCAATGATTCGGAAGGCGCAGGTGCCTATCCGAGTAGGCTAAAGGTATTACGAGCCTCACCCTTCAAACCATGCAACCGAAAATAATGCCTAACCTTGCGGTCAAGGCGCTCCCTTCGGTCGCTGGGACGCCGCTGAAGCGGCGCCCCTTACCTTAAACGTTATGCATTTCAGGAGGACTACCGATGCTGACTTTCGTATTTGAATATCTGCGTGTTTTTCCTGAGTGGTACCAAAATTTGTTGTTGGGTGTCTGGGCCGGCTTGCTCCTAATCGTGCCCCTTTTCACCATAATAAGAATTTTACAAAGCCCAACGATGCTATCGTTCTTTCGAGCTACCCCCAGAGCAGCCAAGCAAGTCGGTGCATTTTTGCAGCACCAAATTGATGACCCCATTAAATTTCCCAAAGTACAGCGGGTTCTTGAGTTTGCGATGGTAGGGCTGTCATATCTGCTGGCTGGTTGGTTGTTCCTCTTGTTTTTAGTCCTTGTTATTGCGTGGGCGTCAGCAACAAAGCCATTATCTGTGTTTGAGCATGCGGGTATCCTTGGCTTCAGTCTCCTTTGTTCCTATTGGGCGGCAGTTTTGAAAACGCAGGGTAGCAGAGGACTCCTTAAACTTCGTGGTAACAAAAATGCATAACCCTACGCTCAAGCGGGGGAAGATTCCGGCGCTAAAGCGCCGCCGGTTAGCTCTACGTTAGGCTTTTGGGGGGGAGTAATGCACATCTCAGTATTCTTAACTGCAGCTCTTGCACTTTCGTCGAGCACCTTCTCCGCCGAGTCGTCCCAGCGCGTGACGTTTACAACGCTCTTTGCCACTACTTGCATGCAGCATTTCTACACTCCGGAAAAACTGCGTGCTGAGATGGCTTCGCAGAGTGCGCCGGTGCTGCAACGCGAGCAATCTGAATTCTTCCTTGGGGGCAAACCGGGCACGGCATGGTCGGTGCGCCTTCCTGACGGAATGTACGTCGTCAGCTGGAGGGACGATGGCATTTGTGCTGTGTTCGCCCAGCGGGCTCCCGTCGCAGACGTCCAATCCGCCTTCACTGCCCTAGTCGACTCCGCTCCTGAGCCACTGATTAGTAGCCCAAGAGAAACTGACGGACCCAACAGTGGAACGCTCAAAACCTCGTCTTACTCTTGGCATCGCCCCAAGGACAAAACGGAGTTGCTCTTTACTCTCACAACCTCAAGTGACGCCACCGCGACCGTTCAGGCTATGGCTTCAATGACTGTAGCCAATAAGCCTAACAATTCGTTCAAGCCGAAGCCGCTTCGCGGCTCGCCTTAACTCAGGTGTTAGACGCTCACACCGTTCCGCATTATTGAAAAGGTAGCAATATATGTGTGCCGTTATATTTGGACTCGCCCTCGCACTGCTCAGCACTATCCTGAGAGCTACGCTATACAAGAACAGAAAAATCCCGCTGAATCGAAAATACTACTTGCTATTGTGCCTCTCATTGGTTGGGGGCATTGTTGGTGCCATCGGATTCTTCCAACTTGCCCAAACACCCATTGACACCTCTGCTGTCGATTACTCGCAAATTTTGACTGTTCTTTCTCTTCTGGCGGCGGCTATCGTTACCGGCTTTTTTACTTTTACATTTACCGAAGCTGCGGATGACGAAATCCTATTTCCTTCCGCTATATCCGGTTGCTTTGTCATCCTCTTTTATCTTGTCTTCGCGGCAATATGCTTCTTCATGGGAAAGAGTGGCCATATTCACAATGCCCCATACGCAATTATTATCGTCCCCACGATCATGTGGTTACTCTTGATAGCAAACACTCTGTACGATTTCTGGGATTATCGTGATGGATAGTAAAGCGTCTAACCCTACGCTCAAGCGGGACTGCGAAAAAGCTCGCACCCCCTTGGCTCCACGTTATGTGGTGCGATGACAATGCGAATTACCTTGCTACGCCATGGAAAACCAGCATTTGAGCTGAAAGGGAATGTACGAGGGAAAGACTTGGGCATGATTGCAAAGTCATATGACTTGTCTGGGATCGTTGGCACCCCTCCAAGAGAGACCATTTCGGCCATCCAGGGAAATCATGTTGTCGTATGCAGTCACCTTGTGCGATCAGTTGAATCAGCCAAGGCACTTGGGTGTTCCGAAGTGCATGTAAAAGATCCGCTGTTTTGTGAAACTGCAATACCGCACTTTAGTAGCGGTTCTGTTCCTCTGCCAGTGAGCGTCTGGATTGTCGCTCTAAGGCTTCTGTGGCTATTTGGCTTCTCAAGAAACGGTGAATCTCTGGCCGATGCAAAAAGGCGTGCAAAGCAAGCGGCGGAACGACTGGTCGAACTTGCAGAAGAGCATCAGAATGTTTTGCTTGTTGGTCATGGGTTTATTAACCACTTTATCGCCAAAGAGTTACAGAAAAGCAGCTGGCACGGCCCGTCAAAGCCTGGCAAAGGATATTGGAGTTATGGCATTTATGAGCGAGCAACCACATAACACGTCGCTCCAGCCGACGTCAGGCCGCGTCGCAACCTTCCTCGGCTGAGCTTGGCGTTAGGCGCTATGGGAGATGACGCATATGACATTCAGACGCATTGACGTAAAAGAGTTTTTGGCAGTGATCGCGCTGGCACTTGTGCTCACCGGGGCCGCTCACGCGCAGATATACACCTCCCCATTGGACAACTTCTCTGTCCCCGTTCCCAAGGGAATTGGCCAACGTGTTCAACCCCAGAATGACAGCGACGGTGGAATCGTCGCGTTTCATGACGATTTCGGAGGGTACAGAAGCATCTTCTATCTGCGCCTGTCTCCGCGATCAATAGAACTGCAGAAGGATCCAGAAGCACATCGGGCGAGCTTGAAAAAATTCTTTGACGAATACGCAATGACATGGCTGTTCAAGCCCGTATCGCCCACCGCCTCCGTGCTCCATTCTGAATACACCAGGTTCGGAGAAGAGAGCGCCTACTTCGCCATCGTCAATCTTCCTGAAGGGTCGACGATGTTCGACGTTAAGACCAAGAAGAGGCACAGTACGAAACGAGGCATTATGGTATTTACGAAAGGTCGATTTATATACATGGTTGGCAGCGGTGAAAATCCATCCGTACTTGAACTGGGCAATTCGGAGAAGCCCCTTGAAAAACTCATCGAAGCAGAGCGAGCAAAGCTGATGTCATTTGCGTCGACAATTAGTTTCAAGTGAGCACGCGCCTAACTCCTTGGTGCAGCCGATGCGCATGAAGCCGCGCGCGGCTGACCAAAAACGTTAGACATCACAGGGAGCCACCCATGCACCGTCGTACTGCACTCATCGCCGTCGCCTTCTGCGCCTTCTGCGCCAACGCTGTCGCGCAGAACCAGCAGCAGCCACTTGTTAATCCCCTGGATGCTGTCGCCCTCTACATCATTCCTACAGACGACATAGCGGAGCAGGCAGCCGGCACTATCGCTCGAGCTCTTACCAAGGACACGGGATTGTGGATCAAGTCCACAGTCTGGGCACCATCTGACGTCAGCGAGCCGCTCCCGGGGACCAATCAGTACCCAGCCGAAGACTACTTTCCCGTTGGAGCAAGGGTAGCCCGAACGCTTCGTGATGCGTCGCCAATTACCTACTTTATCGTGTTGACGAACCGCGATATCAACTCAAAGACTCGGAACTTCCGCTTTCAGTACTCGATGCACAGCCCAACGGTAAACACGTCTGTACTCTCCATCGCTCGGCTCCTGTACAACGTTGACGGATCAAGAGCCACCGAAAATGTCGCTACTGAGCGCCTCACGAAAATGCTTATGCGAATCGTTGGCGAGATGCGCTTAGGCTGGAAGCGTACAAGTGATCCGAAGAGCCTCATGTACGCTCCGGTCATGTCCGTTGAAGACATAGATCGAATGAGTCTCAGCTACACGATGAAATCTCACAAGACAGGCAAGTGATGCCTAACACTACGATCAAGCGGGACTGTCCGTCAGCGGCTTTGATTGGGTCTTGTGGTTCGCGCGCATATTCTCATTTGTGGGGTGCGTTGCGGCCAGCCCCTTACCTTCAACGTTGGTCATCATGATGAAGAGATGGTTGATAGTCGCTTCGATTCGGATCATCCAGCCGTGAAGAAAATCATCGGGCGCTCGTTGCTGGTAGCCTTGTGTGTTGCCGTCGGTGGTTGTTCTCTCATCAAACTCAGAGAGGAGTCGAAGACGTTCTATGCGTCGACCGTGCTGGTCGGCCGCGTCGACAACCCGTCGGGCTGGAGCGGACCGGTAATCGTAGCTGCATATGCACGCAAATCCGGCCGCATCAGCATCGTCCATCACACGATGCTGCACGAACCCGGCGGCTACGAATTGATCGTGCCGAAGGGCAAATTCGGGCTGTTCGCCTTCGGCGACACCAATGGCAACAACGTTTTCGATGCCGGCGAACCTGCCGGCGAGTACACCGGAACGGCCCCGATCATCGCGACCGGCACCGGCGTGGTCGCGTCGCTCGATTTAGTGCTGAAGGACGCCTCACCCGCCAGGATTACGATTCCGGTCGGCACGTCGTTCAACGTGTCAGCCGCACCCCCTCATAGTACGCAGGCCGGCGCGCTCGCCAATCTCGACGCGCCGATCTTCTCCGCCGAAAACGGTACCCGTGGTTATTGGGCGCCGATGGAATTCTTTAAGGCAGTCGGCGGCAATGTGTACTTTCTCGAACCATTCGATCCGAACCGGATCCCGATCCTTTTTGTGCATGGGGCCGGGGGGTCGCCGCAGGACTGGCGTTACTTCTTCGACCACATCGACCGCAGCCGCTACCAGCCCTGGTTCTTCTACTATCCTTCCGGTGCCGCGCTCGATTCGATGGCCTACCTGCTGTACTGGAAGCTTTTCAATCTGCAGCTGAAGTATCACTTCGAGACGCTCTACATCACGGCCCACAGCATGGGCGGGCTCGTGGCGCGAACGTTCCTGCTGAACCACGGTGGCCAGTTTCCGCAAGCGAAACTCTTCGTATCGCTGTCCACGCCTTGGGCCGGCGAAGCGACCGCCGAGCTGGGCGTCAAACATTCCCCTGCGGTCGTGCCGTCCTGGATCGACATGCAGCCGCAAGGGCGCTTCATGCAAGCGCTTTTCGAACGGCGACTGCCGCCGACAGTCGACTACTACCTGCTGTTCGGCCACAAGGGCGGATACAGCATGCTTCGGCCGAACAACGACGGAACCGTAACGCTCGCGAGTCAACTTAGGAATTCGGCCCAGGCCGAGGCAAGGATGGTGTACGGCTTCGACGAGGATCACGTCAGCATCCTGTCCTCGCCACAGGTGCTTGCCCAGTACCAAACGATATTGGCGAACGTCGAGCAGAAAGTCGGTAACAGACCGCAGCCGGGTCACGTGCGCGTTAATTTCGCTTTCGCCGGGAACGACGACGACCCCAAGGGATTGCCCGTCCTGCTGCTGACCCCTGCCGACGAGACCGCACTGCAACAGCGCGCCAAGGTAGCCGTCACGTTGCTGGCGGAGGACACGGGAAGACGCGTCGGCCCGATCCCCACCGGCCTGTATGACGCCAGCCTGATCGCGGACTCCTACAAGACCGAACCACGCAAGGTTCGCGTGCAGATCGAAACGAATCGCACCCCGACGCTGAGCTTCCGATTCGTGCCACAGGGCACGCTGAACGGCTACGTCGGCGCCGATGGGGATGCCGCCGATTATCCTGCCGGCAGCTATCGCCCGCCGCACAAGACTGTAAAGATCAATTCAGTCACGCTGGTGGGCGCCGGCATACGTCATACGCTGGTGCCGCGCCAATCGGAGGACGACAGCTACAAGAGGTATCTCGCCGGCGAGGATGACGCCTTTGGGGCGTACTTCTCTTTCGTCGATCTGCCGGCAGGCGACTACGAGCTCACCATCCTGTCGGAGCGTTATCAGCCGCACGTGTCGCGCCACACGGTAATTCCCGGACGCCCGCGACAACTGAATCCGATCATGCTGGTGCCGGCCGAGTAACACGTGATCATGATGCCGATACACTGTCATTGCTGTCCAAGCAGTCGTCCTGTTTCAGCACCCAACAAGCACTTCGAGTGCGACCTCGGTGACGCTGCGCTCCCCTCGGTGCCTCAAACGCAGCGTTAGCCATGAAAAACCACGCACTTGGAATTGTTGTACTTGCTTGTCAGCTGTTGACGGGTTGCGACCTTTTCCCGGAGTCCTCGTTTTCTCTTGCGAACGAATCTAGGCTACCGTCGTAATATCCTGCATGACTTCCCCTCATTCCATCCGACCGCCTTCGGCGGCGACTGAACTCAAACGTTAGGCCACATATTTAAGAGAGGAGCATTTAGCATCCAATGAAGTACGACGACGCAATGTATGGGACAGTCGATATTACGGAGCCTGCATTACTAGACTTAATGGCTAGTGATGCCATGCAAAGACTAAAGGGAGTCTCGCAGCATGGAGTAACGGCACTGCTTGGGATTACGGCGCCGTTCAGCCGTTTCGATCACTCGGTAGGGGCAATGCTTCTGGTTCGCCGCCTTGGCGCATCATTCGAGGAGCAGATCGCAGCCCTGCTCCATGACGTCAGCCATACCGCTTTCAGTCATGTGATTGACTTCGTTTTCAATGACCACAGCGGTCAAAGTTATCACGAAGAAAAAATGGAGTGGTTTATTGCTGCGTCCGACATTCCAAAAATATTGAACAAGCACGGCAAGGATTGGCGTGATTTCATGGATGAAAAAAGTTTTCGGATTCTGGAGCAAGCATCTCCCGCCTTGTGCGCTGACCGGCTGGATTATTTTATTAGGGACTTAGAATTTCTGGGGCTGGCAACCAGCAGAGAAATATCGGCTGCCGTCGAGTCCTTGTTGATCATAGACGGAAGAATTGTCGTAAACAATCCTGATGCAGCGCGCTGGTTGGCCTATACCTTCATTGAAACGGACCGCGCAAGCTGGTCCAGCTTTCGGGAGGTCGGGCTTTATCAGTTAACGGCTGAGTCCATTAAGACAGCCACGCAACTTGGATTTATCGGCGAGGAGGATTTATGGGGCACCGATGAAACCCTTTGGAGGAAGTTACGTTCAATTGACCACATCGATGTCAGGCGCCTGATAAATCTCATCACCCCTGGCACGCGTTTTACATGGGATGAGGAGTATCCCGTCTTTCGCGTAGCCACCAAGGTACGCAGCATAGACCCGCCAGTCGCCATCGGAACAACCGTGATACCTCTATCGGAACTGGACCCGACCTTTGGCCGATATCGGGAAAAATATTTGGCGGGAAAGCTGGGGCAGTGGCCTATGGGCGTTGTGCATGCACCAGCTATCCAGGCCTAACAACGCCATCAACGCGGGCAGTAAAAAGCGGCGCGCCTTTATCGCTCCGCTTTTTACTGCCGGTTATGGCGAATTTTAGGAGTCACTAGTGGAATCAGATCGTTATAAACGCGGCTTGGAAAAACTCAAGGAGATAGACGGTCATGCCGGCGAGAAGGTGATTGAGGCATTGAAAGACATTGCGCCAGATCTCGCCCGCTACACCATCGAGTTTCCTTTTGGTGACGTTTATTCCCGTGGCATTCTTTCACTAAAGGAGCGGGAAATTGCCACCGTTGCCGCGTTGGCTGCCTTGGGTAATGCACAACCCCAACTCAAAGTGCATATTCACGGAGCACTCAACGTCGGCTGCACAAGGCAGGAAATCGTGGAAATCATGATCCAGATGGCTGTATATGCCGGCTTTCCCTCTGCTTTGAATGGCATTTTCGCAGCCAAGGAAGTTTTTGCAGAGCGTGACGAAGCGGGTCAATCAAATTGACCACCCGGAACACTGCGTTCGAGTCGTTCGCTACGCTCACTGGGGCTGGCCGCCTGCTGCGTCCAGTGCCTCAACTCAAACGTTAGATGCCACCATTTGAGGCCATTTGTGTTTTCAATTCGCTCATCATCGTCTAGCCGTGAGCTTGTGTTTAGCGCGCACAAAGATGACTACTTTCGCGTAGAGCTTAAGGGTTTTGAGGTTTCGGCTTCAGCTGAAGTTTGGGCTTATACGGACGCCAGCGGACTAAATGAGTTTTTTCAAGAACTCAGTCGCTTTGAAAGGCCGTGGCAGGGACAGCGTAATTGGGCTACATTAGAAAATGACTTCTCAATTTCTGCAATCTGCACCTCCTTAGGTAACGTCACGTTCCACGTTGCACTGCTCGGGTTACAGGGCGCGCCCGAAGAGTGGCACGTGGAAGCGGGGCTGGTAACCGACCTTGGTCAGCTTGAGCAAATCGCAAAACATGCAGAGCTATTTTTCAATGCGTAAAGCATCTAACCCGGCGGTTAAGAGAAACGCTCCACCGATAAGCGCGGCTCCGCGCCCCTTATCTTTACGTTAGGCCTCGAAAACCAACATGAACTGCACCACTTGGCACGACTACGCAGAATGGACCTGCAAAGCGATCGCGGTGTTCGCTGCCGCCTTCGCCGGAATAACGCTAGTGGAATGATTTCACCTTGGAGAGGTAGGCCAAATCGTGTTCTGGCCACTGTATGCCACCCTGGCCTACTGGCTTGTCATACGTGAAATCTACTTTACCCGCCCAGTGCCGGTCACGATACCTACGGCGAGCGTACGTGTGAGCTTCGCTCTTGATGATCCCAAGTTCGGAAGCAGGTCCGAACGCCAGCGCATTCACCGATTCACTGCCAAGCTAGATGCGGCTCTTGCAACTGCGCGCGTTGGGGAATACGACGGGGACGAATTCGGCGAAGGCGAGTGCATCCTCTTTATGTACGGCCCCGACCCAGAGGCAATTTATCGAACAATTGAACCTGTCCTTCGTAAATCAACCTTCCTGCAGGGCGCGAAGGTGGCGCTTTTCGCACCAGGTTCTGCAACCGCCATGAGAACAGAAGTACTTTGAGCATTCGGCGCAGAGCTGCGAAGCCTGAATTAAAGTAACCAAGGTCGAATTAAATGCCAATCAATAGACTTACTCAGCATTCCACGCGTACGCTGCACGATAAAGCCGCGCAGCGCCTGTGAATTTGGAAGGTAAGCCAGAAATGCAAAACGACGATTTCTGCATGGTATCCGTTGCCACATTTGATAGGTTGGCTGATCGCTATGCCGAGAAGTACTTTCACCTGGACATATATGACCGGTATCTAGAGCGATTCGTGAAACGAATCGAAACGCAGGGCGCTAGCGTCCTTGATGTGGCGTGCGGACCGGGCAATGTCTCAGCCTATTTGGCGAAGCTTAGACCGGACCTCAAGCTGGTCGGTATCGATCTGGCGGAAGGAATGGTTAAGCAGGCCAAGCTTAGGGTCCCATCCGCAGAGTTCTTGGTCAAGGACTGTCGCCACATCGGCGAACTTGAACAAGTATTTGATGCATCTGCTTTTGCTTTCGGCTTGAGCTACCTGACTGACGACGACGCGAATTGGTTTTTCAGTTCGCTCAACGCCAGTCTGGCCGATTCAGCCATGCTGTACCTCTCCACGATCACGGGTGAGCCAAGTTGGTCCGGGTTTGAAACATCAAGTAGAGGAGATAGGGTTTATATCGAGTATCGAAGCGTCAGCGATATTGTTTCAATGGTTGAGCGAGCGGGGTACAGGGTTGATTTTATGGAAGTGATTGCAAGTCCTGCCAATGCATCGAAGGCGACACAGGATCTTATTCTCATCGCCCAGCGAGATAAAATAGTGACATGCCTGGAAATGGCCTAGCCCTTCGCTCCAGCCGACGACCTTCGGGCGCGGTTGAGCTCAAACGTTCAATAACACCAGGTACTGGACTGCTGTGAACGTCCTTCTCGATCTCGATGGCACCCTCACCAATCCAAGAGAAGGGATTCTTGCGTGTTTGAGGCACGCTCTTCACTCGATCGGATTCGAACCACCTGGGGATCGCGAACTCGAACGCTTTATCGGGCCGCCGCTGCAAGACAGTCTTGCCTCACTTCTCGATCCGAAGAACAAAGAGCAAGTGAGTGAGGCGATAGCGTTTTATAGAGAGCGTTTTGTGACCACGGGTATGTTTGAGAACACTGTCTACCCGGGTATTCGGGAGGCACTCTTTACCCTGCGTGATCGTGGTGCAACCCTTTACGTTGCCACGTCAAAACCACATGTGTTTGCCGAGCGGATCATCGAGCACTTCGGCCTGAGTGGATTTTTTCGCTCGATCTATGGTGCCGAACTCGATGGAACCCGCTCGAATAAAATCGAACTTATCGCCCATTTGCTGCAAGCAGAGTCATTGCCCCGAGAAGCTACGGTGATGGTCGGTGATCGGTCACACGATGTGACGGGAGCCGTGGCAAATGGTGTGCGTCCTATTGGCGTACTGTGGGGATTCGGCTCACGCGAAGAACTTGCGGCCGCTGGAGCTAAAGTGTTATGCGAGCAACCAGCAATGCTTGTTGAAGCCGTATCATTTAGCCTCGGCGTGCAGCCGACGCCCGCAAGCGGAGCTTGCTCACGCGGCTGACGCAGATCGTTAGGTTTCGCCAAAACGAGACTACACCTCGATGACTACTCGAATAAGCAGCCAATCCACATTCCCGCTCGAGCATCACTTCCGCGGTGCCCGAAGTGAAATGAAGCCGTTATTCAATCAAATACTGGCGAAGCTCGAAGACGAACTGGACTTCGAACTGAAGGTAGGAAAAACCTACATCGGTCTGATTCACAACTTGGTGTTTGCAGCGTTGCATATCCAAGCCAAGAAGATCATCGTGGAGTTCACGTCACGCAAGGAAGTCTCCAGCCAACGCATAGTTAAATCCAAGAAGTTCCAGAAGAGCCGTTGGGCCTACTACGTTGAGGTCACGACACCTGCATCGTTCGATGCCCAACTTTTACGGTGGGTCAAAGAGTCATATGAGTAGCTGCAAGTCGTGTGGTGCACAAGCGAAACCTAAACCATCAGTCAAGCGGGACTGTAACCTTCAACGTTGGACAGTCATATCTTCGACCTTACGGGTTTGACATTCTCACGCGTACGTCAGATACTGAATGCAACGTACACGTGAGATTAACGGAGGGCTGACAAATGCATCTTGCCGATTTACTTATTCATGTAAACGAAACACTTGAAACCAGCGAGCGGGCATCTCTCGAAGAAGCACTTCGTAACGTCAAAGGAGTTATTGCGCCACGCTTCAATAGAGAAACACCCCATTTACTCCTCGTCTCCTACGATCCGCAGGAGATCGCCTCGAAAAGCTTGCTCAATCGAGTTAAAGCCAATGGCTACAACGCTCAATTGGTGGGAATGTGAAGGGGCAGATACCGTGAAGCACGATCATGTTATTGACATCAAGGGCCTGTGTTGTTCGGCCCCCGTGCTCCGACTTACAAAAGAATTTAAAGTGTTGTCTTCTGGCGATGTTGCACTGGTAGTTTCTGATAAGTGCTCAATGGTCAACGATATTCCAGCCTATTGTGGCATGACCAAACACGAGCTTTTGAAACACGAAGAGAAAGATGGTTTGTTCCAATTCTGGATAAAAAAGCGGTAGCTCATGATGAGCAAGTACAAAATTGGCGAAGTAGCGGATTTTCTCGGTACGACCATACGCACAATCAGATTTTACGAAGAAGAGGGCCTGCTTCTACCGTTAAGAACAGATGGAGGAACGAGACTTTATAATGAAACACACATCTCTCGCCTCAGGTCGATTCTTCACTTAGCCGGAAACGGTTTTTCGCTTGCGTCTATACGACTAATAGCTTCGATTCGGGAAACGTGTAAGACAGGCGACGAGAGTAGTAGAAAAGTTACAGCACAACTTGACGATGAAATAGAGGAAATCTCGGCCAGGATTCGTGACTTGGAGCGCCTGAAAGAAGACATTGCGCAGGCGAAGACTGCCGTTGCGAAATGCCAAGGATGTAAAAACAAGCCCACATCCAGGGGATGCCCAGAATGTCCCGTTAAAACGCGCACTGACAGCATAGAGTTACTTAACCTTATATGGGACCAGCGCATTTAAGCTGCCCAACAACGGATTCCAGGTGACGCGTGCGGCTTCGAGCAACGCCGCACCATTGCCGGCATCGGATTTGTTGCGCTTCACATAAGCGCGCACATAGTTGGCGGGCAGCGATTTGATTTCGATGCCCAGAGCGGTGAGATAACGTTCCCAGTGATGGGCAGAGCCGCAGGCTTCCATGATGACGAGGACGACACTACGGTTGCGAAACCAGCGTTCGAACTGGCTACGGGTCAGACGCAGGGTTTCGATCAGCTTTCCGTTCGAATCGGCCACGGCCTGCTGAAAAACGCTCTTTGCAAGCTCAACGGCAACGGTAGTAGCATTCATTTCTGACTCCTTTCGTTGAAGACATCTGATCCCCATCCCATGAAGCGCAGTGATGCCAACTATGGCAACAAAATGACAGGGGAGTCCATACCATCATTTCAGAGGGGTACGCCGTAAGCGGCGCCCCTTGAGCCACGACGATGGGTGCCGTCAATATGGAGGGGCCATGAATTTTATAAGCATGAATTATCGATTTGCCGGAATCATCGCTATTGCAGCCCTTCTCACTGGTTGCGCCACCACCCAGCCGATACCGGCGATGTCTCAGGCGCAAAGCTCAGGCGTCGCAATCGACCTCACTTTAAAAGCGCCGATTGGCATATTCAGTAACAAACCGGCTCAAGTTTACTTCGCCAGAATTGACAATCAAGACGGTCTTCTTCAACAGCAAATCATTCGCTCAAATTTCATCAAAGCGGGGCGTGCCTATTTACTAAATGCCCGGCCTGGAACCTATGTGGCGGTGGGTGCCTACTTCTTGTCACCGATGCAAGCATCAAGAGCCACTTACACGACATATTTTCCCAAGGAACTGGTTGAGCAATCAAAAGTGATAATCCGAGAAAACGATTTTGTTTTTATGGGCAGTTATGTCGTGGAGACGTCCGTAGGACTTGATGGCGCAGATGTACTACAGCTTCATTACAAGAACGTTATCGCGCCTGGAGAGGCGACAGGTTTGCTCACCATGAGCTTCGGCGGGGCCATTCATTACCGTGGCACATTGCTTGAACGCAAGAATGACGAACAAACTCGAAACGAATTAGCCAGAAATGCCAAAGAAGATCTCGCGGGCAGCGGATGGGAAACTCGAATTAAATGAGTAATTGTGCGGCGAACCCTTTCCCCACAAGGCGCCCAAACCGGCGTCGGCGCGCCTGAGCAATTGTCAGGCATCGCACTACTTATTCTTATTGCGCGAATGCTCTATCCATCTTAAACATCTGCGAGCCGGGGGATACAAAATGCATACGCCACATTTTTTACTCGCGCTATTTTTAACCTTGCTGACGGTCTTGCCTGTTCAGCATAGTGTTGCAAGAGACATCCCGATTAATCTTATGCCAATGTATGGTGGCCCTGAAGTGGTCAAATCGGAGGCGCAGAAAAAGGGTGACGAGGTTTTCATCGAAACCGTCACCAAGAGTTCCGGCTCTCGCCAACTGGCGGCCAAGGGATTCGCTGGGGAGGGTTGGCAACACTATCAGAAAGGCGATTTAGATAACGCCATGCGGCGTTTCAATCAGGCCTGGCTGCTTGATCCGGAAAGTTTTCTGCCGTACTGGGGATTTGGTGCAGTATTGATGAAATGGTCCAAGCCGGAAGAGGCCATCCCGCACTATGAGCGCAGCCTGTCATTGATAGATATAGACACCGAAAAACCACGTCTACTCAATGACAGCGCAAAAGCTTACTCGTTTGCAGCAAGCCGCGGCGGCCCCGATGCAATGGTTTTGCGAGTGAAAGCCGAGACTTTGTTTCAGCAAGCCGTCCAACTGGACCCCACATACTCAAACGCATATAGGGATTGGACCGCCTTCAATTTCATCCATAAAGAGTATTCAAAAGCATGGGAGATCATCAAAAAGTCTCGCGAGGCAGGCATTCAAGACCTTCCGCAGAAGCTTATCGATGCGCTTACTGAAAAAATGCCGGAGCCTCAACAGTAGGCCTGAAAACATAGAAGAAAAATCATGGGCACTCGCCCAACGCCACCATCAATCCGAACATGAATAAACACCACTTCTCTCAGCTTTTTGACACCGGTTCAAGCGGACGTCAGCCGATTCAAAAACCGCATGACCACTTAATAATATGGAATATTCAGCTCGCAGCCGCGTCCCTACAAAAGCGTGTCCATATTTTTCTATTCAATCTTGAATTCAGCCAGGTGCTTGAATTCGACTATGTGGAGAAACGGTTTATGACTCTAGATCGTCGGCAACTTCTCAAACTTATGGCCGGAGGTGCAGCCGCAGGATTACTCACAACTTCCGTATTGGCGCAGGCTGCAACCAAAAACAGGATTAAGGCGATTGCCTTTGATGCTTTTCCGATTTTTGACCCAAGACCAATCTTTGCATTGGTCGAAACACTGTTTCCCGGGAAAGGCAAGGAATTAAGTAACGCATGGCGGACCAAGCAATTTGAATACCAGTGGTTACGTGCTTTGGCTGGTCAATATGTGGATTTCTGGCAGGCAACTGAAGAGGGTTTATTGTTTGCAGCAAAGCAGCTCAACCTTGAAATAAGCAATGAAAAGCGTGAGCTATTGATGAATGCCTATCTCAACCTAAAGCCTTGGCCTGATGTTGTGCCTGCCCTCAAGTCACTCAAAGACTCAAAAATTCGATTGGCTTTTTTATCCAACATGACCCCTAAGATGCTAAGCACGAATATGCATAACTCAGGTCTTGACGAATTTTTCGAACACGTTATTAGTACCGATAGGGCTAAAACCTTTAAACCCGATCCTCGTGCGTACCAACTAGGGGTCGATACGTTAAAGTTAAAACGTGAGGAAATCGCTTTTGCAGCATTTGCAGGGTGGGATGTGGCAGGTGCCAAATGGTTTGGTTACCCGACTTTCTGGGTTAACCGGGCTGGGTTTCCTGGCGAGGAATTAGGTGTCACGCCAGACGGCACCGGAAAAACCCTGGATCAATTAGTTGATTTTGTAAACGCGTAATGTCATCGCACAGCCTGGGACTGGCATTCACATCGAACGGACAGCAAAAAGCGTCGCGCCTTCGACGCCCTACTTTCTTCTGCCGATGAGGTGAAGCGCCAGGCGTCAAGGCGGCTCGTGCAGCTTCCCGTTGCAGATGCAACGGCTACAGGGGGCTTCTGGTGTATGCCGCGCAAGAATTTCCGGCCCCCTCCAAAAGGTGGCTTTTACTTACCATCCCAACTTCTTTCACCACTCACCGTGGTCGGCGTTCCCCCAGCAGTGGCAGTACGTTTTGTTTGGCCACGATCAGCACAACGCTTGAGTACTCGCCTCAAGTAGGTGTCCGCAATATCATTCATTAATCATGACAGATGGCTCAACTGTGTCACGGCAGCTAAAGCCGGGGCTACACTGTACCGGTTTGCATCTACCCTATTCTCGTTAATTCAAGTGAGTACTATTAAGCATGAGAGAAGTTATCGTCACAAAAGAGCCGGTCGAGCTGTACAAAATCCTTAAGTTCGAAGGCATGGTGGGCAGCGGTGGCGAGGCCAAAGCGGCCGTCGCGGAGGGTCAGGTGCAGGTTAACGGAAAAGTGGAAACGCAAAAAAGAAAACAGATTGTGTCGGGTGATGTGATCACATTCGGGACCGAGCAAGTCGTCATCAAACTCAAACTGGATTAGTGGATTCGGCCAGATGGCTTGTCAGCCTTGCACTTGCCGTAGCGGGAAAACCTGAGCCTATGTGGTGAGGATGGCTGACCTTGCACACCTGGATTTCTGAACGAGGATAAGCATGCAATTTACCGAGATCATTTCCATTGCCGGATACGCTATCGAGGCCGTTGGCGTGTTGGTCATACTCGTGGGATCGGGCATTGCGTCGTTCAATTTCATCCGCACGTATCGTCAGGCCGCAGAAGGCGTTGCCTACACCACGTTTCGACGCGCGCTTGGACGTTCTATCATTCTGGGTCTGGAGTTCCTGATTGCAGGCGACATCATCCGAACCGTTGTGGTGGCAGACACGCTGGAAAATGTGGCCATCCTCGGTTTGATCATATTGATGCGGACGTTTCTGAGCGTGACGCTGCATCTGGAGATTGAAGGACGCTGGCCGTGGCAGTCTGAAAAACGCGGCTGAATTCAAGAAAGGGGGGCATGGCATTTTGGCTTGCACTGTTAAAGGGGGTTCCCTGGGCTGGGGTGATCAGCACGGCGCCCCTGGTTGCCGATGGGGCGAAGCAATTGTGGAAAGCGGTTTCAAAGAAACCCCCATTGTGGGAGCCCTCCTCTCTGAATACGAATCCGCCTCACACGCCTGGGGCAACATCGGTCGAGGCCCTCGAAGCGCGGATTGCCGCGCTGGAAACCGGGTTAGACGAGCTGCACGCGCAGATGCTCAAGTCCTCCGAACTGATCAAGGTTCTGGCCGATCAGAATGCGTTGTTGATCAAACGTGTTGAGGCCCATCGCGTGCGGACGGTCTGGCTTGGCGGGATCAGCATCCTGGCGGCCATCGCAGCACTGGCCAGCCTGGCCATTGTAATGATTCGTTAAGCTTGACTATCGCGGCTCATCTGGGCCTTGCGAGCACCCCGCAGTCGTTGTTAAGGTTGGGGCTGGCGTACCCCGTTCCGCACCCCATAATCAGGAGAACAAATGAACCGCGCCCTTGGAACATTTGCAGTCGCAGTGACCGTCGTCGGGATCAATATGGCGGTGGCCCAATCCGCCGGTTTGATGAATCAAAAATTTCCGGATGTGATTGATGTCCAGGTGCATGCGCGAAGCGATAAGCGCTTCGATTTCGATGCCACAATTTCTTCACCCTACGACACCCCGCAACGCTACGCTGACGCCTTCCGCGTCATGAGTGCGGAAGGCGTTCAATTCGGCGAGCGCACCCTGTTTCATGACCATGCGAACCAGCAACCTTTCACTCGTGACCTCTACGGGGTGGCCATCCCAGCCGGGATCAAAACCGTGGTGATCCAGGCGCGGGATAAAAAACATGGCTACGGTGGCAAGACCCTGCATGTCACTTTACCTGGGCGCTAGGCCTGCCTAAAATGAGCCCCACCGCCGGCATGTCCAGGATGCAGTCAAAGGCTGAGCCGGGCCGCTACGAATAATCTACCTGGCTCATTTTTCCCATGGACGCTGAAAACACCCATCAGGTATTCGACTGGCTTTGGACTTCTGGCCAACTATCCGAAACCGATATTTCCAAACTGCCGGCACGCGGTATTGAAACGGTGATCAACCTGGCGCTGCCGACGTCAACCCCTGCCCTGCCCGGCGAGGCCGATTTTGTGACCCGTGAAGGCATGAACTACATCCAGATTCCTGTCGAGTGGGAACACCCCGAGCTTCAGCAACTGATAGAGTTTTTTGGTGTGCTCAAGGCTTTTGAAGGCCGCAGGATATGGGTGCACTGTGCGAAGAACATGCGGGTATCCGCGTTTGTCTTTCTCTATCGCAGCTTGTGCCTTGCCGAAAGCGAGGTGGCTTCTTCGCACCCC
>Ga0180009_10002538_pt1 | contig 21467 bp, 37 predicted proteins | sample OS_PC_MetaG_FD_123537 | JGI IMG/M metagenome (GOLD analysis project Ga0180009, IMG submission 123537) | Groundwater microbial communities from the Aspo Hard Rock Laboratory (HRL) deep subsurface site, Sweden - OS_PC_MetaG | ecosystem: Environmental > Aquatic > Deep subsurface > Groundwater...
CTACCTCCATTTGAGAGGACCCGACCGACAGGATCTTCAGCCGCTTCTCTGCTACGTAAGTATTGACGGCCTGCTCAACCGCGTAAGATGAGACACCTTCGAAATCTTTGTTCCAGACCAGCACTGTTGCTATTTTCATCGTTGCTCCATTTTCAACAGCACACCGTGTATCTCAGCTCTGCGGTTACCCACTGTAGTTGAACCGACCAGCTTACCAGCTAGCATAGGCTGATCAGCGAGTAATGCGTCTATCAAGTCGACGGCGTCGCGTACGGCATCCTTTAGGCGATCACTTTCGTACTCTTTAGCAAAGTTTTGGATATCGCGGCTAATGCTGCGCACCTCTCCATCGGTGAGATCATACTCCATAAGGATGCGTGCAATCCCATCAATAGGCGCGTCAACAACTCGATCCTTCAGTCCCATGGCAATCTCCATCGCGCACCTGGCAAGAAGGGTCTTTGCCGGGTTGTTTCGGTTACTCAAGTGGTATGCCTAATCACTGCTGCGCACCCACTCTCGAAAGCACTGTGCCCGCACACAGGCGTCCGCAACAGCGGATACCTGCGACTGCGAGTCTGCTTTTGCCTGACGCACCCGGGCTTGCGCCTGAGCAGGCCTACCCGCGCCCCAGCAGACCAAGTGGGACACCGACACGTGCTCGTGCCAACCACCGTTGGTCCACTCGGAAACGAACCAACCGCGTGTCTGCGACGCGTGACCGGTTGTTTTTGTTCCCATCGTAGGGACGCACTCGACGAGTGCGCCCTTGGGAACGCCCGTCAGGTCGATGAGCGCTTCCTCGGCTTGCTTAGCCAAGGCGGCTCCCATTCTGCCCTTGAGTGTTACGTTCATTCTTTTTTTCCTTTCGCGGCTAACTCGACACAAAAACAGTGTACAACACTTGATTATGGATTGCAACAGAAAAAAACTAGTTGACAGTCACATACAAGATCGGTAGTGTGTCGATTACACCTGCCACGTAGCGTGGCGAAACACAAGGAGTTGACATGATTTTTTTGATTTGGGACGAAGCGCCAGAGAACATGAGGTTCTACTTGGTACCGGAGGATTTCGAGCATGCCGCAGTGGTGCGGGCCGCGAATGGAGAAGTCATCAACCGCGACGACGATGTCGAGAACGCAAATGCCATCAACGATATGCTGTGCGATGACCCAGAATACTGCACAGTCCCGGACTTGGCAGGCCAACTACTACCGTTTCAGGTAGAGGCGGGAGATGCGTTTGGCGAAGCAAATGTGACCTTCATCTCGCACAGCGGATTTATGCCGTAATCTACGCGGCCAAACTACAGGAGTTGACATGATTTTATTGGTATGGGAAGAAAATCCGGAGCGCATCACATTCTTCATGGTGCCCGAAGATCACCAGTACGCCGATGTAATTCGCCAGGCAAATGGCGAAATGGTGAATTTCGGGGAGGACGAGGACACGCAAAACGCACAGGTCATAAGTGATATGCTGTGCGATACGCCGGAGCACTGTGCCGACCCTAGTCGTGCGGGGCTATTGCTGCCGTTTGCAGTAGAAACTGGCGATGCGTTCGGTGCTGCAAATGTAACCTTCATCTCACACACCGGTTTCGTTCTGTAGATTACGGCGCACCGTCATCGTCATCCCGTCCATCGTATATGGGCGGGATAACGTCAAGCACGGCTACGGTTATCACATCTCCACTTATCCCATCATACAGCGATTTCACCCACACCTGGGGCACATTGGTAGCGAACGGACTGACAAATTCGTACTCGTCCACGTCCAGCTCATCCGCGAATAAAAGATCGTCTTTGAATGCCGTACACGCGAGTACGCCGCTAATAATTACACCCGCTGGTAACAGTAACATGATAGGCTCCTAGTTTCGTGAAGGCATGAGTATGGTCGGGCCGGTTATCGGCGGTAGAGCTACCATCTCTTCCTGAATCGTTGAAAATATCTCTTGTAGTGTAGCTATGACTTCGCTGGCCGACCCGTGGTACACAGCTCCGTCACACGCTACTTCGTCCATGTGCTGTTCGCAAAACCTGACCGCGTCTTTCGGCTTGGCGTCCAGCAAACTATACAATACCTGAATCGCGATAGACGTTAAATACTGTGTATCAAAATCCAGTTTGCCGTACGCGTCCAAGTCTTTGCGATCCAGCAAATCCAACACATCACTTATTTCTCGAAAGAGCAAACCCCCCGCAGCCAACACCACCAAATGTTCATCCGATATGACCATGTATTCCGAGTACATCAGCTCCCCATACAGGTCGGCTAATGCGCTGATTATGCCTGATGGAGACCAGTCCTCGTGTATTGCGTATATCATCCTAACTCCGCCGTAGCGCGGATTCTCACATTTACTACGACGCTATCCGCCTTGGGTTTTGCGTTCAATTTGATTTCGTCGAAAACAGGTTTCCAATCCATGGATCCCATATTGTTGAACCACCGATCCAAATCGTCGTACTTGACTAGGCTCGTGATGGCATCCTCTACATCGAAGCCCCAGTGCATATCTTCCACGACATACACCTGTTCAACAATCGCAGGAAGTAGATCGGAGGTCAAAGCTTTAGCTACCTCCGTTACGTTTTTGCCAATGGTCGACGCTAGAAAACTTGGGATGGAGAGGACTACGTTATTGCGGTTGCGCTTACTAGTGGTCAACATTATCTGCCCAGTGAAGGTCATGTTACTAGGGTAGGTAACAGTTCCGGTGGGTAGGTCTTCCGTCCGAGTTAGCACTTTGATATTGTCGGCCGAAATTATACCACTGACACCGTAGCGCACGGCGTCCATTACCGCTTGGTTGAAGGCTTTGTTCATACGAGCAGGAGCAACGTGCAAAGTATCTGCTAGAACGTTTATTTCTGGCAGGATAACCGCTGCCTCCATTGAGCGCTTCCACTGGTACACGTTCTTAGCAGCTTTACCGGCCGCTACTAAGCCTTTGCCCGCAGTACCTCCTACGCGCGCGAGCAGGCGAAAGGCTTTTCCGAAGATGCCAACTTTCGCTTTTGGTCGGGGCGCATCTTCGGTGTCGTCCTTGTCCTTCTTTCCTTTGGATTTCTTCGTGTCCTTTTCGTCAGTACTCTCTTCAGTGTCCTCGTCCTTAACAGGCGTTACCCTGCCCGCTTTAACGTCATCTATTAAGGCTTGTAGCTGTTTCAGCTCCTTTTGAAAGTCCGCTTTGTTCTTTTCCCACTCTTCGAACAGTTTATCGTCGCCCTTTTTGCCCTTTGTTTTTTCTGCGTGTGATGACGCTTTGAATGCGTTCTTCATGACCTTTTTGATAACACCAACCAACCTAGTGGCCTTACCAACGCGCTCACCTGTAGACATTTTCTGCTCATGTCGGTCTACAGTAGCTAGCGTTTTGGACATTTTTAGCACTGCCAGAAAAGCTTTTCTATCGCCGGTTTTCAACGAGTGTTTCAGCGCGTCGCGCACCGTGGTCGTTTTTCCATTAACTACCATGGGCTCGTCTGCATATTTGCGAAGTAGCTGCCTACGTTCCTTTTTATGTAGCTTGTCGATAGCTTGTATGGTTTTGGCGTATTCCTCCGGGTCTTTTATTTTCACCAAATCCTTGACTCGGCGCGGACCTTCGCCCATATCTATCTTGTGGTTACGATATTGCTTTATCAGCAAGTTGTGCCGAGTTAGTAAATGCTCTGGCAACTTGGTAGCACGTTCTTTGGCTTTTTTGTTCAACCCGTGGCGCGTGTTCCACAACTTTTGGGTGCGCTTCATCTCTTTTTTGAACTTTTTGTGCAGCAGTTCAAACGCGCGACGGTTGGAGGACGTCATCTTGCGCAGTGCGCGGGGGGAGCGTATCCTGTATGACCACAAAGACACTTCATTGTCAGTAGCGGGGTTTTTGACTTTGATCTTTTTCATCCGGCGTTGAATGAAACGTTCTTCCGGCGTCTTCCGCTTCTTTACAATGTGCTTTTTGAAAAGCGGTTTGCGGGCTTGAATATACATTTACGCTCCTAACGATACAGGTCTAACATACCATCATCTAAAAAAGTACGCACGTCTTTGTCTTGTGGGATTGGCGTCACTTGTTTTTTCAATGGACGCGCATCCAATAGTGTCATCACTGTGTATTTCTCATTGGGGTTTGTGGCTGAGCGGATGTGCTTAACTACCTCCCCCGCGACCCTGTATGATTTGCCGGGAGTTAGCCTGTCGCCGGGATAGGACGTCTCGCAGATTACAGATAGCCCATCCGCAGTTTTACACAGCCACGCGTACTTTGAAAAATGGTAGGCGTCTCCACCAATGGCTAAATCGTCGTCGTCTGTCAGCACGCGTATAACTTTGACTGGCGTCAGCTTTTGTTTTCGGTGCTCGTTTCCTAGGTACCCTTTGACTGTAACTTTGGCGCGCTTTCCTATTAATGTTTCTTTCAGTCCCCTGTACGTGGAGTGTTTCAGTACGATACCCTCCACGTGAAGCTCCTCCGTCTCTTCCATACCCCACTTTCTCTCGCCAGACAACTTGATAGTGATCACGTTGTATGTAGCGTCGTGGCACTTCACAAAAGACGTCCACCCATACTCGCCCTCTACTGTGTTGACTTTATCAACCGTTACATCAACAGCTATTTTCTGATCGACTATTCCAACCCATTCCGACCGCTCTACTTGCAGTTTCCAAAGAGCCTCTCGCCGGATCTTGTTGTCGTAGTTGGTTTTTGCTTGAACTATAAAAGCTGCGAATCCTAGTCGTTTCAGAGGGACAGCTTCGGCATTAGCAACGGATAGTAGGCTGCGGTAGAAATCGGCGTCGCGCTTTGGTAGCGACTTCAGGTCAAGGTCACGGACCCATTGACGGGCTTCTGACGCTTTGGTTTTGTCGGCTTCAGATGGTTTGTACTTGTGTTCCTCCACCACGCTAGATGTGCTGCCTTCCATCATTTCATATGCCGATTCGGACGTTGATATTTCAAATTTCTCTTCCGCTTTTGCTCCACTAATCCACCCGTAAGTGCGAATAGACAAAGCCACAAATGGTAGATATACGTCCAATGGTATGAATCCAGCTCTATCGCGTCCAGACCCCCAATACATGAAATCGTTATCGGCTAGTTCGTCAAGCTCCGTTTCGTACTTATCCAATAGTGCGAAGTACTCTACTATGCTCTCCGGATCGCCGTGCCCTATGAAATCCTTTAGGCACGTTTTTCCAATCTGCTTAAGTTCGCCATCTTCGTTTTTAATTATGATAGTTCTTGTACGCCTGCGATTCGTTCCACAATGGTCGCATTTGGGTGCCATATGCCAAACACTCTCAGGGACATCTGCATCGCCAATCACGTTGACTATATTTTGCGGTTTCCCTTTTTCATCATACAGAGTCTCTACACTGGCCAATACCCTCCATCCAGCAATAATAGGTTCCTGTCCATGAACAATTACTTCGACGAATTTGTTGAGCGTTTTTTTATCTTTTGTGTCGGGTTCGAATTTTACTTTCCCCGTTTCTGTCAAAGTAATTGGTGGGAGCTTGAGCTTTTCAGCCGCCTTGGTCAGGCTGGCTATTTTGCCCTTCAATTTGTACATATAGTCGATTAGTATCCAATAGGTTTTGTTCATGCTCAATCTCCGATAGGATTACGGGCTAGAAAGCTACGTACAGCCTCCTCAGTAGGTATAGATCGTAATATTTTGACATAAGGTCATCTCGGGCAAATTGCCGTTCCCACATAGCCTCCTTAGCCTTCTTAACTATTTCTGCTTGTTGCTTGTCGGAGCGCTTGGTTTGTTGCCGTTGCAACAGGGCATCGAACTTACTCCTGTCGCCCGTGTTGAACCAATAGATTATGCTGTTGATACGCGACGTGTACCCTTTTGGTTTTTTGTTGAACCACCACCAGATATCATCTAGCAGAGACTTGTATTTCCAACCCATGGGGTGCGGTTGCTTTTTTGCCCATTCCCTAAATTCGTTTCCACCCTTGCCAGTTACCGCGTTGGAAACAAGCTCTTTGTTTTTCTTTGTCATGCGGTTCGATATGTCGATCTTGTCTAAGTTCAACTTACCTGCGCACGTGACGCCAACCACAGCCAAAGTACCATCTGGTTTTTCTATTATGACGCGCCAAAGTAAATTGGCACCGCAATGCTCACATTTCGATGTGTTTTCCACAACGAGGTCATCGGGCATGCGCGCGTCATCGGGAGGCATTAAGTCGATAATCTTGAAAGGCCCCTTTCCTAGGTCGGGCATAATCGCTCCTACGGTAGATACGGCGGCAGGTTACCGCCGTCTAAGAATACTTTTACATTGTTGCTCTTCGGCATGTTTCCCGCTACTAAACGCATTGGGTCGGACGGCTTGTCTGTACCCGTAACAGAAATGCCCGCTGAGGATTCTATGCGGACGGCAAAGCGTCCGCCGTCTTTTATCAGGCTGACGGTAGCCGTCTTAGTTTTCGGTAGGACCGCTAGTAGATGACTGCAATCGACTACGACCGTCTCTGCGGTACCCTCACCTACCGACCGCCCAGGGGCAGACAAACGCAAAGCGCCTCCTTCCTCGGACGCTCCTCGACCGCTCATGATAACCAGCTCGTCATTATCCAGGAGTACGTGCAGGTCAAAGGTCCCGGTAGAGCTTTTTATAGCTTTCAACGCGGATTTCAATTTGCGAACATCCACGTCTTCCAAGGTCGTTTGCGCGGGTGCTGTAGTGCGGCGTACGGCACGTTCTATGTCCTCCGGTACATCCGGTGTATCAGTCAGCCTGGAACCCACTAGCAGGATAGCAAAGCGGCTGAATTCGGCGATCACCCGCCTATCAGCTTTTTGTACATTGGACAGAGTTACTGTTCCGACCGTACTGTGTTTCAACCACAACAGCAAACGACCACAAACCATCACTCCAGTTTCCATGGAGTACTTTGTGGTCGTTCCCAGATCCGCTATGAGCGCGCCACCATATCCGGCGTTGACAAACATGCCGTTAATCAGCATCATGTCAACGCCTCTCCCTACCGAGAGGTAATCCAATGCGCGCGTCAACGCGTTACCGTCAACATCCATAGTTTCGGAAAATTGCAGATCTGGGGGAGGTTTCGGGTAAGCTCCTGTCGCTATTTTGGCGTCGTTCAGATAGATAGTATCGCCCTTTATCGCTACCACGTTGGGGCCATCTTTAACGCTTGTGGCTATGCGCTGCGTTGTTGGGGATACATTCAATGCGTGCACTAGTGCCGTATCTCCGATAACCATACCAGGATAACTAATCGTCACCCAGTCGTCACCGATACAGAGCGCGCTTTTAGCAACGTCCCACCATAGCCGCACTACTAATGGCTTATCCATGCTGAGCATCAACTGCACGTCGGTTTTCAAGCTACCGTCGAACATTATCTCCGCATCAGCATCAACACGCTCGGGCTGGTACGGCTTGAAATTGTGCATAGGCGTCAGAATGGTTTGTACTATTGAATGCGTGCCAACATCTATCAGTATGGGAGCGTTGCCCTTTGGTAGTTTGATTGTGATCGTGTTGGGAGCTTTGACAAGTGCCTCACTCATGCGGTTAACATAGAAAGAATAGGCAGGATAGGCTAACTCGCCTTTGACCTCAATAGGTAATGGTTTAGATATGAATGGCGAAATATTTGTGCGTTCCCGTTCCTGTAGATAATAAGCACCAGCGTCGTTTTTAGTCAGCACCATTTGTAGATCTGGCAGATACGTGCCCTTCATTTTGCCCGCATCTTTAGCCATCTTTAGACGGTTGCGCATCTCCTTTGTGGGAATGATTATCTCAGTAGCGTCTTCATAGGCGGATTCTGGAGATGCTTGACTGCGTTGGGCTGCGTATACGAGCAGCGCATTAGCTATCCACTTTCCTATTTTAACTGTCGGCTGATCAGATAACTCTATCGTTTCTGAGATGCGAGCAGCCAACTGAAATAGCTGTCTCGGTAACTCAACTTGTTTCTTAGCGGACGTTTCCAGTAGGATACGCACATTCTGTTTATTCCTGTTTAAATAGATGACATTGTCGTTTATTAACGCCTCGACAAAAGTATCTCCACCTATCTTAACTACTTTTTTGATGTCTTTTACGGAAATACTGGTACCATTTGGTACGAATGTTTCCGCCCATTCGGGCATGCGTAGTCCGTAGTAATCACGTAGCCGAACCGGTATATCGTTGATTGTGCAGCTTGATTTACCGTTTACATTTCTGTCAACTTTTATTTCTACTTCGTCCGGCAGACCTACCGTGGTCAACTGTATAGGTAGAAACAGAGTACCTTCGCAAGGCAAAGAAGTTACTGCATATACTTTGCGATCATCGGTCAACATGACAAACATGGTATTGTCGATTACAGACAGCGCATAAAACCCGATTGGGGGCTTTTCACCCAACGGGTTGACTAGTTTGTTCAGCCCCTTTACGGTTACTGATGTAGTAGACATAAGCACTTCTCCTGGTAAAACAGTACGCTGTAGATAAGGTAATATCAAACTGGGTCGCGCCAAGCGCATAAAGTAGCTATCGAGGCGAACGTCGTACCGTAGTAATGGTCGTGCACGGGAGGGCATAAAGGAGAGGATCGATATATGTCCTTGTTGCGGGCGCAAAAATGTTTCACATGCTCGTGAGTTTCTGGATGCTGTGTATCGCGGTTACGACGACGACACGGAATAACCACAGGAGTTACTATGGATGCACCACTAGGCGACCGTATGAAATTCTACGAAGGTATGCGCTGTGTTCGCGTCATGCCTGGCTTACCGGTAGTTATTCGGATAGACGGACGGAGCTTTCACAAGTGGACAAAAGCTAATTCGCTTAAAACCCCGTATGACGCCCGTATGACAGACGCCATGCGGCAAGTAACGGCGGCGCTGGTCCTAGAAACCAATGCAGTTATCGGGTACACGCAATCAGACGAGATCAGTTTATTGCTGCATACCGACGATTACCGCAAAGAGCTGTGGTTCGGCGGTAAACTGCAAAAACTGATTTCTGTTTCTGCATCTATTGCCACGAACATGTTCAACGCGGCTGTGGGTGGGTGGGCAGAGCCCAACGCGGTGTTTGATGCTCGTGTGTTCGAAGTACCAACCCAACAGGAGGGCGTCAATTACCTCCTATGGCGTGAACAGGATGCCGTACGCAATAGTATACAGATGTTGGCGCGAGTCCATTTCACACATTCCCAGTGCATGAATAAATCCAGTGCAGACCTACAAGACATGCTCCATACTATTGGTGAGAACTGGAACGACCAGCCAGCGGAATTCAAGCAGGGCTCGTACATACAGAAACAGAATAGCCGCCCACCTTGTGCAGACTACATACAGGTGCTTAAACATGCGGCCGTTATAGTAGGTATGCGCTTGAGCAAAGTGGAAAACAAAATCGAAACAGTTTTCCATGGAGCGCGTTTTCTGTATAACCTCGAACAAACTGTGCCCTGGGTCGGTGCTATCTACCACCTGGTAGAGCACAATCAGAGTGAAGCTGCAATTTCTACCCTGTTTGATAATGTAGAGCGCTTGTTACATGAGGGCGAATTCTCTCAATGCGAGGACATACTTCGCTCGATAGCTTTGGATAGGCTCAATATAGAGTTGGTCATTGGCCTGTTGAGCATTACGTTGGCGGCTCGTGATAAGCTGCCCTATCGTAGAACGTTATGCGTGCTTGCACATGATCGCATAGTGGAGTTGGCACCTAATCGTGTCGAATCGTTGTTGGAGGGGTTAGTATGAGCGATGACGAAAGACAGGCGCGCGAAATGCGTCGGCGAGAATTGATCCACTTGAAGTTTTCTGAAGGCCTAACAGTGGTGGAAGAAGCGGAACTAGCGGAGATCAGAGCCGAGATAGCTGCTGAACAGTGCGTTAAAATGGACAAAGCATGGGGCTTAACCTTACCTTAATTGCAGGCTGTGCAGAGAGGCGCTAACACATTGTTCCGGAATTCAAAACAGCTGACTACATACCTCACATATGGGTGGGAACGTATCCGCTGTTTAAGGGAGGTCTGATGATCAAGAGAGGCAACGCCACATCCACGTGCTATCTAAGGGTAAAAGTCGCCAAGCTACCACCATCAAACGTCCCCCCACCGGAACCAGATACAGTGAGAGAGTTTTTATACGAGATAGCGAAAGTGGCCGGAACTGATTTCGTCGAAATTGCACTACCACGTGGGTGGGAAGATCGACAACTGCAACTCGCAGTTGGGCACATGGCGGAGGCTATAAAATACCGATTAGACGGGCTGCCGTGGATGGCAGAAGAGCACGAAGAGGCTAGCGAGATGTCAATCGTCAAATACGAGGATAAGTTTCGCAGAGCGGCACAAAGAGCGTAACGGAGTAGAATATGGCGATAACTGGGGCACTACGAAAACCCCAATAGATTGAACAAACACCATTGTGAGGAGACTTAAATGAAAGCAACTAAATACAACAAAACACAAGCTGAGCGTGGAGCGTGGACCAACGGTCTACCGGAACCTTTTTGTTTCCTGGCTCCGGACAGCGTGCTATTGGTAGATATGGTCAAGGAGTTTCAGCAAAATAACTCCTTGGATATCGACGGTAAAATCGGTCCAGGTACTTACGCGGCTATGATGACCGTGTTAGGCGCGCCGAGTAATATGGAAGGTATTTACATCGGCGGAAGCTTTATCAAAATGCCGGGATTTCCTACGATCACGTACAAGGAAGACCATTCTTTGGTGCTGCCGCGCAGTGTGCGTAAAGCCTTGCCCAACGCTATCGTGCTCCATTACGATGTGACGTTCAACGCCAGGGCTACCAAGCGGGTGCTTCTGAAGCGCGGGTACTCGACACATTTCTGCATTGACCACGATGGTACGATATTCCAATTCGCCGATCCGAAGACGCACAAAACCTACCACGCCGGATCAATAAATAAACGCTCGATTGGTATCGATATCAACAATCCAGCAGATATCAAGTATCAAGTGCGGGACGCTAACTTACGAAAGGCTGCCTCCCCTCTGGGCACCGCACGCGTTTGTCGCGAAATAGAAAAGCAGAAAGTACATGGGCACACTATCGAGCGGCTATCGTACTTTCCATGTCAGATAAAAGCGCTGAATGCGCTGCTGGATGTGCTGTGCGAACACTTCGAAATTCCAAAGGAGTACCCGACACAAGACGGCACACCAGTGTACGGCGTGTACAAGGGATGGAAGACGTTCGAGGGGGTCCTTGGTCACTATCATATCGAAAGAAAAAAGACAGATCCCTCGCCGCTGAGTTGGACCGAGGACATTTGGAATTGACAGGAGGTACTATGAGCAAGATAACAGACGACAGAGCCCGCGCAGGTTTGTGCCCAGTATGTGCGCAGCGCGGGCCGTTCATTCAATTTCAGTTGGTGTGCTCTAAACACGGACCCTACAGTTGTGATCCGAAAAAGAACGGTAATGTGCGTGCTGGTTTTCCTCCTATGGCTGTAGGACTGTACCCAGCAGGTATTACAGATGAGGGCAAGGCTGTTTGGGATGAACTTTTGGTGGATTACCCGGTGCCTAGCAGGCTCCGGAAGTTAACCAAGTATGGCAACACGGAAGAGGACATAGAGTGGGCGTTCTACATTACTATGCTGAAGCAGCACGGTGAACTACATGACACGGAGTACTTTACGCCTACGAATATGTCTGTATTCGTACTCGTCCCCGATGCTGGTCAAATACAAGGACCTAACCAAGCTATCTAGCGCAGGAAACTGAGCGTAATATTCTCGATGCGATTGATTCAAATAAAGGAGCCAATCATGAATCGAGATGGAATATCGTTAATGCTGGCATCTATACTGCTAGCTGTCGTAGCGCTTGGTTGGGTACATGCAATCTGTACGTGAGGAATTATGACGAACATAGAGGCTATGCTTTCGCAGATAAAAGGGAGTACGATATGAAAGACACATGTGTAAACTGCGACTACCGCAGGGAAACTGACAAATTTCCATTCTGCCCCAAGTGCGGTGAGTCGCAATGGGTAGTTGGGGATGAAGACAATCGAACCGCCGTGATTTTGGACGTGGAGGATACCTACAGAATCGTATTTATGGATATGGTGGTCTCCCGTAGCCCCACGTTTACCGAATGGACCGTAGATGATCAATGCGAAGACCTGTGGGATGAGGACGGCTTCACATTTACCGTGGAGCGCTTATCCAATAACGCACCAACAGAAGACTACCCGTTCATGTGCAGCAACTGTAGTGTGGTAGCAGCCACTGATGATCTCGACTGTCCCGAATGTGACTATAATGACTGGGAGCGACGCACACCAGTGGAATTGAAAACAACGGATTTCGAAGCGTGTGTTGACACGCTGTGCGCCTCCGATGATCCCGACGAAATACACGAAGCTTTCGTGAAGGGTGCGGGTATGATTATGAAAGCGGGGGTACCTGATGCCTGACGGGGATAACATGAAAGAAATTCTAGAAGAGGCTGCACGCGTGGTAGACGAGTTGAACGACGAAAGTGTAACTGAATTGCCATTGGTGATACGATTTTGGTGGTCAACCGATGGAGAAACTGTGAACATAGCTTTTGGTCCTTTTGACCTCTGGTCCTCTGCTGACGATGAGCGGGGCGACGGAGAATCCCTTATCCATTACGTCAAAGCCGAGTTTGTCTGCCTGGTGGAAACTATGGATAGTATTCGGGATGATTGGGGAATGGGATGTTATTGAGTACAAGCTACGTCATTCAGGCGTATATGCGCGTTATGAACCACGAAACTTGTTTCTATGAAATGGTTTGGCAAGATGCGACAAATGCGTGCGATGTGGTAATATATGACGATCCCGCTTCAGCAAAGCGCGTGTTTAACGCGCTGATGGAAGTTACGGCACGAGATGGGGCGCATTACTTCACAGCCAACCCGACATGATCGTGGATGGCCAAGGTTGCTGCGCATAGTCGAACGCGTAGAAAGAGAGCTATGACATGCTTGTCCAAGCAGACCTAACCACGTGGCTACAGGATATCTACAGGCTAGACTACTTACCTCTGTTTTCCCTGGCTGGTGGATTGACGTCGAACGCTGACGCAGCCAACGCCTGGGCCAACGCGTATAGCCGTTACGCTGCCACGGCCACGGCCGCAGGTGCCACGGTAATTCCTGCGGGCCTAGTTCCCGCCGAACAGCAGCTGGCCAACAAGCTAACCACTTGCTTCTCCAGCACCGCCATTCCTTTGAACACCCTCACGACACAAATTGCTACAGCTGTTGGCACGTTCTGGCTAGGAGACCCGACAGGCACTCCACCAACAACCCCGCAAGCGTTCGCCGTGGGCGTTGTTACAAGTACGCCCGCCATAGGAATACTTGCTAACGCATTGGAAGCCTACTGGACGGCGCCGTACGAGTCCAACAACAACGTCAATGCTGCTACCACGGCTGGGTACCTTCACACATTTACCCTAACTGTAATTGTGACTACGGGCGGCGGGCCGGTTACGCTGGTGTAGGTCCCCTAGCAGTCTTACAGATCAAGCATCGCGATCCTGTGACTGATGTCACGAACGCCGTCTTCCGATGGCGACCACGGTGCGTTCAGATCGAGATCGCGAAATGCGGCTACCTTCTTGACCTTGGGTGCAGCACGAGCTACTTCGAGGTGCGCTTCGGTTGCGAAGAGTCGACATCGACACAGACCTTTAGCCAGCGCAGCGGCTGCGCGCCGCTCACTCCAAAAGCCGCTGCTCCAGCCACAAAATGGGCGGCAGACGCCCTCGATAGCAGTCCACCAGCTGCCACAGCATGTGCAGAGCGCCAGCCAGCGCACCCGACGATGCACTCCGTAGAAGTAGCCCTTCACGCCCACCTCTTGCATAAGGGCCACATCGGTCCGAGCAACTTCGAGGTGTGCTTCAGCCCTTAGAAGGTGGCATAGATTTTGATATGTGTCAGGGGCGGTGCCCCCACAGTGTCCTCGTAGCTTAGCCATCACTTCTCCCTTGTTGTGGGCTCGAACCCAGCAGCCCGTGCCGATGCCACGAGTGCAATCAACTTGGCGACCAGGCCCTCGTGCGACGGCGCCATGGCGCATGTAAACTCCACCATCTCCGGCCAGAACAGCTGGTAGACTTCCTGTCGGCGCAAATCCGCAAGCTCCGAGTGGGTATACCCTGGACCTTGGTCCTCGTAGCCCGGTACTAACGTCGTCTTTGGATCTAACATGTTGCTCCTTTCTGTTAGAAGTAATAGTGGTATCTTTTTTTGTTCCTCTTTTGGCGCGCGTGCTCCAGCTCGATCTGCTTCTCGCACCAGAAATACTTGCTGGGGCACCTACGACCGAACTTTCGTCGGAGCTTGCTGAATTCCTTTCTGTTCTCTTCACAGATATTGTCCCAAATATCGAACCACGCCCAATCCCATACCACGCCCTTGGGCGGCTTGTACGTGAAGATGTCGTCGCAGACTATGTCAAAGCGATCGGTGCCGAATTTAGTCTCGTAATGCGCTTTAACCAAAGCGATCACGTCTGGGCTCTTTTCGATCACGGTTACGTGCGTAACCTCGGGTTTATTCAGCAGCCCCTGTAGTACCATTCCGAGGCCCAGACCCGCAACTAGAACGGCTCCGGAAGCTGAACGCATGAAGTCGTAGTGGTCCATAATCTCGTCGGAGGTATCACTCATGATTGGGCTCCGCGTGCCCTTTCGCTTGAGCCGCGTGTAGCTCCCTGCTCTGATGCTTCCCCGCCCTCCACTACTGGGACTAATCGACGCGCGAAGAGACTCCAGCTTAGCAGCATCCCTCCCTACGGTGAAGCGCTCAATGCTCCAATCGCCGGAGGTACCCTCCGGAACGTCGACCTTATACCGCTCATACCACTGCTCATACCACATGTTTTTGCTCCTTTCTGTCCTACAAACTGATCCTGTAAAACACTTTGTAACGCACTCGACATTTCGCAAAATGAAAGACGCTGGTGAATTTATGGAATGGGCACCCCTAGGGCCACGCCTAGTGCAGCCCAGGCAGCCCAGTCAGTCCCCTCCTCTGCAACAGCAGCGGCAAGACGCTCTTGTGGTGGAGACAAGACAAGTGGAGGCAAGACGCGCAACTTCTGGTGGGCTGTATCAGTCAGCACATTATAACTGCGCTCGTCGAAATGCTCGCAGTCTTCATCGCACCCGTAACATTCCTCGGATTCTGTAAAGCTGTCGAGGTAATCGCATTCCACACTGACGCTCCAGCACGAATCGTTTGCCGAGCACATATTGAATGCCACACCAAGATCGTCAGGCTCCATACATGTCGCAAGGATGCCTGCTACTCGGTTGACAGTGTCTTCGATGTCTTTTCCGGCGACGAAGTCTCGGTGAAAGGCACGACACGCTTCTATGAACGTGGGTACGTCTTCTCTTCCCACCCATACTCGATTAAACGTACCCCCCAACAGGATATCGTCCAAGCGTCCTAGCTTCCCTGTTCCCTGCAGATCCCATAGGGGGTCAAAGCGATGCGTGCCCCACCCAGACGCCGGAACGTCGTATTTGTCAGCCAAACGCACCCACACGAAAGGCGCGAACGCGTGATTATTGTGTGTGGTGCTGTGTGACACGACGTCACCGGACTTTTTGATCGTGAATATCTCTACGTAGCTCATATGTACCTCATTTCTCTTTTACCCATTTGTCTTTCTCGTCACTCCACCGTGCGACGATTTCGGAAAGGTCGTTTGTGAATTTGTATATGCACAGCCCTTCGACACCAGGCGTCATTATGTTTTTCAATTTCGGATCCGGACCGTATACCATACCGCCATCCGCATAGCCGATAGCATACGCTACTTTATGTTGCAGCCGGTGTAGCAGCTTTCCTAGGGGGGACTTGTCCCATAACTCAAGTACAGACGGAGCGACGTCCTTCCCTACCAGGCCAGAGATGCTGTTTCTCACCTGCTCAAGCTGCTCAGCTACTCCTGGCAGTACTAAGCGTGACATCGGTCACCTCCATCTGTACCGAGACCCGGTCGTAAGGATGCTTCCAGCAACTCCGGATCAGGCTGTGTGTATTTAAACGCGCTTACCGAATCGGCCCATTGTTGAATTCGGCGACGCGTATCTCCGCCAAACTCAGCCGCAATAGCGCAGATGGCATCGACTACCAGCTTTTGTACATCTTCCAGCTGTACTGAGGTATCGTCACGATCAACGTGCATGATGTTTTCGTGGTAACGATACTCATTGAATAGCATACTATGCGCCACATGCAGGCGTTTCCACACGGCTCCGTAAAGTAGCCCACTGTAGCTATTATCGTTAGATCGACAGACGTGCGAATGCAATGCCCACAGCTCTGGGCTGTATGTATGCTTACACTCAGAACCGGGCTTACGAATCTTAGCTCTGCCGGGGGCCCAGCCGATAGCTTCACGCGGCGGAGACTTGTAATCCACCAACTCAAAGCCCTGTGCTTGGTAGTCGCGCCAAGTACTTCCATCGACCCACATCTCTGTTGGACCAAGATCAACGGTCACCCATGTTAACTGTGTCATTCTATGCCTCCGTGCCGAGTGGCTCTCCGCATAGCGGGCAGAAGTTGGCGATAATCCCACCCTCCGCGAACTCGCCGGAGCGTAGGATCACCAGATTCCGGGTAGGCTTACCGGTCTTCATACTAGAGTATGTCTGGAAAATAATGCCTAGCTTTGTGTGAATCCCGCCCTGAACAAGCACCCTGCTCAGCGCAGTGCACGGCGCGATGAATTTTCCGTTGGTAGAACACCGAATAACTTCGATGTCTTCTGTGGTCAGTATTGCCATTGTCTTACTCCCAATCAAGCATGTCCTCGATGTAGCTGGACGCTTCCTCTAACACGTCTGCGTCCTCAGACACCAGTAACAGCTTGTGAAGAACGCGCCGGTTGTAGATACGCGTCAATCCGCCAAATGCCTCTTCCAGGAAGGACGCCGCTAACCCCTCTGTACCGTCCAAGAGTACCCGTACCTGCCCAGCGGACTCCCACGCCGGTATCAGAACCCTATTTCGAAACTCTTCGGCGGAGAAGGGACCGTCGCTAATGTACCGGGTACCGGGAGTCGTGGTGAAATCATCAGCGATACTAATTGTGACCGTTTCTGCTTTCGGCGTGTTGGTGTTCGCATCGCCGTTTTTCGTCCTGCCAGTAACTGTGCCGTACTTCATTTTACCCTCTCGCCACAATTGATACATGTGGCATATTTGCGCCTGCCAACCCCTTCTTTGATTATTGGGGCATCGCAGCATTTGGACTGCCCAACCACCTCGACAGCGGCGACATACCAAGTGAATTTGCCGTACGTATTGAACACCTCCCACTCGGTGGTGTCGGATTTGGATATCCGCCGCACAGCCACCAAAATACTTTCCTCTGGGTCAGCACTGCGGTATGCTTCCCGCGCGCGACGCGCAACATCTTGACTGCTCTGGCATTCTTCCCGCTGACCGGGCGCTGCGTCGGGCCCGCCTACATGTCGGAAATAATATTCGTACTGCATTGTCTTACCTTTGACGATTACCGTGGTGAGTACACGCCCAACCTGCTGGGTAATCCCGAAACAGCTCTCGCTGGCAGATGTCACAGACGTGTTCATCAGGGCAACAAATAGTTTTCTGCTGTAGTGCGGACCAGGGTGCCATTTCGTGGCAGACCGGACAGGGGCGGGTCTCGCCCTGCGCGTTTCTGTTTTTGGCGTGCGTATCCTCATCTGACAACAACGCGTCGTTGATACCCAACGCAGCTTCCGCTTCACGCAGGTACGCATCCCAACACCTATTGAGTGCGTTGTACTCGTCGATTGACAAGCCCCCGGCGTTGTGGATAGCGAAGTCTTGTACTTGCATGATATTCTCCTGTCAAAGGTAATTCAGCGTCTTTGTAATGCTAGCTTAGTTTTGCATGGTTGTCAAAGGGTTTTACCTCTGTAGTACCGAGGCCGACACACTTGATGGCGGAACAAACATAACCGACCAGTTGCTCCTCCGCAACCAGCGCACATATCGGTGCACTCACCGTACTCCCAGGGCAGTATCTTGTGGCGCAACCCTAATGTTTGGACATAAAAACCACTTATATCCATTGGTTTGGGTGCGACGTATGGCAACGAATCTCTACAGTAGTTCCAGCGGGCTGTGTAATCGTCTATAAGTATGCGCGTCAACTCGGCAAGCAGTTCGACCCGCACATGGATGTCGAATTTTTCCAACAAAGCTTGAACATCGTCGCCAGCGCTCATGTTACTCCTGTTCTAAGTCGCAGTTCGACCTCGTTGTACACTTGATAGAATTCTATCCTGGCGATCGCGTCTCCGATTCTGTACGGCGCGACCAGGTGATAAAAGAAAAGCACCACTTCTTCGTAGTCGCCAGCATCGACGTGCACGATCGAATTGGTCAGGATAGCGCCGGTTTTGTGCACGTCGTCCAACGCAGTTATTTTGGCCTGCCACCCAACTGGAATGGTGAAAGCTAGCCCGGTTTTGTACTCGATTACTCCCGCACCTACAACCATGTCTGCGGCGTGTAAAATGTATCCGACACCGACCTGCTCTGGTAACCTAGCCGCTTCTCTAACTGCGTGAACAGTTATGACCTGTTTATGGTTTGCGGGGACAGGTTTGATATCTGGAACTACTTCGTAAACGCGTTCCTTGGGCAGCCGTAAACGCGACTCCAACAACCCCGTCAGTATCACGTCGAGCCACAGCCCTTCTGTGACCGAAAATACCTGTAGTAGCTGTTCTAGTGCACGGCGGTTGGCCTTGCTAGGATCCGACGCCACTTCCGCACATAGATTGGAAAACTGTTTCAGCAAGCGTGCAGTTACTTTCGCTGAATGCTTGCCTATGCCGTGGCAGGTGATAGGTTGTGCAACCGACATATCGTACGCGTAACCGATCCGGAGCAGGTCACAGAGGTATTTGTTGTTTACCTGCGCTTTGAGTAGGTCAAGCTTGGCGCCCTCGCGCGCGTCACGAATGTCGTCGAGTACATCAAATGGGTTTCTATTTTTCATTCTACGTCCAAAATGCAAGCGCCGCTAAGATTCCGGCTACCCCTAGCGCTATACCAACCGCCATAGCACATCCACCAAACAACACAGCCCCCAAGTATGACGCAAACGTATCCAGATCCTCATCGTTAGGGTTCTTTCCAACAGGTCCTGCAGCGGGCTTCGTAGCAGTCTGTTCCGCCGAGCATGATTTTGTCATCGTCAAGTACCATTCGTTTAGAGAAATGCGCGTCCGCACCACACCGCTGGCACACGGCGGATAGTTTCGTCACGCGCTCAGCATGTGTCAACAACAACGGGATAGGGCCAAAGGGTTCGTTGAACGAGGTTCGATCGAGACCGGATACTATGACCCTGTGTCCGTCATTGGCCAAGCTATTTACAACATCGACCACGTTGTTGTCAAAAAACTGCACTTCGTCGATACCTATTACCGATTGTCCGGTAATGCATTTATGTATTTCTGCCGGGGTGTCGATGTTTGTGCATGGGATACTGTGACCACTATGTGTAGTTATGTTTTCGGTGCCGTAGCGTACGTCCATGGACGGCTTGAACGCCAGTACGCGCACACGCGCTATTTGTGCGCGTACCAGGCGCCGCAACAATTCTTCCGTCTTGCCAGCAAACATACAACCAACAATTACCTCTAGTCTGCCCAAGGTCAATTTGCGTCTCCGTGAAATAACAGATTAGACACCGAATCTCATGTAAAGTACGAGAAAGTTTAGGATCAGCAGAATTACGAGCATAGCTATATCGATCCACTTTCTCGTACTAGAACGTAAATGGGGCATCATCCGCTTCCATCTCCTACTGTTGCTCTTCCACCTCCCACAGCGCCTCGCTCAGCAGCCAACTACTTGGGTAGCACGTATTGCAGGCTGCTTCGTCTTCGTCGGCGCCTCCACCAGGGTTCTCCGCGTTGTAGTAAGCGCACGTGTCGCAATCACGTGTCGACAGTGGTAAATTCCAGTGGTTGCAGTATCCGCGAACCTCATCTTCGTCGTGCAACACGAATTTACAAGTCGAAGCGGTCGCACAGTTTTCACAAGTTTTTTTCATGGTGTTCCTTTTTTGAGAGTCAGCCCTTTGACGAGCATGTCAATTGAATTACACACGTGCTGCTCTGCGTCCGCAGCATCTTCATTGGAATGGGTACGCCCCCATACATCGGTATCACTGCCCCATAGGGGAACTGTGAGAAGGACCTCCTGTTCTCCGCTGGCTGTAACTTGCCAGGAGAAGCTGACGCCGTTATCGGACGCGCAGCTCATTCTGACTTCGAAAGAACCAGACGGATGCTGCCGCAGCATCGCCTATGTAGACGTGCTTTGCGTACGGAACTAGCATTCCGCTTTCCACGGCATCTTTGGGCTTGAATTTCGTCTCCACGTACGTCAAAGCCATATTTAGGCTGGCGTACAATTCAGCCACCTTTTCTACGGGATTGACGTCTTCGGCGAAACGTACCTTGTAGAAACGTCGTGTCATGGCACGATTAGTTCCGATGGCAGACTGTAGCATACGTTGTTTAGCTGCCAACATCAGCCAATTTCCGGTCTCGATGTCATCGCTAGCTGGGATAGTTATTTGCAAGTCCATGTATCACTCCTGTTCAGGTTTGGTTACTGAGTTGGTTTGCTGTCGGAGTCGAAGGACAACATCTTCGGCAGCGTACACACCGTTATTTTGGTTGTATAGTACGGTGCGCATGAACGGTCCACGTAGGTCTACTTTCAGTGGGCGCCCATTCACGTAATCGAAGTAGAAATGGTGCGTTCTTTCCGCCTCTGCCAGCCACTGCTCTGCATCGTGTAGGTCTAACGGCGTGTCAAAGCTCGGACTCCGCCTTGTGGCCGGAGTGTCCACTATTTTTGCTCCGTCATGTAGCGCCATCAGCAGATCAACGCGGTCAATTCCAGCTATGTTGACCTCCACACTTTGGCGCCTCTCTTCCATTTCCAGAAAGTAGTGGTCAAAAAAACAACACGCAGGCGGGTTACGTTGCGCGTCGCCCGCTAGCATAGGCTGCACACGCTGTAGTGTGCTTTTATCCGTCACTCCTAACTGGATACAAGTGCGTCGAACTTTTTGCACTAACTCATGGGCGTACGCAAATGTCTCCGCAACTATGATAACTTTGGGCGCCCCTCGGATAACAGCGTCTGCCGCTTGCGTTACCATCCGAGTAGTTCTTCCAGAATTGCGTAATGCATCTATGTCGCTCATAGCACTCCGTTCATCTCGTCGTGTTGAATTTACTTTTCAGATCATCCAACGTGGCGTTCAACTCTGTGCTTTTATGTGGCGCCCCCACGTATCTTTCCAGCTCGGAAAACGAGTAGAAAGTGCAGTCGTTGTAGATAATTGTGTGGAGCGGGCGTATCGGTTTTTTGATCATTATATCAAAAACAGCAG
>Ga0180009_10002539_pt1 | contig 21458 bp, 20 predicted proteins | sample OS_PC_MetaG_FD_123537 | JGI IMG/M metagenome (GOLD analysis project Ga0180009, IMG submission 123537) | Groundwater microbial communities from the Aspo Hard Rock Laboratory (HRL) deep subsurface site, Sweden - OS_PC_MetaG | ecosystem: Environmental > Aquatic > Deep subsurface > Groundwater...
AATATCCTCGCTTTTTTCTCCATATTAACTCGCACCCTCTTTGTTATTTTCTATTTCAAACTCTATCATAAAGGTTGTTCCTTTTTTACTGATAATTTCAATGTTTCCCTGTAACTGCTCTTCTACCAGAATTTTTACCAGTTTCAACCCAAGTGTTTCGCTTTTATCAATATTGAATCCCTGGGGTAATCCAACTCCGTCATCACTGACAGTAAGACTGATCTTACCTTTTTCTGATGCATCGAGGCTGACCTTGATCTCCCCTTTTTTTCTTTCAGCAAAAGCATATTTAAAGGCGTTTGTTAGCAGTTCATTGAGAACTAATCCGATAGGCGTTGCCATAGAGATGGGAAGTGGGTAATCAGTTACATGAACAACCGGGGTAATTTTCGCATCCTGAACCGGATAACTCTGGAACAATTGTCCTATCAGCCCATCGACAAACCCTTTCATATTTACTTCTGAAAAGTTTATGGTTTCATATAATTGAGCATGGATAAGAGCCATAGCATTTATCCTGTTCCGGGATTCAGAAAGCATCTCAATTGTGTTTTTGTCTTTAGCGGTTCTTACTTGCATATCGAGCAGGCTTGATATAACCTGAAGATTGTTTTTTACCCGATGGTGAATCTCCTGTAACAACACCTCTTTTTCCTTCAGAGATACTTTTACCTTTTCTTCCGCACGCTTTTGCTCGGTAACGTCCATCAACGACACAACTATGCTGGCTTCTTCTTCTTCTTCTTCTTCTTCTTCTGCAAGAAACATTCTTGCTGTATTATACTGAATAATAAGTTCATCTCTTCCAGCCTCCTTTGTCGGATCGGTTTCCGATTGATCCTTTTTTCCAATATGTATCTCTTTTGAATCTCCACCCCGCCTGCCTAAGTTTATTCTATGAGGCGGGCAGGTTACAATTCTACTGCGCAACTGCTCAATTATTTTTTGAGCAAGTTCCTCTTCCGTATAACCAAGCAACGGCGCATACTTTTGGACAATATCATCAAACGCCTTGTTGTGCTTTAGTAGATTAAGAGATTCTGTAAGCACAAGAACACCTTCGGGAATGAATTTAAAAATATTTTCAATCACGGCTTTATGATGTTCATCTTTTCTATGAAGTTCCTCCTCTGCACGCTTGCGCTCGGTGATGTCGCGGAATATACTCAGAACTAATGGTCTAGGGTCGTTAGTTTGTAAAAATGCGGTAGAAACTGCAAACCGTACTTCTTCTCCGTTCCATAGATTGAGTTTTCTTTCGAGATAAGGAAGTAGTTTGTTGTTAGAATAACTCTCTATATATGCCTTTAGAATTCGTTCTCTATCAGATAGCTCATAAACATCAGCTAGTGATTTTCCTTCAAGCTCTTCTCTTGACTTACCGATAAAAATACAGAATGCTTGATTAACCATTACCATCAGGCCGTTTTCATCACTTAGTCTCATGCCATCCTTTGAATTATCCCAAACTGAACGGAATAAGTTTTCGGACTGACGCAGCGCTTCTTCTGCATACTTGCGCTCGGTGATGTCATGTATAATAACTTGCACAGACGGTTTACTGTTGTATGTTGTAGGAGTTCCTACTGTTTCAACATAAATTATACTGCCGTCCAATTTGATAAACCGTTCTTCCATCCAGGGGGAAGATTTACCGTTCTTTAATATTTCTAAAATACGTTTACCAATAGATTCTCTTTCATCGGGATGAACAAATTCAATAGCCGGTTTACCGATAAGGTCGCCGGCGCTTGAAGCGCCAACCAACTTAACTGCCGCCGGGTTAACAAAAACAATTTTTCCTTCACAGTGGATGACAATAGAATCCGGTGAAATATCAACAACCGTTCTGTAATGTTCTTCTGATTCGCGTATTTTATCCTCTAATTCCCGCTTCGCCATCCACTGTTTTGCTTCTTCCTCCGCTCTAATCTTTAACCGGTTGCTGCGGTAGATTAGTGAAGATCCTCCAATAAGTGTTAGAGTGATTATACCAATAAGAATTAATGTCATATACAAATTTCTATTAATGAATCCGTAAACTTCTTTATAAGGAATGGAGATGACAATTTTCCATGAAATATTCATTAACTCTAATGAAGAAAAACTCGCTAACTTATTTGGCATTTCTTTAAGCGCATACTCAATAGCGCCTTCCTTTACGAAAAGAATTGTTTTTACATGATCGAATGAGGTGTGACATTGAAAACAAGTTTTATCTTGTCCGAAGGATCGTTCCGACGAACGGATATTTCTCAAAGCCATTTCCGGATGTTCGCTGTGGAACAGCACTGTTCCGTTTCTATCCAATATATATGCATGTTCCTTATGAGCATAAGCTCTCACCATTGGAAGGAAAGCAGAAACAACTTCCTCTAAATCTATGGTTGAAGAAACAATGCCTGCAAATTTATCTGCACGTTCTGCATGATTTGCACCCTCTGCCTTTTGATAAATAGGCACAACCAAAAGAATACGAAAGTAAGAATGTGGCGCGCTTTTATCATCTGTTTTTTGTATTAGTGAAGAAACAAATTGCTTTCCTTTGTTTTCTTTTTTCGCTGCCCATTGAAAGAAATCGCATCCAGCGTAACTGCGTCCAATAGCATCTTTAGTTGTCGAGTAGATTATTGTTCCCTTTTCATCATAAACGCTGATCGCCTTAACGTGATCTTTTTTTACATAATCAAAGAAGTTTTGAATGTCTGCTTCAATCTGTTTCATATCACGATTTTGAAGCGACGGAAAAGATGAGAGTATATTTACTCCTCGAGCTCTATCGTGCAAGTACAATTCCACTTCTCTTGCAAGCCGGCGTGAAGCAACAAGCTGTTCAACTTGGAACCGCCGGACAACCTCTTTCTCGCTCTCAAAATGAAGATAGAATAAAAGAATTACTGTTACCACTAAGATAACAGCAGCGGCAATAATGATAAGTTTTGATTTCATGTATTTCTCGTTGACAATTATTTGCTATTTAATAACAAATTTAATTCTCTCATATCAAATGTTTTTTTTATTGATTCCATTTGAACTCGAGTGTGTTGCACAATTAAAAAAACTTTAGCCCTTTCTCCTAACTCCTTATTATTTTTTTTACTACTAAATACTCAATACTATTGCACAAAATTAAGCAAACTGAAAGTAAAAGTATTTCCTTCTCCTTCTTCACTTTCAGCTATTAGTAGTAAAAATTTTTGTCCCACGCGTCAATGAATGGTCGTTGACAAACAAGTAATGATAAAATAACAAATGATAAAATACAAAGTGGGAAAATAAACACGAAAAGACCATTCATGACAATTATAGAATATATTCACAAACATGAATTGAACTTGACTGCAAATTGCTTTACTGGGATAAATTGGATGAGAGAAATATAAAAGAGCACTCGAATAATTCATTTCAAGCCTATAAATAAAAATTGACAAAACATAATCACTAGTCTCCGCTCAAAAAAATGCGCGTACTAACATACTTCGATTATTTATTGTCTCTTTATTGTCCAGGCATAAATAAATTTAGAGAATTCTCAGCGATAATTGAATATGAGAGTAAAAATGCCTTCAGCTTAAAATAGGAAAAATTTCTGATTAAAAAAAAGATGGTGGAGAAAAGTTTATCAAGTTTGTCAAGTTCGTCAAGTTATAAAGTTCATAAAGTTGGAAAGTTCGTCAAGTTATAAAGTTTGTAAAGAGAGTGATTGGAGATGGATATGGGAAAGACAGAGTGATAGGGTAAAGGGAAAATAATAAAATTCAAAGAATGATGTCAAATGGAAGAGGTCAAATGTCAAATGAAATGCAACCATGAAGAATGCTGAGGATTAGTCAATAAGCCTCTAAACCAAGATTAAGAGCATGATTATAATTAATTATATCGAAGAAGAAACCTATGTAAAACATAATTTAATTCTCTCTGATTATTGATTGAATTTTGAACAGGGATACTCCTCCGTTATTTATATGAAGGCTGCGGATTTAGTTTGGCTACGATTTCGAAACGATAAGAATTTTTTCCGGTCATGCGAACATGCAAACAACGTGGGAACATTACATCGCAACTCGCAGTATGCTCGATGCAAACAAAATTTTAGCTACCATTAGCCTCGGAGCTACCAGATTCACCCCTTACAAAAGATATTATAAAACCGCTATAACTTATTACGCTATAACGGTTTGCAATTGTCGGAACGGCGGGATTTGAACCCGCGACCACTTGAACCCCATTCAAGTACGCTACCGGGCTGCGCCACGTTCCGAATAATTATAACTTATTTTGTAATTCAACTAAAAACTTTTTCAACTCTTCCAGAGCAGACTCCACTGATCCGTTTTCATTATCATTAGATTGAACTGGATTCGTTTCCTGAACAATTTCAGCTTTTGCAACTTCAGGTTCTATTGCAGCTACAGGCTCATTAAGAATGTTCCTAGCTCCTTCAATTGTATATTTCTCATCGCGGAGCAATTTTTTGATTTTAAGGATAATTGAAATATCCTTATTCGTGTAAATTCTATTGCCTGCTCTGTTCTTGGAAGGTTTTAGTTGATCAAATTCAGATTCCCAGTATCTTAAAATATACTGTTCTAATCCGGTAAGTTTGCTTACTTCACTAATCGAATAGTATAATTTTTTAACTCCAAAATCTTTCATTGCACCATCTGCCGTTTTTGTTGAACGAAAATAACTATTTACTTATATATTATCAATAAATTAAATCTAATTTAGAGTATAGTTTAATTTAATACTGCAATATGTTACTTCGTAATAGGTTGGCGGATTGCTCTGAATGCTTTTAGGAAGAAGATTATTTTTACTTCTTTAATAATTTCACTAACAAATACACTGCGGCTGAATAACTATGTTCTTTAAACCCTGAAATGCAGCCCATTGTTTTTGCAGCAGTTATCGATTTGTTTCTAAACTCTTCTCTTTCTGCTAAGTTCGAGAGATGTACTTCAATTTTGGGGATTATGCAAATTTCCAGAGCATCACGAATTGCTACAGAAGTATGAGAATATCCTCCCGGATTTATGATGATTGCGTCAAAATAACTTGGCGCTTTTTGAATTTGTTCAACTAACTCGCCTTCCAAATTACTCTGAGTGAATTCAAACTTTATTTCAGGAAATTCCGATTCCAGAAGTATTTCGATGCTGTCGAGTGATAATTCGCCATAGTGATTTTTATCTCTTGCTCCCAGCATATTTAGGTTTGGTCCGTTTAGAACTAGTACTTTCATTTAATTTTCCGTCATCTCCTCAATAACCTCTCTTAATTTAGGTGTTAGATAAACTTCATCAATTCCTAATTCTCTTAAAGCCGCTGCCAATGTAACAACTTTCCTTTGCAGATTCGATAATTTATTAATAACTACAATTTTACTGTCTTTAACTAAACAATAGCCTCCTTTAAAATCCCCTCTTTCAAATCGTACCTTTGCGCCCATTTGATTTGCGAGTGATTTTAAATCTTGCAACACAATTTCAAATTCTTTTTCTTTCAGTTTCACTTTTTTTCTCTAACTATACGTATATTCAAAAACCGGAAATCAAAAAGTTGCTTTATTGTGATCAAAACTTAAGAAAAAATAATGAATGTTGCTTCAATAGATATTGGTTCAAATACGGTTCTCTTACTGATTGCAGAAGTTGATGTTATCGGGGGGAATCTGAAACCTCTCATTAACCGATATGAAATTCCCAGAATCAGCAAGGGTTTGAAACCCGGCGGTAAGATTAGCGAAGATAAAATTTGTTTACTGATCGATATTCTACAACAATATAAAGAGATTGCAAATAGATTTGATTGTGCAGAAGTTTTGGTAAATGCCACAAATGCAATGAGAATTGCTTCAAATTCTTTAGACATCACTAATAAAGCTAAGGCGGAAACTGGTTTTTCAATCGATGTGATAGTGGGCGAACAAGAAGCGTACTATTCATATTTAGGAGCGGTAAGCTCCTTTAGGGATTTTGAGGATAATTGCGTAATTGATATCGGAGGAAGCAGCACAGAATTAATATTCGGCAATAAGGATGCGATCAAATACAAAAAAAGTTTTCAGATTGGCGCTGTAAGTTTAACAGAGAAATTTGTTGAGAACTATCCTGTCTCAATTGATGCGTTAAATGAAATGAGGCAGTACGCCGCGAATATATTTTCTGCACTCCCATCTTCCATCGAGAGAGGATTAAACTCTATTGCTGTTGCCGGAACGCCAACGACATTAAGTTGTATGGTTCAAGGACTTAAAGATTATTCTGAGGAAAAGATTGAAAAATCCATTTTAAGCGGAACCGATTTGAATAATTTTATCGATGAATTTTCTGAATTAATTCCAAGTGATATATTGAGAAAATATGGGAAAATTGTTGAAGGTCGTGAGGATATAATTCTGGCGGGCACTATTATTTTAAATACAATCAGACAAATTATTGCTGCCGAAATAATTTACGTCAGCGGACGCGGATTGCGTTACGGAGCAGTTGAGGATATGATTCTTCGCTTACAAAAAAGTAACGAATTTAAGAAAAGCTAAATTTAGCAGTATTGTTAAAATCACACCGATGATTATTGAGAATATTCTGCTCGCGCTTTGAACGTTTACACCAATTATAAGCAGTACTAAACTCCAAATCATCAAAATCAATTCAATACCAGATAAAAGCCACGCAGCGCTGGATCGAATAAAAAATGGAGAAGGATTAAATATAATCCAATGCTTCCCAAAGAGCGCATATTCAACGGGAAATAAAACTACCAGCGCAAATAGAATTGGAATAAAAGAATATGTGATGACTGCAATATTATCTTTTAGCCGGGTTTTAATTTCATACAATATTAAAAGCACTTTCAAGATTAATGCAAAAACAATAACTAGTGAGAGTAAAAGCCCAAAACTGATGAGGATTGAAATTAAGGATGAAGTTGGAAAAATATCTTCTGCAACAATAAGATTATTTATGAAAAATCCATTAATTAAAAATTTCATTCCGAGCAAAGCAAGAATCATTATCGTAAAATTTTTATGCTCTGCCCATACAATTTTAGAGAATGCTCTTTTCGGCTCATAAAACAACCGCCATATCGTTTCCCAAAGATCAATATTAACAACTCTTTCGCGAAGAATGGCTTTGCACTTGTCGCAGCTTTTTTTGTAAAAATCATTCTCCGAAGAACAATTGTTGCACAAGATTACGTTTTTCAAAATCCCCCCAGATTTATCTTCAGCTTTAATTCAGCATGATTGTAAGTTGAGTTGTAAAGAATATTGAAATCAAATAAATGTGAATCAACGTAAGCATCAACGATGGTAAGAACATACGTAATCGCAAAATAGACGGCAAACTCATCTCTTTGATTCCTATAAAAATCTCGGTTTGATTTGTAATTACTTCCCATATAACCTGTTGGATCTGTAGCCAAACTTTCGATAAACAATTTTTTATTGTCCCAATACAATTCGTGATTTTTTACCCATATGTAACCAAAGTATCCAAGGAACCCCCAAACTACAGGTATTTTCCAATAAGATTCATTGTAAAACTGACCCCATCCGGGAATTACAGCGCTTCTTAGAATTGCTCCGGTTGGCGATTTTTGCATTACAAAAACAGAATCGGTTGATTGGACGGTCTTAGATGTATCCAGTTCCGTTAGAGAAGAAACTGAATTTGAAATAATCAGAAGTAAAATGATTATTTCAAGTATTAAATTCTTCAATGATCTCAAATAATTCAAATAGTCTTTCCAATTCGTCGTTTGAATAGAACTCGATCAAAATCTCCCCCGCCCCGTCTTTCTTTTGCTTGCACATTACTTTTGTTCCGAAAATTCCGCGCAGCTTATTTTCGATATCCGTGTTCGAAATTGCATCAAGTTTAGAATTTGGTTTACTTGCTTTTTTCTGTTCTTTAATAGAATTGATTTTTTGAATAATCTGCTCAACTTTTCGAACCGAGAGTTGATCCTTTATAATTTTTCTTAGAATTTCAATCTGCATTTTATCATTTTGCAAATTTATTAATGCTCTTGCATGCCCGGCAGATATTTCATTTTTAATTAAGCTGTTTTGAACGGTTTCGGGAAGTTTTAATAATCGAATTGAATTTGTTACAGTTGATCTATCCTTGCCAACTCTCTTGGCAATTTCTTCATGAGACAAATTACATTCTTCCAAAAGTCTCTTATAAGCATGTGCAATTTCTATTGGATTAAGCTCTTCGCGCTGAATGTTTTCAATAAGAGAAAGAGCTACCATTGCTTCTTTTGTATCGACTTTGATTATATATGCAGGAATTTCCCTCAATCCAATGTCTTTACACGCTCTAAATCTTCTCTCACCGGAAATAAGTTCATAATTGCCATCCTTTCCACGACGGACGGTTATTGGCTGAATTAATCCGTTCTCAAGTATCGATTTTCTAAGTTCACCAAGCGTGGTTGGATCAAATTCTGTTCTTGGTTGGAATGGATTTGGAACAATTTTCATTAAATCAATTTTAGCGAGGAAGTCTAATGATTTTCCGTCATCTCTCTTAACTTCCGAAGTTGCAATCGTAATTGGACTGTTGATACCTCTGTTGTAATTTGGATTAATTAATGCGTCTAATCCTCTGCCCAAACCGGTTTTGGTTTTACTCATATACCACCGGAAATATTTTCTTGAAGATTCCTTTCGATTAATTCAGATGCCAACGCCATGTAATTTTGAGATCCAATGGATATCGAATCGTATAAGATAACGGGCTTTGCGTGACTAGGCGCTTCTGCGATTCTAACATTTCTGTTAATAACCGTGTCGAAAACCTTTTTACCGAAATACTTTATAACTTCGTCCTTAACTTGATTTGAAAGATTAAGTCTCGAATCGAACATTGTTAATAATACACCCTCGATCGTGAGTTCCGGATTATACTCGCGTTTTACGATATTTATTGTATTTAGCAACTGCCCCAAACCTTCCAAAGCGAAATATTCACATTGAACAGGAATAATAACCGTATCAGAAGCAGTGAGAGCATTCAACGTTAATAATCCGAGAGAAGGAGGACAATCGATAAAAATGTACTCATACTTTTCCTTAAGAGGTAAAATCGCTTCTCGAAGTTTTCTTTCTCTTTGAATAATAGAGACGAGTTCTATTTCTGCGCCGACCAAATTAATGTTCGATGGAAGAATATCAAGAAAAGGCATGTAGGTGCTAATAATGCAGTCGTCCGGATTTTCGATACCAACAAGCACTTCATAAACTGAATTTTCTTCCTTGCTAATTCCGAGTCCCGAAGTAGAATTTGCTTGAGGATCAATATCAATTACCAGGGTTTTGTGCTCGGCGGCAGCTATAGAAGCAGATAAATTTATTGCCGTAGATGTTTTACCTACCCCACCCTTTTGGTTCGCAATAGAAATAATTTTGGACATAAATCAATCACCGCACAATATAATCATAGATATAAAATTCGAGTCCAAGTATAATATATATATTCGTAAATCTAAAGCTGAATTTCTTCTCCATATTCCATTACAATTGATTTTTTACCCATATCCTCAACCTGCATTTTGAATTCATTTGGGTCTGCTTCTATTATGGGGAATGTATTGTAATGCATCGGTATGGCAACATCAGGATTTGCTAATTCAACTGCTTTTACGGCATCATCAATTCCCATCGTGAAGTTATCTCCAATTGGCAGCAGCATGTAATCAATTTTATTCATTTCGCCAATCAATTTCATATCGTAAAATAAACCTGTATCACCAGTGTGATACACTGTCTTCCCGTCTGCTGTGATTAAAACGCCTGATGCTTCGCCTGTGTATTGTTCATCGGGAGTTTTTGAGCCATGGTGAGCAATTGTGAATTTAATTCTACCGAAATCAAAATTATATCCGCCGCCAATGTGCATATTATGTGCTCTGAAGCCGTTACTCGCACAATAGTTCGCCAACTCATTCACACAGATGAACAAACATTCTTTTTTTTTTGCGATTGTGAATGAATCTCCCAAATGGTCGCCGTGACCATGTGTTAAAATGATGTAATCAGTTGTAATTTCATCCGCCTTAACAGGAGAAGTTGGATTACCTGTAATAAAAGGATCAATTAGTATGACTTTGCCGGAGTCTGTTGTGATTTGAAAAGCGGAATGAGAAAAATATCTTAACTTCATAACCTCACCTCATTTTTTGTAACCTGATTATTAATTTATGACCTTTAAATCTGATAAGATCCATTTTAATTCTTTTTCTCACACTAATGCCATCATTTCTAAATTTTTCAAAAAGATTCAAAGGGATATCTGCGCCAATTTCCGCGGCTAATTCTCTAACTTTTTCCGCCATCACGTCAAGATCTCTTCCCTCTCCAATTAAATCTTGAAGATATTTTGAAAATTCTAAAACTTCTGTGAGTAATTTTTCGCCATAACAAACAGAGAATACTTCTAAAACGTATCTTAACCTTCTAATAGAAATTCTTAAATCGTGCAAATTCTCATCTGAATCTTCCAGAATAAACTTGTCAATTAATTGGAAGATAGAATCAATTTTTGCTTTGAGTACAATTTTTGCACCTTCACAATATTGATGAGATTTTGCTAAGCCGGTAATTCCCAATTTCTTTTTAATTTTCATCGCGATTAATATTTTAGAAAAACCTTTATGAATCCTATAATTGCTTTGATTGATTTCATTTTACTTTTTTCATTTCCATAAATCGTTGGAACATCGACGAATCCAATACTAAAACCTAATTTCGCCGTTTTAATCAACATTTCAGATTCCGCTTCAAAACCGAGAGAATCCGGTAAGATTTCACTAATCACGTTTTTCTTGAACGCACGAAATCCAGATTGGCTATCCAAAATTTTTATTCCCAGCTTTTTCGATAATAAAAACGATGTCGCAAAATTGCTGATTCTTCTATGTTTTGGCATTTCAGAAATATTTTTCATACGGTTTCCAATTACACAATCATAAGATTTAAGAGCATTCAAGAAAGCTGGAATTCTCTCAGGTTCATGCTGCAAATCACCATCAAGTGTTATAATGTAATCAAAATTACTATCAAGTGCCTTTTCTAAGCCAGATTTTAGAGCAGCCCCTTTACCGAGGCGTTTTTCATGATTGATCAGTTCAACGGAAAAGTTAGGAGAAAGTTTCTCCTTAAAATCGTCAGTTGATTCATCATTTACAAGTATTATTTTATCAACAAATATTAATGAGCGGTTTATCACTTCAGCAATAAATTGCGACTCATTATAGATTGGGATTACCGCACAGATGCTATTTGGTTTTTCCAAAATACTCTAAAATTCCCTTAAAATTTTTCTCTTTAGTCACGGTCATTCGCTGTGTTAAATACGTTTTCAGTGATTCTCGCGAAAGTCCTTTTCTTAATGTACCATTATCAGCGATCGAAATACCGCCGGTTTCCTCAGAAACTATTAGGCTTATTACATCAGCCTGTTCGGTAATTCCTAATCCCGCACGATGCCTCATACCGAGAGGTACTCCTTTTATAGAAGTTTCCTGCGATAGCGGAAGCGTACATCTGGCGGCTTCGATAATATCTCCCTTAACAATTACCGCGCCATCGTGTAATGGAGATCTTGGAAAAAATATTGTACGAAGTAAATTTTTAGAAATTTTTGAATTAATCTGCTCCCCTGTTTCTACTACACCCCTAATTCCAGTCGATCGAACAATAACAATTAATGCTCCATGCTGGTTTTGTGCCATCTCAAATGCAGCATCAGTAAGAATATCTGCAATATCAGATTGATTGCTTCGCACGAATAATCTTCCAATAGGACTTTTTCCAACCATTACGAGTAATCTTCTAATCTCAGGTTGAAAAAGGATTATAAAAGCAATGACCCAAATATCGGTAATTAATTTTAACAACCAGCCTAATGCTTTTAAATTCACGGCTTGAGCTAAAAATGAAAGCAGGAAAACAAGAATTAAGCCTAAAAAGATTTGAGCAGCTATTGTACCCTTTACAACTTTATATAATTTATAAATTATAAAGGAAACAAAAACGATGTCAATTAAATCTAGAAACGTAAATGGAATAAAACCTATTTTAAAAATATCAAACATTTATCATTCTATCCGGATTTTTGAATAAATTTACGATTTCCGCAGACTGTTTTGCGTTTATAACATTATGTGTTCTTACAATTCGTGCTCCATTATTAATCGCCATGGTCTCAGCGGCAGTTGTTGGAATTTCTCTATGCTCCACGTTAATATTAAGGGATTTGCCGAGAAAAGATTTTTTTGAAACACCAACCATTATCGGATAACCTAAACCCTTAAATTCCGAAAGTCTATTTAACAGTTCATAATTGTCGGAAACTCTTTTTCCAAAACCAATACCCGGATCAATTATAAGATTATCTACCCCTGCTAATTTTGCCTTTTTAATTTTGGATTCTAAAGATTCATATACTTCGCTAACTACATCTTCATAAATTGGTTGTTTTTGCATAGTTTGCGGTCGACCTTTAATGTGCATTATAACCAACGGAACTCGATATTTCTTTGCCACTTTTAGTATATCTGAATCAAATTCGAAGCTGCTAATATCGTTAATAATATGTGCTCCAGCCTCAATGGCTAATTCTGCCACTTTTGATTTCGTCGTGTCTATTGAAATGAATTGATTTGGAAATTCTCTATGTATTTTTTGAATTATCGGGAGTACTCTTTTTAATTCTTCATCCTCAGGTACTTGCACTGCTCCCGGTCTAGTTGATTCTCCGCCAACATCAATTATGTCTGCTCCATCAGCAACCATTTTACTTACATGATCAAACGCAGCATCCAGGTTTATATAGTTCCCACCGTCAGAGAAAGAATCAGGGGTAACATTGAGAATTCCCATTACGAGAGATTCACTCAATGCTATTTCCTTACCATTTATTTTAATTTTTTTATTGTTGTACGATAAATAATTGTGAATCACCTTAGATATTTTATATCCGGCATCTTCGTCAATATTTGATTTAATTTTTTGAGCTATTTCAATAAGATTGTTGATAGAGATTAATGCAAGAAAATCGCCCGAAATACCATCCCCTTTTTTAGTTATATAACTTAATTCATGGTTGCTTGCGAAAAGCTCATTTAGAACCACCAATAAGTCTGAGGAAATATTTCTGATTTCAATTCCGAATAATCCCTCTTCGTATAAGTCCCTGAAAATACTATATCTCTTGCTGTAGCATTTAAAAACATACGGAGAAGATATGTTAATTAGTTGGACGGTCAAAGTTAACCTTTTATTATACTGACTAGTAAATCAAATTTATAAATATTCAGGTTAGAACTCTACTATTTATTTTTACCAATTGCAGATTTAAACCGCCAGAATAAACTGCTGGAATAAGAAGGTTCGTAATAATTCCCCACAATTTATGGTGGAATGCTTCAGTTCAACAACCTTTGGTAACGAATCTTTCCTGCAATAATTGTTATTTCCACTTCAAATGAATTATCTAATACCACAATATCTGCAGGTTTGCCGGATGCAAGTATTCCCCTTCCGGCATTTATAACCTTAGAGCCATTTAATGAAGCCATTCTTATGGCATCTGTCAATTTTGTATCAGTAGTGGTTACAATGTTTCTTACGGCAGAATTAAGAGTAAGTGTACTTCCTGCAAGAGTACCATCCATCAAGGTGGCTTTTTTATCTTTCAGAATTACTTTTTGATCTGAAAATGTATATTCTCCTTCGTGCATTCCGCCCGCTCTAATTGAATCTGTAATCAGGATTATATTTTTAGCTGTTTTCGTTTTTAACAGTAATTGCATAATAGCCGGATGAACGTGAAAAGTATCAGCGATTAACTCAATTTTTAATTCATCTCTCAGAAGCGCCGCCGTAACTACACTTGGAAATCTGTGGTGCAGAGTTTTCATTGCATTAAACATGTGCGTAACATGCGCAGCGCCATTATCAATAGCGGCATCAATAATTTCATAAGATGCCATTGAATGCCCAATTGAACAGACCACACCTCTGAATGAAGCTTCTCTAATCACTTCAATTGCGCCATCCAACTCAGGAGCAATCGTCATAATTTTCATTAATCCTTTGGAGGCATCCCACATTTCCAGAAATGAATCAATCGATGGTTTCCAAAGATACTCTTCATTCATCGCTCCTTTTAATTCGGGATTCAGATATGGACCCTCCATATGAATACCTTTGATATTCGACTTAGGATTTTCCAGAATATAGGTCGAAAGTTTATCTAAATCCTTAAGAAGCAAATGTTTAGGCTTAGCATGAAGGCTTCCCATTACGGTCGTTGAGCCATGCCGGATAAAGTAATCCTCAATTTTAGAAAATCCCGAAGAATTTTCATCCGAAAAACCAAATCCGCCGCCGCCATGCACTAAGAGGTCAACAAAACCGGGAGCAATAATTTTACCGCTTACGTCAATTAATTTTGTATAGTCCGGAATTTTTACATCAGCCGATTTACCCACCTCGTAAATCAGATCATTTTTTAACAGAATTGTTCCATTTTCGATTATGCGAAATGGTGTAACAATTCTGCCTCCAATTAGAGCTAAATGCATATTTTCTTTGGTATGTTAATTAATTGAGGGATTAACCAAGTTATTTAATTCAACAGTTGCGGCGCTTATATTTCCGCTTCTAAAAATTGAGGAGCCTGCAATAAAAATGTCGCAACCGGCGGAAGAGATTTTTTCAATATTGCTTTTCCCAATTCCGCCGTCAACTTCTATTCTGAATTTATAACCCTTTTCCGCTCTTATTTTGTCTAATTCTCTAATTTTTTCAAGAGTATAAGGAATAAACTGTTGACCACCGAAACCAGGATTTACGGACATTATCAAAACAAAATCTAAAATGGAAAATATATTTTTCAATGTTGAAATAGGTGTAGCCGGGTTTAGCACTACTCCAGCTTTCGAATTTTGATCCTTAATCAGATTAATTGTTCTATCGAGATGCTGAACTTCTTCTTGATGAACAGAAATATAATCAGCTCCGGCTTTTGCAAATTCGAATATAAAATTATCCGGGTTCCGAATCATTAAATGTACATCGATTGGAAGTTTTGTGATTTTACGAACCGATTCAACTACTAGCGGTCCAAAAGTGATATTCGGAACAAAATTCCCATCCATAATATCACAGTGAATCATGTGTGCTCCGCCAATTTCCACTAATCTAATCTGTTGTGAGAGATTAGAGAAATCTGCTGCAATAAGTGATGGGGCAATTAGTTTATTCAATTTTAGTTTTCCAGTAATTTACTTTTTGCAATGACCACTTCAATACTATCGCCGATATTAAGCAGCGATCCGTAACTTGGATATTGATCGATTATAGTGTTTGGCAGAACTGTTGGAGAAATAATATATGTCCTCTCACCAATTTTTAAATTATTGCCTCGCAAAATCCTATCTGCCTCCTTTTCACTCTTCCCAAGAATATTTGGGACGCGAATCATACCGACTCTTGGACCGATAGAAACATGCAAACTCACTGAATCACCACGATCCAAATTAGTTCCTTCAACAAACTCTTGATCGATAATTGTATTCAAAGGGAGTTCGGATTTAATTTCTCTTAATCTGCCTAAGTGCAAGCCAAGTCGTTCCAATGTAACTTTCGCATCACGCACGGTCTTATTAATCAATTTCGGCATTTTAACCAATGGCTCGCCACCGCTAATATGTATGTAGACTCTTCGCCTCTCTTTTACATCCATCCCTGCGGAAGGTTTTTGAAAAAATACTTCACCTTCTCTGTATCTGCTGTCGAAACGAGGACCTACTTCAATCGGATTTAAATTGAATTCTTGCAGAATACGAGCAGCATCCACTTTATTCATACCCACAACATTGGGTACTTGTAACTTCGGTGCTTCTACGTAATACGGCATCAAGTAGTTATTAAAACTATAAATAGCAGCAACAATTACAACTAGCAATACTGAAGCCCATAATGCAATATTTCTAATTTTCATTTTCATGGAGTAAAAATAGTGATCATCGCTTTTTATAACAAATATTAAATTCTGAATTAATGGTGTTTTATATCTAAGTAGTTATTCATATTTTAACGCCAATAATTTTTCAGTTGGTATTACTAATGCGTTTTAAGATACTAGTATCTCTCAAGTTTCAATACTTACCTATACAAACAAAACTATGGAGTAAACATGTTTAAGAAACACCCAATCGGGCTTCCGGTATTATTCTTCACAGAAATGTGGGAACGATTCGGTTTTTATTTGATGCTGGGAATTTTCTTCCTATTTATGATTGATACTCAAACCGGCGGACTCGGTTTAACAAGAACTCAAGCTGCTGATATTTACGGTACTTATATTGCGCTGGTTTACCTAACACCATTTCTTGGTGGTTTGTTAGCCGATAGAGTTCTTGGTTACAGAAAAGCAATTTTTATTGGCGGTGTTTTGATGGGATTGGGATATATCGGTTTGGCTATTCCCGGTCCAATTGCTTTCTGGACTTCACTTCTTCTAATTATTGTTGGCAACGGGTTCTTTAAACCAAATATTTCAACTCTAGTCGGGAATCTTTATTCTAAACCTGAATATAGAGAATTGAAAGATTCCGGATTCAACATATTCTATATGGGAATAAACATTGGCGCATTTGTTTGCAATTTTGTTGCCGCCTACTTAAGAAATTATTATGGCTGGGGTTACGCTTTTGCCGCTGCCGGTGTTGGTATGTTCATTGGCTTAGCTTGGTTTATGTGGGGACAAAAACATATCAAAGAAGTAGACGTTATGAAACCGACTAATCCCGAAGATATGTCTCTTGGAAAAATAGTTGGTTTAGTTTTAGCTCCTGCTTTAATTGCCGGATTGATAGGGTGGTTTATTCCTGATAATCTTTTTGGAGCTGATTCAACCGATGCGTTTATTTTTGCAAGTATTCCTGTAGCAATCTTTTATTTTTCACTTTGGTTTCGCGCTTCAAAAGAAGATAAATCTCCAATTGCTGCTCTGCTTTCTATATTTGGAGTTGTTATAATATTCTGGGCAATCTTCCATCAAAATGGTTCTGCATTAACTATTTGGGCAGAAAGCTATACAGATAGAGAACTTCCTGCGGTGGTTGAATCGGTCGCGAGCACATTTGGTTTAGTACAGGAAGTTGATACTTCACCACGCGAAGTTCCTCAATTGGATTCTCATGGAAGAAGCGTGACTGATGTTAATGGAAAAATAGTTACAACAACAGGGACTGATCCATATTTCTTTAATTTACCTAAAGAGGAATGGCCGGAAGAAGGGAAAAGTTTAAAATTAATTTCAACTGAAATCTTTCAATCTGTAAATCCATTCTTTGTTGTGATACTTACACCTGTGGTTGTTGGGCTATTTTCATTTCTGAGGAGAAGAAAAAAAGAACCTTCAACTCCAGCAAAAATTGGATGGGGATTATTTATAACTGCATTATCTACTTTGATAATGGTACTTGCCGTAATTATGTCCAATAACGGCACTGAAAAAAGTTCAATGATATGGCTGGTTGAAGCTTATTTTATTGTAACAATTGGAGAACTTTTCTTAAGTCCAATGGGTTTATCTCTCGTTTCTAAATTAAGTCCTCCAAGAATTACTTCACTAATGATGGGAGGCTGGTTCCTAGCTACTTCAATTGGCAACAAACTTTCAGGAGTTGTTTCGGGATTGTGGGACGGAATAGATAATAAAGTTTATTTCTTCCTTATTAATTTTGGCGGAGCTTTGTTAGCCGCTGTTGCTATATTTGTGATGGTAAAATGGCTAAGAAGAGTTGTTGAAGAACATTCTACATAGAAATAGTTTTGTTAAACTTTAGTGGATGTCTCAGAAGTGAATGTAGATTTCTTTTTTCTTTTCTATACCGATCTTGCCTGTTGACAGGCAAGATCGACGGAGGAATCTTCATTTCTAATTTATTGACTAATCTATAGGTGATTTAATGGTTGATACCATCTGCATTTTTGAAGGAATATACTATTCAAGATTGCTTCCGCTGGTATATTTTAGACCAACGTACGATCTTCGATGCGGTATTTTAACTTTGAGAGAAAAAATTCAGTTAAACTACCCCGGCATTCCGGTTTCACTGCATTCGCGCAGATATTTATCTGATCTTTTGAAAGAGCAAAATCCGGATTTCAAAGTTAATGAGTTTGATAATACGGTTAAGAGTTGTCTATTTATCAATGGACGAGTGATAGCCGATAATGATTTCTCAATGAAAATTCCGACCAAAGGAAGCGATACTCTTTATGTTAACGGTGACACGATTATTGCCGCTCGAGTGAGCGGAAAGAATTTTGAAAATTTAAAACAGGCAATACAAGATATTTTTACAATTTCCGATTTTAATGGACTATTTAAACAAGAAGTTGACATTGATTATGTGAACTACCCATGGGATTTAGTAAAGTATAATGGCGCTCAAATTAGGAAAGACTATGAAAGAATCGTAAATAGAAATCAAGAAATGATGAATGGCACTATTTACGAAGGCGCTCATTTAATCAATAAAAAGGATATTTACATTGGTAAGGGCGCAGTAGTAAAACCGGGTGCGGTGCTTGATGCAGATGAGGGACCGATCTATATTGGAGAAGACGTTAAAATATTTCCTAACGCAGTAATTGAAGGACCTTGTTACATCGGAGATAAATCTCTGATTAAAGTTGGCGCTAAAATTTATGAGAATACATCAATTGGGCCTGTATGTAAAGTTGGCGGCGAAGTTGAAGAATCTATAATTCACTCCTACTCCAACAAGCAGCACGATGGATTTCTTGGGCATGCTTATCTTGGCTCGTGGGTAAATTTAGGCGCTGATACGAATAACAGTGACTTAAAAAATAATTATGGCAGCATAAAAGTTATCATCAATGATGAACAGATAGACAGCGGTTCTCAGTTCGTTGGTTTAACTATGGGCGATCACTCAAAAAGTGCAATTAACACGATGTTTAATACCGGCACCGTTGTAGGTGTATCGTGCAATATTTTTGGTTCAGGATTTCCCGATAAGTATATTCCTTCATTTTCTTGGGGCGGTTCTGAACAAAAAACAACTTATGCGTTAGACAGAAGTTTGGAAGTAGCAAAGCGGGTAATGGAAAGAAGAAAAATTGAATTCACCGAAGCTGATGAAAGGTTGTTCAACAAAGTATTCGACTTAACTAGAGAAGAGCGCAAAAAACGAGGCATGCCTCATTAGTATAAAAATAATGGAGAATTAAAATGAGATTAATAATTCAACCTAATTATGATTTAGTTTCAAAATGGGCAGCTTATCACGTAGCAAAGCGTATTATTAAATTCAATCCAAGCGCAAAAAAACCATTTATTCTTGGGTTGCCAACCGGCTCATCCCCTATCGGTATGTACAAAGAATTGATCAAACTTTATAAGAACAAAAAAGTTTCTTTCAAAAATGCTGTTACGTTTAATATGGATGAATATGTTGGCATTCCGGAAGATCATCCGGAAAGCTATCATTCATTTATGTGGAATAATTTCTTCAAGCATATTGATATTAACAAAAAGAATGTAAACATCCTGAATGGAAATGCAAAGGATTTGAAAAAAGAATGTGAGGAGTACGAGAAGAGAATCGCAAAATATGGCGGTATTAATTTATTTGTAGGCGGAATTGGGCCTGATGGTCATATTGCTTTCAATGAACCCGGTTCATCTTTAGGATCGAGAACAAGAGTAAAAACATTGACTATGGACACAATAATTGCCAACTCAAGGTTTTTTGACAATGATATTAAAAAAGTTCCTAAAACAGCTTTAACCGTTGGCGTAAAAACTGTTCTCGATTCCCAAGAAGTGATAATTCTGATTTCCGGTCACAATAAAGCAAGAGCGTTATCAAAAGTTGTTGAAGAAGGCGTTAATCACATGTGGACGGTAAGCGCGCTGCAGACGCATCCAAAAGGAATTATAGTTTGCGACGATTCCGCAACATTTGAATTAAAGGTGGGAACTGTTCATTATTTTAAGGATATTGAAGCTCCGAACCTTGACCCAAAATCACTTCTAAAATAATTTGGGCGCTTGGATTAGCGCCCGATTATTCCTTTTTATATCTTTTCAAAAACGATTACGGAAATTATGTTTAAAGATTATTTCTATTTAAAGAGATGCGCTCAAGAATTTAACAACGTGTTATCAGGTGAATTGATAACAAGCGTCTATTCGCAGGAGAAAGATCGATTATATTTTTCGTTACCTTGTCCGGAATTACCTGATAGACATTTGATAATTTCTGCAAATCCCCAACTCCCCTTTCTTCAAATTAGAAATAGACACATCCCTGCCAAAAAAAATAAAATTGAGTTTTTTACAGAATTTTTACCTGATGAAATTATTTCTATTGAGATTTCGCCTAAAGATAGAATCATAAAAATTAAGCTGCATGATGGAGTAATCTTTTTCTTTATTCGCGGCAGTAAGAGCAATATCTGTTTTATTAAAAACGACGAAATGTATTTCTTCAAAAAATCGAATGACGAATTTTCAGTTGAAATAGCGAAAGAGCTAAAAAATGCATTTACACCGGAAGGCAACGATACTGAGACTATTTTTGATGAAAACCAGAATTTGGACTACAGTGAAATAAAGCGCTTAAACCCAAGCATATCTAAAAAACTTTTTTTTGAAGCAAAAAGCAGATGCAAAAATAATACAATAGTAGAGTTCAACAAAAATTTAGGGGAATCAATTGAGGAAATTTACAATTCGCCAATTTGTGTTTCTCTCTTAAGACAAGACGGAAGCATGAACTTCCTCCCCGAAACTTTTGTAACAGTTGATATGCAAAATGTGATTGGCGTCTACTCAAATTACAATGACGCAATTTCGAATTACGCAACAAACTTTTATAAATTTCAAAAAGAGTTTAATCTAAGAAAGAGAATCACAGCGCATATTGAAAAAGATTACAAATTCATTTCCGATAAACTGAATAAATTGAAGGGGCGAATAGAAAAAGGAAGCAAAGATGACCTTTATTACAAATTTGGAAACGTCCTCTTAATGAACTTGGATAAAATAATGAAAGGCATGGGTGAGATTACTCTTAAAGATTATGAATCTGAAGCTGAATTAAAAATAAAACTACCTGAGAAACTTACTTCATCTAAAATTGTAAATTATTATTTTGACAAAGCAAAAGATGAAAAGAAGAATTTCGCTAAGTCCAAAGAATTATTCGAAGAAACGAAAAGTAATTATGAAATTATTTCCGCTCATAAGCAATCGTTGAATAATTCTGTTACATTGGACGAATTGGAATCGCTTTCAAAATTGTTGAAAATTAACAACGCTAAAGAAAGAGTAAGTAATTTGAAAGATGGCTTAAAAATGTTCGAGTATTTAATCGAGAACAAGTACAGTTTA
>Ga0180009_10002540_pt1 | contig 21451 bp, 16 predicted proteins | sample OS_PC_MetaG_FD_123537 | JGI IMG/M metagenome (GOLD analysis project Ga0180009, IMG submission 123537) | Groundwater microbial communities from the Aspo Hard Rock Laboratory (HRL) deep subsurface site, Sweden - OS_PC_MetaG | ecosystem: Environmental > Aquatic > Deep subsurface > Groundwater...
AGCCCATCCTACTTTTTCTAAACAAATAATAGCTAAAGTTAAAGTAATGGCGTCTTTGTACATTCCATTATTTTGAAAGCCGTTTCTCGTTATTGTTGCAATAACCTAACCGGACATTGCTGACTTATTGTACCAGTTTATTGAAGCGTGCCTGCAAAGAAATTCCTTTTTCATCGATCTTGATCGAAATCACTTCAGGCTTTAAGGCAAGACTTAAAGGGGTGATGCCGACATCTATCCGATTCTCTATTGTCAGGAGTTTGGTGATATCGATATCCACCAAAGGGGAAAGAAACTTTTTTCTTACTACCTCAACAAAGAGTTTTTCCAGCCATAATGGCATATATTTAACATCAAAACTTGAGAATCGTCCGTGCGCAACCAATCGTAATGCCCCTTTATTTTCTATTATCCCCGGATTCAGTTCAACCGCAACTGTGTTGGATTTGATACCCACTTTGAAGGTGGATTGATCAAATTGGATGGCTGCATCAGTGATCTTCAGCTCTACCAGATTATTGGATTTTGTTCTGACTTCCGCATCTGATATCGAGATTTTGATCTGTTTGTTCTCGTGAACCGGTATAGACGTTTCAAAAGGCAGATTTTGCAGCAACAGCTCATTTATAATCTGGTTTGAGATAGTTAGCTCAATATCAGGCTTTTCTACCGGTTCTGGTTTTAAAGCGGGGACCAACTGTCTTGAGTCAGGATCAACCCTCAACGTTTCTACTAAAAATTTAGATGCCTTAAGAAGGTTTTTCATCTGTAAGAATGTTAATATCTGTGAATTTACTTGAGGTGTAAGTCTGATTCCACTTAAAGGAATTATGTTAACGAGATCGAGAAGCTCACACAAGCGGGAAGTCTGGTATTGAACAAGAAATGTTTATGGAGTGAGCAATCTGCGTTGAGTTTAAATGGATAAGATTGCTTTATTTCTGCAAGGGCAATTCGTACAAATCTGGCTGAATCGATCCTGTTGTGAAAACAGGATCGACAGTTTATTCAACCAATTGAAAGCGATGAATTCTGCAATGGGTCATAACCTTTCTTTTACCCTGTACTTCGTTGACAGGATCAAGCCTAATGGTTTCACATTCGGTAATGGCTTTTTGTGCTGCTGATCCTTTATCAAAGCTGCCAAAGGCAAAACCGCAGACATAAAATCCGTTATCCACTGCAATTGCCAGTGCATTATACCCTTTTGCCAACTGCCCCTGGTAGGATTGAAAACAGGATTCCATACCACTTTCCTGGGAAACCCCCACAGATACAACCAGAAATGTTGCTGCAAACAGGAAAACGAGTTTCTTCATCAGATTCCTCACATTTATAGACTTTTGAAGTGTACAGGTTAAGGCTAAACATTCGTTTTATTCTACCTGTTTTTCTCAAAAAATCAGGTAGAATAATTCAGTTTATTAAACCAAAGATTTATAGCGGTAGATGTCTGAGGTGATCTTTTCGCAAAAGTTTTTTCCCCTGTTCATTCTACCTGTTCGATCGAAAGATAGTTCGTTAAAAGAGAAATGCAGGAAAAAGACCAAATAGCGCCTTGCTTAATCGGTTGACAATGATTTGACAGCCGATTCCGCTGCCAGCCAGCCGGTGGAAAATGCGGCCTGAAGATTGTAACCGCCTGTATCCGCTTGAATATCCAATACTTCTCCCGCAAAAAACAACTGTCTTACCAGTCTGGATTCCATGGTCTTAGGATTTACCTCTTTAACACTGACTCCTCCTGATGTGATAATCGCTTCAGAAAAAGGACGATAGCCGGATATGGAAAAGGGAACCGCTTTTAACCAGTTTCTGATCCGTTTTCTTTCCCCGGCCTGAATCTCATTTCCGGTTATATCCGGCTCAATATTCAGATCTTCCAAACAAAACTGGATCAACTGCCTGGGCAACAGGTTCTTCAAGATCGACTTAAACTGTTTTTTGCCGCTCTGTTGAAACTCCCTTATGAGTCGATCATCAAGGGTTTTATGATCCAATGCCGGTTTAAGATCAATCTGCAATTCCACCTGATTTCCATTGGAAAGCTGATCAACAACTTCATGACTCAAAGTCAGAATAATCGGTCCGGTTACCCCGAATGGAGTAAAAGACATCTCTCCGAATTCCAGGGCAGATCGTTTTCCATTAACCCAGGTTGAGGCAGTCACATTTTTAAGTTGTAAGCCATCCAGGGCTTCAGTTCTACGACCTGCTGTTTCCAAGGGAACCAGGGCCGGTCTGGGAGTTATCACTGTATGTCCCAGCTTTTTTGCTATTCTGTATCCTTCTCCGGTGGACCCGGTGGCGGGATAACTGGCACCGCCTGTTACTAAAATTAATGAGTTGCATTGAATCTCTTCCTGTTTTCCTATTTTGACCAACTTGTTTTTACGTCGCTCCACCGCGCTGATTAAAACTCCCTTAACGGTATCCTGCTCAGTAATAACTTGCTCTACGGCGGTGTTTAACCTTATGGTCACTCCCGATTTTTTCACCCATTGCTCCAAAGCGTTGACGACATCTCCTGCATTACCGCTCTGAGGAAATACCCTGCCCCCTCTTTCAATAACGGTTTTAACACCCTTGGCTTCAAAAAAATTTATTATATGATCGGAAAAAAAACCGGAAAAAGCGGTTCTCAAGAAGCGACCGTTTGGATAAAAATGTTTCAAGAATTCAGCCTGTTCAGCAACATTTGTCAGGTTGCACCTTCCTTTCCCGGTAATGGCAAGTTTTCGACCGACAGCACTCATATGTTCAATCAATAACACGTCTGCTCCGAGTTCGGCCGCCCGACCCGCCGCCATCAGCCCCCCCGCACCTGCACCAACCACTATGATATCCTTTTTTGTCATCTTGATTCCATTTTTAAAAGCCACTCAAACTCAAATTGTCGCAAAACCGTATCTCCCAATAGAACAAGTATTTAATTTTCTAAATTTTGATTTTTCTTTTTATATTGACTAGACTTATAACTGATGTTTGAACACAATTTTTTTTCCGGATAACTATATCACAATTGAGAATTTTCTGAATTAAAACCTGATATAACATTAGAACTGGTATGAGAAAGCGACGGATACCGGATGAAAAAATCGCAGAGATTGTTTCCGATGTTAATTTTAATACCGTTTCCAGCAAGTGGATGCCGAATCTGGAAAAATGTTTCCACAAGGTGTTGAAGTATGAATACTACCTCAACAAAATACCGGATAATCTGGCATTGCCTAAGTATCGTAAACTGGTGATCCGGATTGTGTATCGGTTGTTTTGTCAGATTCATCCAGCGAAGCTTGAATTTACCAGAGATATTCGTAATCCGGACCCGATCATCGGTCAGTTTATGGATTACCTGGTTGAGGCGGAAATTAATCGAAAACAGTATATATTGGATAATAATCCGTTAACTCAAGATAGCATACGATCTGCCCTGTTTAATTTAAAGAGAGAATTTGAGATTTGATTCTCTTGTTTGATAACGATCGCAAATTGATGCGATATTAACCAACCTCGCTTTGAGGTTGTTTCATTAACCTGACCAAAGGATTCCTCATGAACGTCGATGAACTCAATGCAAAATACGATGAGATTTACAATCGAAATGCTGAAATACAGCAATTGCTGACAGAAGTGAAAGACTACAACGACATACTTTTCTTTCTATACGGAACGGAAATAAAACGCCCCAATATTGTGCTGAACACCATGATCGATAATTACGAAGGGCTTATCTTCAAGCTGAGAGAATCCCATAAGGAGATTAAAGCCAGCCTGAAGGAATTCGGTGATGAGCAGGAACTGGCTGAAGGTGTTTCCAATAATGACAACCTGTCAGAGAAGGTCAAAGAACTGATTCTGTGGAAATTGAGAAGGCTCTTCATGGTTTACGACGAAGAACCGATTCTACCCTATGTGAAAGGTGATTTCCTGGCTGCGGAACTAATAGGCAAAACCAAAACCACAGTTCCTTCAGCAAAACCAACCCCTGTTAAAAAAGAGGATAACTCTCCTAGGGTAACCCCGGAAGGAGGAGTATTCCCGGAAAAAGAGCAGTCAAACGACAAAAACTGACATTGTAAACGCGGAATTGAAGTCACCGGTTTTCAATTCCGCGTAACACCGAAAAATATCAGATCACTTCCTCAACTCCTCCACCTGTTTATAAACTGAACAGTTTATCCGTATTAAGCATCCTTTTTACTGAAACAGCGTTGAATATCCAATAGTATGCAGTTACACTTAATGACTCGCAACATTTATTCCGTGTAACAGGAGAGTATAAATCAGACCTATCAGGGAGAAGGATCATGAAACGGATTGGTGCACATGTCAGCGCCAGCGGAGGAGTTGAAAACGCCCCTTTGAATGCGGAGAAAATCGGAGCCAGTGCTTTTGGACTGTTTGTTAAGAACCAGAGGCGATGGGAAGCAAAGCCACTTAGCAAAAAGAGTATTACCGAGTTCAAAAAAAACTGTGAAAAAGTTGGGATCGATACGGACTTTATTTTGCCCCATGATGGATACCTGATCAACCTCGGACATCCGGACAGGGAAGCACTGACTAAATCCAGAGATGCTTTCATAGATGAAATGAAGCGTTGTCATCAACTGCAGTTAAAACTCCTCAACTTTCACCCCGGCAGTCACCTCAATAAAATATCACCGGAGGAATGCCTTGGCCTGATCGCTGAATCGATAAACCTGGTGCATGAAGCAGTTCCGGAAGTAATCGCAGTGATCGAAAACACTGCGGGTCAGGGTACCAATCTCGGTTTTGAGTTTGAACAACTGGCTGCCATCATCAATCAGGTCAATGACAAATCAAGAGTAGGGGTCTGCCTTGACACCTGTCATACCTTTGTTGCCGGATATGATCTTTCCACCGCAAAGGCTTGTGACACAACTTTCGAACAATTCTCCTCCATCATTGGATTCAATTATTTAAAGGGGATGCACCTCAACGATACCAAAAAGGAACTGGGAAGCCGGGTCGATCGACATCAAAGCCTGGGAAAAGGAAAATTGGGGCTTGAAGTGTTTAAATATATTATGAACGATGAGCGCTTTGAAGAGATTCCCATGATTCTGGAAACAGTCGATGAAACCATCTGGGATCTGGAGATTCAAATGTTGCTTGATATGATTGAGGATTAACAGAGGTAGAAGCCAACGCTCCTGCAGTTTCATTTTCCCAGGTAAAATATAGGGATATTATATAATACAAGGATTGTAACCAATGAAAAAAACACCAAAAAACATCATTGATTTTCATGTTCACCTGTTCCCCGATAAACTTTTTGATGCCATCTGGGAATACTTCGGATCTGTCTACAAATGGAATGTCATTCATAAATTCTATTACAAAGAGTGCGTTGAACACCTCAATGTTCGCAATGTCAGTCATATTATCTATTCCAATTATGCTCATAAACCAGGCGTGGCAGAAGCCTTAAATCGATGGAATAAAGAGATACTGGATGAGATCCCCAATTTATACTGCTTTGCAGCTTTTCACCCCGGTGACGAGAAAGCCCTTGATGTCGCCCGGGATATTCTGGATCACCCCAAAGTGTTGGGATTTAAGCTTCAATTGCTGGTGCAGGATTTCTATCCCCATGATGAACGTTTATTTCCACTCTATGAGTTGATGATTGACCGAAATAAGCGGATTCTATTTCACGCGGGAACCGGCCCTACCGGGAATCAATATGTTGGCTATCAGCAGTTCATTAAAGTGTTAAAACGATACCCGCAGCTACATGCCAACGTCGCCCATATGGGCGGTCTTGAATATCAGGAATTCATAGATCTGTTGCCCCAATATCCCAATCTGTACCTGGATACCTCCTTTTCCTTCCATAAATCGATGGGCTCGGGATTTAATCTTGATCCCCAGTTTTTAGAACAGAATCGAGAGCAGCTTGTCTACGGCTCCGACTTTCCAAATCTTATCTTCCCCCGAGAAGAGGAGATAGAGGTCTTACTGGATTATAACCTCTCCGATGAGTTTTACCGGAAACTGTTTTTTGAAAACGGAATGCGCCTGATCAACCAACACACCAACCAATAGTGCCATATGAATAAGAGTAATAGCTTAAGCCCTGAAAAGCCGGGTTCGCCGCCGGTAGCCGTTCCCGCGTCCACAGTTATCCTGGCCAGGAATGGAAAGCAAGGAGTGGAAATTTTTATGGTTCTCAGGCATCACCAGATCGATTTTGCATCCGGCGCCCTGGTCTTTCCGGGTGGAAAAGTGGAAGAGCGGGATCTGGATTCACGTTTTATGGAAGTCTCTAATTCCCAGCTCGACCCGGGACTGAAACCCTGTTATTTAATAGCCGCTATCAGGGAGACCTACGAAGAGAGTGGTATCCTGCTGGCCATGGAACCCGATGGCAGTGAAATCACCGCTGAAAGGTTGAATACCCTGTTCCATTACCGTAAAAAACTTGAGAATAATAATATCGGATTGTATGAGTTCTTGAAAAAAGAAAACCTGGTGGCCGACACCAGAAGTCTTGTATCTTATGCCCATTGGATTACTCCGATTGTCATGCCAAAACGATTTGATACCCACTTCTTTCTGGTCAAGGCACCTGAAGGTCAAATTGGAAAACATGATGGTTCCGAATCGGTTGATTCCCTGTGGATCACCCCTAAACAAGCTTTGCTGGACTATGAGCAGGGAAAAAGAACCATTGTGTTTCCCACCCGAATGAATATTAGAAAACTGCTCCCTTTTGATACAGTTGAACAGGTAATGGAAACCGTAAAAAAAGAAAAGCTCGAAACAATCTGTCCCTGGATAGAGGATAGAAAAGAGGGGCAGTTTCTCTGTATTCCAAAGGAAGCGGGGTATGGTATTTCGGAAATCTCTGTGGAACAACTGCTAAAAAACGGCGGATAAACGGAGATGTGGATCTGCCGGCGCAGACCCACAATGAATTGTCTTAGCTGAAGAGCTTATCGATACCCAATTCTTTCATCCTCGCCGGTGTCGGGCCTCCAATTGCTTCATCCCAACCAACCGTCTCAAAGAACTCGCGTTGCATACCATCAATATCAATGGTGACACCTTTCAATGGCCCGGAGGTCAGAGGCTTCGTTCCGATTGCCCTGTCCGGCAGTCTACTGTCTTCCTGCTTCAGTCCTTCCCGGACATTGAACGCTTTCCTTAAGCTTAGAATTCTTAATCCTATTTGATAGTAATCTTCCATTGATAAATTCCAACCGGTTGCGGCATTAATATAATCACCAATGGGAACCAGGGACACCAAAGGGGCAAAATGACACATGCCACATCCGTTTATCAATTGCATCAATACGGTACCAGCAGCCTGCTGTTTGACCTCTTTTGCCATTTTGCCTTTTGATTTTTTTATGGCTTTCTTAACTTCGGGGAATAGCTTTTTCACATGATACAATGTCGAATAGCTGAAACTGCTGACGGTATGACGACCCGGGGTTGGTTCCACTTGATAGGCGATTCCGAATCCGGCGTCCAATCTTGAATCATGCATGGGCAATTCCTGTCCTCCAGCATGGATAGCGTATTTTTCGGCTCCTTTACCGATTTTTTTGGCCGCAACCCTTGATCCGTCAGCCAGAATATCACCAAATCCTTCCCGATTGATAATCATCTCGGTTAACTTCACCATCTCTTTGGATCGTCCCCAACCCAGTTTCAAACCACCGGTGGTTTCCTCGTTAATTAGCCCGTTCTCAAAACACTCAACCGCAAAGGCAACCGTTCCGCCCGTCGAAATTGTATCGATTCCGGCACGGTTGCAAAGCTCGTTGCATTCAATAATGGCGTCATAATCATCATTTAACTGCATTCCACCAAAAGCGCCCCAGGCTTCATATTCCGTCTTGTGGCCTTCAGTTCCGGCAAATTTTCCTTTTTTGATATCGACAATACCTCCGCACCCCATGGGGCACTGCTGACAAGCATACTTCTTCTTCTGATCGGCAATCACCTTGTCCGGGCTGATGTTTAACGCCTTCGCATAGGTAAAATCGGAATGCCCCACACCACCCCAGTTTTTGATGGGCATATCACCAACCATTACCGAATAAACATTGGAACCGGGAGTTCCGTACGTTTTAAAAACCTCTTTAAACAGATCGGTTGTGGGAGGAACGCTGACACCGGTTTTTGCGATCAGTTTACCTACAAAACCCATGAACTTGACCGTTAGTCTGTCTGTTCCCCTGGACTTTCTTATGGTCTTCTGTATGGATTGGGTCAGTTCTTTCATCTTTGCCGCATTCGCCACCGGCACCTTCAGATTTCCTCTGAATGAAACTGCCTTGAGCTTTTTTGAACCCATAATGGCACCCATGCCCGACCGACCGGCAATTCTTCCATCATCCGTCGTTACACCTGAAATAAAAGAAAGCTTTTCACCGGCCACTCCAATCGAAGCAACCTGCACTCGTTTATCGCCTAATTCACTCTTGATCGCTTGATTAGTCTCGACATTATCTTTTCCCCAAAGCGATGATGCATCCTTGAACTCAATCTTCTCATCGGTAATGTTCACCCAGACCGGTTTTTTTGAAACACCTGTAAAAAACACGGCATCATAACCACTGCGCTTAATCTCCCTGGATAAAAATCCGCCGGAATTTGAATCCCCCCATCCCCCGGTCAAAGGAGACTTTCCCACAACCATAAACCGTCCTGAAAAGGAGGTGTTGGTTCCGGTCAATAATCCCGAGCAGAAACCCAAATGTGCTTCAGGAGCCAGCGGATCAATTCCGGCTTTTTGCCGCTCCGTAATGATGGCTGCACCCAGTCCGTAACCGGACAGGTATTTTTTATAGAAATCCTCTTCCAATTCCACCACTTCCGTCTTCTGCTTTGTTAAATCAATAACACAATACTTACCCATAAATCCGCCAGCCATGACAGTCTCCTTTTTGCAGATTTGATATTATCGAACAATTTATTCTCAATGCCGATCTGTAGGATATAGACCTCTACTAGTTTGCTCTGAAACACTAATAAAATTCAACAAGTGTGTCAATCTCTTATTAACAAAGGGGTCAAGTCTACTGTTGACTCAATAAATTGAGTCAACAGTAGACTTGACCCCTTTGAGGTTTCCAAAAAAAACGAGGATTTTGAGATAACAATCCCCGTTCTTTTTTTGCCTTATGATGACTATCTATGGATTACAGTCCACCGAAGCCTTCATCGGAAATATCAATGGCAGCCGGGCAGAAATCGATGATGGTGCTCATCCTGCCGATACTGGTTGGTACTATTGTTCTGATAAAGAATTCAGCAGTCTTCACCTGACCGTCATAGAAAGCAACATCCTTTTTCTTTGGATTGTCTTCGAGTTTCTGGCTGGCGACCATAGCTCTCCACAACAACATCCAGGCCATGATAGTATCACCCATTACATCAAGGTAGGGAAGTGAATGGGCAAAAGCTATTTTATAATTGAGACTCATGGCATTTTTGCCGAGGTGTCCGGCAACTTCACCCAGTTTGTTAACCATGCCCTCAACTCTTTCCGCCAGATCTTTGGTAGCTTCCACTTCCTTGGCAGCGTTTACTATTTTCATAATCTCACCCAGGAATGCCATGAAAACCTTTCCACCTTCCATTCCCATTTTTCGGCCCAGCAGATCCATAGCCTGAATCCCGCAGGTTCCTTCATAGATTGAGGTGATTTTACAATCTCTCATGTACTGTTCCACCAGATAATCCTTGGTATAACCGGCACCTGCGTACACCTGAACAGCTTGAACACAAACATCATACCCCTTGTTTGCCAGGTAGCTTTTGATAATCGGAGTCAGCAGCTCATACATGCTATTGGCCAGTTTTTTTATCTCTTCAGTTTCACCAAGATGTGACATCTCTTTTTGGTAGTCCATGTACTGATAAAAGCTCCTTAGACCACTCACGTAGGATTTCATCCAGAGGAGATTTCTTCTAACGTCAGGGTGGTTGATAATAGCTACTGAAGGAGCATCATGCGGTTGACCCAGTTCACGCATCTGAATTCTTTCACGTGCATAGTTAACAGCCATTAAATAGGCAGCGGAAGCATATGCCAGGGCCTGTTGACCTGTATGCATCCTTGCTCCGTTCATCATGTTAAACATGATTTTCATCCCTTCATTTTCATTTCCCAACAGGTAACCAATACAGGTACCCTTGGCTCCCATTGCCATGCTGCAGGTAGCACTGGCTTTAATTCCGTGCTTATGCTCAATACCGGTGCACCAGATATCATTCCTGTCCCCAAGACTTCCATCGTCATTTACAAAAAACTTCGGAACGATAAAGATCGAAATCCCTTTTGTTCCTACCGGTGCACCTTCAATTCTTGCCAATACCGGATGAATAATATTATCACACAGATCATGCTCGCCATTGGTAATAAAAATTTTATTCCCGGACAAAGAATAAGTTCCATCATCATTTTTTACCGCTGTTGTCTCCAAAGCTCCAACATCAGATCCGGCACTGGATTCAGTCAAAAGCATGGTTCCGCCCCATTCGGCTGAAACCAGTTTTTTTACATAGGTCTTTTTCTGTTCTTCAGTACCATACATGGCGATCATGGCAGCCGTTCCGTTACCCATGCTTAAATAAGCATTCAACGGCCAGTTGGCAGCCATAAAGTACTCGGCCACTGCAGAAGAGATAAAATCAGGAGCTCCCTGCCCACCCATCTCTTCAGGAATCATCAGGTTGCCCCAATCGCCTTCCTTCATCAGTTCAAATACAGGTTTCATGCACTCCGGAACCTTGACAACTCCATCCTTGAATTCCAGTCCGACATCCTCACTCTCCGCCATGGTTGGAAGCATTTCGTTAATTGCTATCTTTCTTGCTTCCTTTAAAATCATATCGCAAGTCTTTCTATTAAACGCGGCAAACTGTTCGCTCTTCAGAAACTCTTCATTATCAAACTGCTCCCAGATAACAAATTCCATGTCGCGTTGATCAACTAATTGTTGGGCCATATTCTTCCTCTTCTCTGGTTAATGTAACTTTCAGACCTAGGTCAGTTAACTAAAACAGTATAAAATTACACTCCCATTTTTGACTGTTCACCACTCTGGCAAAAAGAAACTGATAAAAAAATAACCTTCCTGGCTTCTTTTGTTGATTTTCAAATCAATAATGTGAGTAAAGTACGGGAAAAACCAAATTTGATCTCTTCATCATATTTAGTAAAGCTGGTTAAATTATGCGATCTAGGGTGATCAATGTCAAGATTTTACGAACGAACGTTCATTTTTTTGTTGATCAAAATCAGTTCGGATTTGATTTTCTGGCAGACAACGAATAAGCCGACTTTTTCGCCTTATTCGTTAAGCTGTTTAATAAGACGACTCGATTATAATCTGCACATTCTTGAAAAGGGATGTTGAACCAAGGAATTGAGATTGAGGAGTCTGTATCGAGGATTATTAGTGTTATCTATAAGTTTAAAACAAATGAACAGTTCTGCATTAAGTTACGGGATATAGCACTGTCATTCCGGCCTTGAGCCGGAATCTATTGATATTGAGTGCATTCCCTGGATGCCGGGTCAAGCCCGGCATGACAGCACGTGGCATGCTGCAGGGGAATTAAGCCAAAAGCGATTGAAGTTACACTCGGTTTTGTAAAACTACTAACATTGATTCATATTTCTATCAGAATTAATTAATAATAATAACGTCTTATAGTTACTGTAATACTCCCTTTAAATACTGTCCGGTGTAACTGTGTTTCGATCTGGTTACTTTTTCCGGAGTGCCTTCGGCAATAATTTTTCCTCCTTCCTTGCCACCGTCAGGTCCCATATCTATTATCCAATCAGCACATTTGATCACATCCAGGTTGTGTTCAATCACTATCACGGAGTTCCCGTTATCGACCAGTTGGTGCAGCACGTTCAGTAAGAGCCTGATGTCATTAAAATGTAAGCCTGTGGTGGGTTCATCCAGAATATACAGTGTCCGACCTGTGTCTTTTTTTGCCAATTCACGAGCCAGCTTGATCCGCTGTGCCTCGCCGCCGGAAAGGGTGGTTGCGGGTTGCCCCAGTTTTATATAGGTCAGTCCGACCTCTTTCAGGGTATCTAAAACTGTCTTGATTTTCGGCTGGTTGGAAAAAACCTCCAGGGCATCCCGGACCGAGAGATCCAGGATATCGCTTATGGAATGTCCCTTATAGAGTATTTCCAGGGTGGAATTGTTAAACCGCTTACCAAAACATGTTTCGCAAGGGACAAAAACATCGGCCAGGAAATGCATTTCGACTTTTATGTAGCCATCACCTTTGCATTGCTCACAACGTCCACCCTTAACATTAAAAGAAAAACGACCTTTTTTATACCCCCTCGCTTTGGATTCCGGTAAGACGGAAAACAGGTCCCGAATATGGTCAAATACCTTGGTATAGGTAGCCGGATTGCTCCTGGGAGTCCGACCGATTGCTCTTTGATCAATATTGATGATTTTATCCAGATGGGAAAGCCCCAATATCTCCTTGTGTTCTCCGACTTCAAGGCTGGCTTTATGGATTTTTTTTGCCAGCGCCGGATAGAGAATCTGGTTTATCAAGGTGGATTTTCCTGCTCCGGATACTCCGGTTACAGCGGTGAAAACTCCCAGGGGAATCTTGACATCGATATTTTTAAGATTGTTGGCTGCTGCTTTCTTAATGGTAATCCATTGATCTCCGGTACTTTTGGGTGTCCTTCTTTTCTTCGGGATTTCGATTTTTTCCACACCACATAAAAACCGCCCGGTAAGGGACGCCTTATTTTGTCGGATTTCTTCCGGGGTCCCTTGGGCGACAATCTCGCCTCCAAGTCTTCCGGCCCCCGGCCCGATATCTAAAACCCAATCGGCCTGCTCAATTGTTTCCTGATCATGCTCCACAACTATCAGGGTATTGCCGATATCCCGCAAATGACAAAGACTGTCAAGCAGTTTCCTGTTATCCTTTTGGTGCAACCCTATGGAAGGTTCATCCAGAATGTATAGTACTCCTGTTAACTCGGAGCCGATCTGGGATGCCAACCTGATCCTCTGGGATTCGCCCCCCGAAAGGGTCGGCCCTTTCCGATCCAGGGAAAGATAGTTAAGTCCAACATTGATGAGGAAACCAAGGCGATTGGTGATCTCTTTCAGCAACTCCTCGGCGATCATTTTTTTATTGCCATCAAGTTCCAGTTTACTTAAAAATTCAAAGGTTTCAAAAATCGTCATGGAGGTGATATCAATAATGGACTTATCTTCTATTTTTACATGCAGAATTTCAGGCTGCAGTCTCTTCCCCTGACAGACAGGGCAGGTCTGATTCGACATGAAGGTGGCATACCAGGATTTGGTGCCTTCCGAATTGGTCTGCAAATAGCGTCGCATCAGGGTGTTCATAATCCCTTCAAATTTGGTGACAATCGAACCCTGCATTTTTTGAGAGTTAAAATCGACCACCATCTCCTGATCACCGGAGCCGAACAGGAAAACATCCTTATGATTCTTCGGTAATTCCTGCCAAGGGGTATCAAAATTGATCTTCCATTTCCTCTGAACCGCTTCCAGGTGCTTCATCCCCCATGAATCATTCTTTTTGCCGCCATTGGCAAAATAGTTTTTCCATGGAACAACAGCACCTTGGTTAATACTCAAATTTTGGTCCGGAATAATCTTGTCCTCATCCATGGAAAGAACAGTTCCAATACCATTACACTCGGGGCACATCCCGCGGGGGGAATTAAACGAAAAGAGGGTCGGTTCCAGTTCGGGATAGGCGAAACCGCAACAGGAACGAGATTCACTCATGCGAATATCCCTGTTATCATCAGTATGGACAATCAACTGGCCTTTTCCTAATCTAAGAGCTGTTTCCACGGAATCGGTTAACCGCTTTCGAAAACTGTCTTCTGCCTTAATCTTTAAGCGATCAATCACCACTTCAATATCATGCTTTTTATGTTTGGCCAGTGCCTGAACATTATCAACTGTTTGGACAACCCCATCGACTCTAACCCGGGTATATCCCTCCCGATTCAATTCATCCAGTAGCTCTTTGTGCTCACCCTTCCGGCTTTCCACCAACGGAGAAAGCACCAAAATGGATGAAAGAGAGGGGATTTTCAGAATCTGCTCCACCATGCTGTTAGCATCGCCTCTTCCCACCTCTTTCCCGCACTTGTGACAATACTGAACACCAATCCGGGCAAACAGGACACGCAGGTAATCATAAATTTCAGTAATGGTGCCAACAGTCGACCGGGGATTCTTTGATGCAGACTTCTGCTCAATGGATATTGTTGGAGATAATCCCTTAATCATTTCATATTTTGGTTTCTCCATTTGACCAATAAACTGGCGGGCATAAGATGATAAAGACTCAATGTAACGACGCTGCCCCTCCGCAAAAATAGTGTCAAACGCCAAACTGGATTTTCCGGAACCGGAAACGCCGGTAAAAACGATCAGTTTCTTTTTGGGAAGTTCAACAGTGACATTTTTTAAATTATGCTCTCTCGCCCCTTTCACAATAATGTGATCTAATTCACTGGAGCTGTTTCGGCTTTGATTGTTATTCATGGATTACGAATGATAATAAACTGATTATTACATGTGATCAGGTCGGAGCTAAAAACAATCTCATGTTTCAAAAAAACCCAAACATCACCTAAAATGATCTATCGATCAACACAATTTTCACCCTATCATTTTATTGATGATAGGGTGAAATCGACGGGGATTGCCAATTAGTTAATTAATTGTCTGTGCCAGTCTCATCAAGTAGAAGTTTTGGGATCAATTGAACTAAAATAGACAAATTCTATTTAATAAAGCAAGTACAAATGTTCACTTTATTGATACAGAATTGAATTCTTCCGCTGATTATATAAAAAGTAAATATTATCAAAAAGGTAAGGATTATTGAAAGATGCGATATTAAGATTTGATTGGATCAATCAACTTCATTAATATATGGAACTTATAGGGAAAAGCGATAATGCAGGGTAGATATTGGAGAGGATTAATGTGATATGGCAAAAGTTAAAAAATACAAAACCCTAGTCACCCACCCTGCACTATGATGCGCTTGATTCCGAGGCTTGATCAAGGCTTCCAAGTCATTATCGTTGCGATTGCTTGATAGATTGTGTTGTTTAATAGTCAGTGAATTCGGCTGCTCCTTGTCAGATCATTGCTATGATATAACTTATGCTTTTTTCACTGAATAAACTCCAATTTTGACTTGCGGACCATGTGAATTAAGATGATTCTAGGCATATGCTCATTATTAGTCAAGTATAATTTAAACCCGAGAATTTCCGACTGTGATCTTCTTCCTAAGTAACACTATGAAATAATGAAATTTTAGGAGAACAGCGACCCTCTCAGTCTTATTATAAGGAGATGATTGTTGACATTTTAATATTAATCTAACCCTCATTTAAATGAATTCGATTAAACCCAAATTCCAATTCAAGGCATGAAAAAACAAGCGCAAATTGTTAGCATCATTGTTTTTTTTATTATCTCTTTGAATGTTAAGCTCCGGGCCTTGGAACTTTATTCAATTGTTCATCCCGGATGCCAATCCACTACCGGTTTGATTATCAATGTTGATACCGAGAGGATCTATCTGTTAAAAACCGATGGCAGCATTTCGGAACTGCCGAAAAAAAGTGTTGAGTACATTCTGGTGTTTAATGTTCTGGACAATCCCATACAACAGATCGATTTAACCGGCAGTCTGAGGGATTTTGCTCGCAAGGTCGATGTTCAGGGAGAAGTGGAATATTCTTTTACCGGTTGGCCGATCCGTTTTCAGGAAGAGCTGATTGTCTTTTATGACATTGAAGGAAAAACTCACCTGGTCGACATTGAACTTATACAGGGCTTTGAACTGGCTGGTGAAATCGCTCCCGAAATCAGACCAATCCCCCAGTTTAAAGAAAATCAATTCGGGTTTGGTACAAATCTCCCGGGCTGTGTACAAAAAACCGAACCCATAATGGATAGTGTACAACCCACCCGCATGATCAGTGATCAGATTAAGATCTCTAAATTCCTGTCAGTATATGAGAAAGGATTTATCAAACTGGATCGTTTTCAAAAGAGAACCTCCTTTTATGCCCGTCCTTATCTCTATAACAAAAAGACCAAGGTTGGCATTGTTGTAGACCGAGAAGATTATAAGGAGGAACTTCCCTACGGGTTCCCCCTGAACTTTCAGTGGCCGACAGGAAGCAATTTCGGGCCCCAGGGGATTCTGAATATTGGTTCGAATACCAATGAATACTTGCCCAATGTCGAACCGGTTTTTGGTGTTAAATTTTCCGGAAAATATCACTTTCTTTCCGTCTTTTTTTCTGGAAACTCCTGGGCTTTTGCTTACGGGCAAAAATATGTTATTGAAAACCGCTCCTGGTTTAAGGAATATTTTAAAAAAAGAGATCCGGACGATATACTCGTGTTACCCCAATACAACCAGGTTGCCATGACAGGTCTTGAATGGGGCTCCTACTCTTTTGCAGCCGGATACTATTATCCCATAATCTGCCTCCAGGGAAACGGACTGTTCCGTGAAATTGTAACGGAACAGTCGATACCCATCGCCAGTCTGAGTTACATCACCCCCAGGTATAAACTCCAGTTTCTTGGTGCGGATATGAAGTTTCAATCCAATAACCCCTCAGACGATTTTATCAACCTGATATACGCAGAAGAGATGTCCCAGGAGGTGGCCATCACCTCAGCGTCCCAGGAACTGCTCAACGAAATGAACAGCTATGATCTGCAATCCCAATTCTTCAGGATAAATTTTGATTATGACATAACCAGGGAGATTCAATTTGGACTCAGCGAGGTGATCTTCTATGGAGATTATGTGGAGTCTTTTCCCGGTTCGAATTACGAGCTGTCTTATCGTCAGCACATCACCTCTGCCCGTATTGAGCAAGAGTTTGGTGATTATGTTTCCCTAAAGGGCTATCTCAACTTTTTTATCCGTCAATTTCATTCCAAATCAAATGATGATGAAGAAGATACCGCACGCAATGATGTCTCATTCACAGTGGTTGTTGAATTTATCCTGTAAAATTATTCGCCCGGGATTGATGCTGTTTGTTTTTATATTTGCCAGCAACCACCTATTGGCAGTTAATATATCTGCAATCTATTCATCAGCCTGCATTCGGGATACCGGTGTCATCATCAGCGTTGATGATAATACTCTGCAATTGATGACATTAAAAGGTGAAATTCGCAGCATCCCCAGGTTTGATATTATCTACATCACTAATTATCCGGTCGGTAGCATCCAGATCCGGGAAATAGTCAATCCGGAAGAATCGGATATTATAACCGTTAAAACCATTTACGAGAACGAAGTTGTGGACATGGTTAAGGGGTGGATGATTGACTATTCCGAGGATCAGATCTCCTTTTTAACAACATCAGGAACTCAAACCATCATTGATACCGCAGATATCTGGGATATTGATATCACCCCAATGGACGGAAAGTCGGCAACTCAGAAATCGGAAACCATTGCCTATCGTTTTGTCCATCCCTACCCCTTTATGCATTGTAAACAGGAGGTCGATGGGGACAGGGAAGATAAACCGGTTCACACCATTTATCCTCAACACCTGCTGGAAGATCCCTTATTGATTAAAAGGGAGCTGGATCGATTAAAAGAGGGGTACGACCGAATCAGGAAATATGAGAACAACAGGCGATTTTACCCGGTGCCCCAGGTTTACGATAACGAAACCTCTCTGGGAGTCTGGATCAATCTGGGAAATCGTTTTGGTTCTTCCAAAAACAGGAGCAACAGTTTTATTCCTTCCATCGTTCGCGAATCAACTGATGGGCCCTTCAGCTTTCAAAGTCTTTTTATCACTGGAAGCTACCCCATGTTTTTCAGCGTCCACGAAGAACCGCAAATCCAGGCTTACTATAAGATGAAAGCCAGCTATATCCACTTTTCCATTATGCTGGATCTGAGCCTTTACACCATGGGATCAGGTAAATACCGATGGACCGAGGAGGATCTTGAAGCACATGATGACCGGGAAAATGAATTCCTGCACTTGGCCGGAGGATTTGATTTTGGACCTTTTTCCCTGGATATGACCGTTATTAACAAGATGTACTACGCTGTCCAGCAGGGGGCCAATTTCCACGATGAAGATATGGATGTGGATAAAGGCAGCATCTCCTATCACAACCGGTTTTTTCGTATGGAACTCTATCATGGCTTTGGTTATGACCGAAAACCAAAACTGATTACCATGCCGGATGATGTTTCCGACTGGGAAGAAGCCTGGATTGATGCTTATAATGAGCACTTGCGGTCCATCGCGGACTATTATGCTAATTTTCAGTTTTATCGCTTTAATCTTGACCTGTTTAACTTTGGTAAATTGCACCCGAAATACTCTTTGATATACAGAACCTTGGACTTTGAACGAAAACCGAACGGAGACGGATTAGGGGCATTTAAGTACGCCAGCCGGTCGGTAACAAACGCACTTTACCTCTCTTACCCTATAGCTGATCAACTAAAGCTCAGCGGTTATATTTCTGTGGAAATCCAGGAGAAAAAATTCGGCGAAGAGAAACTGGATGAGGAAAAAGCCAACACCTATCCCAAGGGAGGACTTTCGCTGGCTCTTCTATTTTAAGTTAGGGCGCCCTATGATGGGCGCCGGACAAATAATCTGATTCCAACAATTTGATACAGCAGTCAGAATGGCCTATCTCAGCTCAAACAGAAAGCACTCTCCAGGTAAAACTGAGATATTTTTTTCTGGCCAGCTGTTACCTTTCTCGTCAATCCCACCAATTTTGTAGTCACCAGAAGCCACTTCCAAAGAACTAATAGCTTTGTTGGTCTCTTGTCCACATGTGGGTTCTGAATCAGTGTACCCTGTCAACAGAGCTTTGGTCTTACCATTAATCTTGACTTCCAGGTTGCTGCAATCTTCACAAGAGGTCCAAATCGATATGATCGCGCCGGATGCCGTTTCTGATTTGTTTGCAGTTTCTAAACCGGGACTTGTATATATACTTCCGCAATTGGAACTCAGATAGTAGTATGTTCCACCAGCGTATAAATACCCACTGCATGAAAGTGAACCACTTTGGTAATTGTAATTATAGTTCCAGGTCATGGAAAAAGATCCATAGCTACCGGAAATACTCAAAGAGCCAGTATATTTACTCGTATAACTACTGGTGGAACTAGAACTGGTGTATGTAAACGTCTGGGTGAGCGTTCCGGACAGAGTTATACCTCCGTAAGAGTAACTACTGAAGGTGATGGTATATCGCCCATAATCTGAATCGGAATTATAGTAGAATACCAGTTTTACTTTACCGTCACTACTTGTATAAGTTGTTGTTGTTGCTTGGGGAAGGTTGGTTTCGGTTGTTTCTGAATCTTGATAATCTGAAACGATCTGGCTGAGAAATTCTTTTGATCTCAATAACTTCATACTATTGTCAATCTCTTTGATGACCTGTTCTTCACTGGGCGGAGTGGAAGTTGATCCCGAAATAGCTGACGAAATCCCCATCGCAACCGCCGTCATTGAGCTGGAAACAGCAGTCGTGGATGGTCCACTTGAATCACCATCATCTCCATAGTCATAATCTTCGGATTCTGATGAATCATCATCTGATGAATCATCAGAGAATGGTATTGGCAAACAACCGCCTACAAAAAAGCTCAGAGCTGTGAACAATGTGACGAAAAAAAATAAATTTTTAAAACGAGTTAACATACCTCCTCCTTACACCAGAATTGGTGTGACCGAGTTCTGAGATTAAAACACCAAATATAAAAACAATTGGTAATGGCTTTGCTATTGAAATGCCATTACCTGCCCCTCCAAAAAAACTCTTTTTAATTACTTAATTTAATAGAGATTCTATAAAACCAGGTAGTATCACTCAATTTAGAACCTGGTATAAAGTGTCCAACAAACTTTACTATCCCGGATAGAATCGTCCAGTTTTTTGGACAATTAATTGTTAAGTCCGCATTAAGGTAAATCCAGAAGATCTTTTCAGTTTTAACGATTGCATGACAGCCATAAAGCCAGAAACCACAGCCTTCATAGATATTTTACGATGATATCATCTGGATCTTAAAAGGAACCTAATCATAAACAAGGTGTTATAGTCAAGAAGAAAAACAGTTCAGCAGAATACAGAACAAGCGGGTAATATTTCTTTAGTAATTCAAGAGAGATAACAGGTGAGGAAAAACTGGATGAGGAAAAGACCAGTATCTACCCCAAGGAAGTACTTTCGCTGGCTCTTTTGTTTTGAGTGATGGGCCAAGCGATTGCTTACGAATCGCTTGGTTCATTTTTATTCAGCCCAGGCCGGCATGGCCTTCAGGTAATTATCGGCTCTTTTCATAAAATCCACACCCTCTTTTTCAGGTGCAAACATCTTCAGCCATTCCGCAATACCTGCCTGAACTGCTTCTCGCGGTTGAAGCTTTTCGTTTTCATCTGCACAATATTTACAGAATATGGTTGAAGAAGCGTGTTTGGTATCATCCATCATGGGCATACCGCAGGACTGACAAAATTTATCGAACATATTCACCTCGCTAATGAGTTAAGAAATGAGTTTTTTAACAACAAGTCCATTTCAGTATAGACGAGGCGTTTGACACCATTGTGTCAGGTTTCATATTTCGCCATGATTTTTTCTATTATTTCCCATACCAACCAGTTAACTACAGGTGGCAAAATCGCCCTTTATCTGGAAAAAGCCGTAAAATATTTCGAAGCGTGGTTAATCAAACCGATTCCGGTTATTCAGTCTTCTCAATCTGTTTTGGTTCTCTATCCTCAACTTGAGGAATGCGCTTGTTCAAGGATGTCTGCAGCTTTTTGGTTTCTTCCAGTAAGCCTTTCAGAATTTTTGTATTCTCAACATTTATTTCACGAGTGCTTAATGTTGTCAAAAAATGACCTGCAATCAGCACTCCGGCAACAAAGCCAATAATCATACCAGTCAGATCATAAAACAGCGAACCGACAATAGTGGTTCCTACAATTTGCAGCATTAGCAATATCTTGTAGATTCGAATGATCATCCTGTTCTCCTGATAAAATGTTCAGTTTTTTAACAATATACCGATGCAGGTTGGGTTCGTTTCAATTGACCTAACCTGCAAAATCAGAGGTTCTATCTTTATTCCATACGATTGTTCCATATCTCGGATGAAAAGTATAAGGTCTTTGTGACAAAATTAATTCCTGATAAATATGTCGCAATTTCTTCTGTTAAGTAAAATTCTGTAAAATACACAGTAATGTCCGGTTAGGTTTTTGCAACAATAATGAGAAACGGCTTTCAAAATAATGGAATGTACAAAGACGCCATTACTTTAACTTTAGCTATTTCTTGTTTAGAAAAAGTAGGATGGGCTA
>Ga0180009_10002541_pt1 | contig 21450 bp, 29 predicted proteins | sample OS_PC_MetaG_FD_123537 | JGI IMG/M metagenome (GOLD analysis project Ga0180009, IMG submission 123537) | Groundwater microbial communities from the Aspo Hard Rock Laboratory (HRL) deep subsurface site, Sweden - OS_PC_MetaG | ecosystem: Environmental > Aquatic > Deep subsurface > Groundwater...
CAGACAAAGTAGCAGAACTAATAGCCTGACCAACCAAAGACTTAGGAAAAGGAGGAGAAGGAACATCATACAAAACAAACAAACCAACAGATAATAACACCAAAAAAAGCATGAAAGTCTGAGTAATATAACGAATCAATAGCTCACCTACCACATAAAATAATAACTATAAATCACACTACCAATATAAAAAACTTACGGAAAAAAAAGATGTGAGAAAAGAAAAAACATTTGTAATAAACAAACAATGTTGATGTTGATTTTTCGTTTAAAACAACCATAAACTATTTAAAACAGCTGCGGCTGATAAAAGAAAAAACATATAGTTGGAGTGATTTTTATGACAGATAAAAAAGGTGTACAAGCAATTGTGTGTGACAGTCAAGGTCAGTCATTCTTCTTAATTCTTCGCAGAGTTGAGGAGTGGCGTGGATGGGAGTTTCCAAAAACGCTTCTTAAAGAAGGAGAATCAGAAGACGAAGCTGTTGAGCGATTAATAAAGAACCAGGTTGGGATTTCAAAGCATAGCGTTGTGAAGAAAATGGATTTCACAAAAATCGTTAAGAACGGAGATGACGAGCATAACTTTCAATTCTACTTCATCAATGCAAGCATGAACATTCCAGTTAGAAATTATAATGCTGACAAGAAACATGATTATTATCTTTGGGCCCTTGGTAGTGATGTAAAAACCAAACTGACATGGGAACCTGACAAAGAAGCGTTAAATGAGGCAATCAAGATAATCAACTAAGCTATTTTTAGGAAAGTCTTACAAACTCAAATCCTCTAGCTCTTACCAAGTCAATTAGTGTTGGCAGGCTTTTTAGAGTCTCTTCTCTGCCACCTGGTCCGTCATGAAGAACTATTATGTTTCCGGGCTCTAAGTTGTTGATTACTCTCGAAATAATCTCTTCGCCTTCATGGTTGTAATCTCTCGGAAAGTTTGACCAAGTAATTGTTGTGAGGTTTAGCTCTTCTGCTGTCTTGATAGTTTTTGGAATTCTAAAGCCATAAGGTGGTCTGAATAATGTGATGGTCTCACCAGTTATGTTTTCAACAACGACTTTGCTTTCAGACAACTCATAATAGTTATTTCTGAAAAGATAAGAGTGTGTCATTGTGTGAATTCCAACGATGTGACCTTCATCAACGATTCTCTTCACAACTTCAGGTTTTTCTAATGCTCTTTGTCCGACAACAAAAAAGATTGCTGAGACGTTCTTTTCTTTTAAAACATTAAGTATCTGCTTTGTTTGTTCTCCGGGACCATCATCAAATGTTAGGACAACCTGTTTCTTGTCAGTATCCAATCTGTAAACGACTTTTCCAAACAATTGTGAGCTTGGATAAAAGCTTGCATAGGCAAAGATTGCAAGAAAAAGAAGTACAAATAATGCTATAAGAGAAAATAAAAAGGATTTTTTCATAAAAGGATATTGTATTGTGTCTTTTTATTTCTTTTGAAAAATCAATTAATCACTATTAAGTAGCTACAAAATAGAAAGATTTAAAAAGATAAACAATTTCAACAAGAGAAAATGCTTAAAACACTAAAAACAATCGGAACTATAATTCTAATGTATGCAGTTGGAAACAACTTGTTTGCACAGGAAAAGAATGAACAGCCATCAGTAAATATTTCAAGCGACATTGGAATACACAGCCAGTTTAACGTTCACGGAATGAGGTTTTCAGAAGGGATGGTTGTCCAGCCAAGCACAAACGTAAGCTTAGAAAGCATCTCAGGGACTATTTGGGGGAACTATGATAACGGAACAAGAGTGATTAACGAGATAGATCTAATTATTGATTACACCAAAGAAGCTGCAAAAGGAGTTACATTAAACGCGGGTATTGGATACTACATCTACCCAAATACAGAAACAAAAACTAGCAAGGAAATATTTGGAGGAGTTTCAATAGAAACATTGCTAAATCCAAAACTAAAATTATCTCACGACTTTGGCGCAGGAGCAGGAACATACGCTGAACTAGCAATAAGCAAGAATTTTAAGATAGTTGGAATACCAATCACAGCTGAAGGATCAATAGGCTATAATGACCATAAATGGAGAAGTAATTCAGGATTAAGTCATTTGAAATTTGGACTAGTAATGCCAATAGAAATTTCAGACAAAGTCATAATAACACCAACAATTAACCAGATAATATCATTAGATAAGAATTATGACGAAATATTAGGTTCGCCTTTAAAGAACCAGACATACGGCGGTGCAAATATAACATTCGGATTCTAATCATTTTTATTGCTTGACTTTCAAAAAAGTCATATCTAGCTTCTTATAGGCCTTAATATTATATTTATAATCGTATGAGACATTCTTCAAATGCTTGTAAGTTGAGTGGAAGAATAACAAGCCAATAATGATAAGCGTGGTTGAAGCAAACAAGTAATATCCACTAGCATTAAGCACGAAAATCACTAAAGGAGAGAATATTCCAATCAAAACAAAGAACAAACCTTTCATCATGCTCTTTACTACGAGTTTTGTCTGCCTTATTTTCTCTCCGCCCGACATGTTTGAGAGAATCTTTATTATTTGGTGAAACACTTCTTTTGAGTATCTGCGCATCATCAACGCAGTCAAAAACACACCAACGACTCCTGCAAAGATAATAAAGTATTTAAGAATTGTAACTTTAACTAATCCAGATATCTTGCCTGTAAACACTATTATGAATACTGATAACAAAGCATAACCCATTAGTTTGTGGGCTTTTTTCTTTAGAATTCTGCTTGATGCGTTCTCAACATCTATCTCTTCTAAAAGAGATTTTATGTAGTCTGAGAAAGAGCCTAAAACTTTCTGAAATCCAGTGTATCTATTCTTAAAAGAAGTATCATATAAGCTTTGGTTGTACTTTAAAAGCAGAGCCATAATAACTGTGAGTGTAAATATTAAGACAGATGTTACAGAAACAAGGTCTATGCCAATATTAAATTTCATGCTTTCTTTTGCTACTAGTATTGAAAAAACTCCTAGTGGAAGCATAGCCATAGTGCTAAATATTGATCCTTGAAAAGAAAAATTTCCAAAGACTCTTGTCACCATTCCAACTGCGACAAACAAACCAAGGATTATAACTACTAAAAACACTATTATTGTCATGATGTGTTCTTTTATCGCTGATAAGTCTATTAGTGTTCCAACAGATATGAATAGGAATGATGTAAACATTAATGTGTGTGATTTTATCGAGCTTTCAAACTTCTTTGACTCTTCAAAGTTTGAGACTATGCTTCCAGCCAAAAACGCGCCTGCACTAGGACTTATTCCCAAAAAGTAGCTTAGTGATGCAAAGGCAGCGCATATACCGAGGCTTATGAACATTATCATTTCATCGCCAGCACTCTTTGTAATCCACGAAACTATCCTCTCTGCGAATTTTGAAACTATGATGTATATAAAGACTAGGATTGATAAACTAATTACTATATCTTCAAGGCCACTAAGTAAGCCTGCCGAGCCTGAAGCCCTCATGGATGAGAAGAAAGTTAGCGCTACAACTCCAAATATATCTTCTAGCACTAAGACACCTACAAGCAATGGAACCTCTGGTCTTTTAACAAGGTTTTTCTGCTTTAATATGTTAAGTATTATGACTGTGCTTGAGAATGACATCAAAACTCCTACAAAAACAGCAGCTATTACTCCAAGCCCTAAAACAACAGTTGTGGTAAATCCAATGAAGAACATGATGCCGACTTTAAAGAGTGTCACCAAAATCATCTTAAATCCGCTTTTCATGAGTTTTTTTAGGGAAAACTCAAGGCCAATGACAAACAAGAATATTATTGCTCCAAACTCTATCATCAAGTCTATCATTCCGGCATCGTTGACGAGGTTTAGGGTGTTTGGGCCTATTATCATTCCTATAATCAGCAGACCTAAGACTACTGGCTGTTTGAACTTTGCAGATATTAATCCTCCAATTATTGCAAATAAGAGCAGCAATCCTATCGTCATTAATTGACTTTCTACCAATTTTTAACCCCCTAGTAAACTCCAAATCGGAGCCAATAAGGCACCACACCAGTATATTAAAAAATATATTAGGGTATGTTGTTGGGTGTTTCTTATTTATAAATTTTTTGATTCATAAAACTGGAAAACAGAAAATAACCATTCAAAAACAACCTTTAAACAATAGAAAGAAGTAGAAAATTCACTTCAATAAAGAAAACTTAGAACGTGAAAATAAAGATTTAAATATTTGCACCACATTCCAAACCCACCATGAAGACAAAAAAATTAAACAAAGAAGAAGATGAATACTCCAATAAGTATTCCAGCATGATAAAAAAAACCCTTAGTGGACAATACATACCTACCTTCATAAAGAACACAGTTTATTTTATGGCTGGAGTAGCAGCGACTTTATTAATAGAACAAGCCATCACTCCAAAATATACCTACGAAGGAGCTAAAAAAGACGGCACAACAATAACCCACATACTAAATGAGAATAAGTGGAGGAGAGTGTACCTCGTTGATAAAGCAGAAGACGGTTACGTTTTTAGCACTAAAGATCAGAAAAAAGATAAGGACGGATTTGACTCTGCATACGTAAGACTGGGTTTTCCAGATAATTTGCGTAAATTTCAATTTGTGACAGTTCCAAAAGAAGAAAAAACAGGATTAGATGCACTATTTAAAACAGATCTCTCATCTGAAAAAAAAACTGCTGAAACCCTTCAACAGAGGGTTCTAGAGTCATATAGGGATACAATCACAATCATAAGATAAAGATAAATATTGCTTTCTAAGTAATTAATGTTGTGTAAACAGTATTTTGATAGTTTCAAAAACACCAATTCTAATTAAATAACCACTAATAAGTAGTTAAAAAACAAAAGGTTTATATATTGAATAGACAAACACCAAACAAAAAAGAGTTTTTTTACACAATGATAAATCAAGAAACACTCGAACAAATTGAAGACTGCAAGCTAAAATCAGAAGTGCTAAAAAAGGAAAACATCCCAATACTCGAAGAGATACTAAACAAAGAGATTGAAGAATACAAAAAACTAAAAAGACTCAACGAAGAAGGAAAGCTGAACTTTGGAAAAAAACTAAAAAACAAAGAGCTTCAAAAAACTTTTGTCGATATAAAAAAAGAAGTAGATGAATTCTTACAAGTACAAAACATAGAATCACCAGAGATAGGCTATTACAACATATTTCAATTCAGAAAAACAAACCTCAAATACGCAGGAGTTTATGCAGCATTAGCATCAATATTAACACCTGCAGCATATTACGCCATCACAAACTTTAACCCTATAGCTATATTTGGAACAATAGCAGGAACGATGATAGCAAAAGGAATAATAGAGTATCACAAAGAAGAGTACAACATAAGCACATATTCACCATTGGAAGAAACAATCGACCTATCAAAAAAAGACGCAAACAAAACAAACAACATAGTCATCTCAGCACACGAATACACTCATCACATACTAAGCAAGAAAGGAATACTGCAAGCAACTGTAAACACATATGGAACATCATATGAGTCGTTCTCAGAAGGAATAAGCAGGGGTGTTGAAAGACATATCTCCAAAGTGTGGAGCGAAAAAGAAGACAACCCATCTTACAGATATAACGCTCTAAACAGAGGATTATACGAACTCAAAAAAACATATGAATGGACCTGCCACAAACTAGGCGTTAAGAGAAACAAGGCACTGCTGAAAACTAAAACGACGACAGACGAGGATGTAGACAAAGCAGTAAATGTCCTAATAAAAGAAAACATGGCAATAGAAACCATAATAACAAGATTGCGGAAAACAAAAGAAGCAGGCTCCTATGACATCGGAAACACGTATTTCACAATACAAGAAGCAAAGTACGGAGCAGAAATATACGCGCAGGCAGTAAAAAGATTAGAATAAAAAAAATAAAAATAAATTAAATCTCACCACAACACAATGATTAAACTGAATGGACTGAAACTTAGCAAACATCATATTTTTATGAATTATAATATTCTGAATGATACTAATATTAGAAATGCAATATTAGAAAATAAAATATTATTTGATAAAGAAATAGAGGATGTTCAGTTTCAGCCAAATACATTAGACGTGAGAATAGGAACTGTAAAATATTTTGATCCATCTGAATGGCTAAAAAAACAGGTGGCGTTCTTGTACTTGGAAAAAATTATGAGCCTACAAAAATATTTGAAGACAACAACAATCAACACATAGATATAATGCCTGGCTGCAACGCACAAATATACTTACACGAACAGATAAAAACAGAACTCATGATGGGTGTTGAGTTGAGGAGCGGTCATGGAAAGTATGGTTTAATATCTACAAGCCCAATAATTTTTAGTGATGAAAATGGACAATTTGTACATGTAACAAATAGCAACCCTAATTCTATAAGGCTACACTCAAGAGACAGGTTTGCACAAATATTTTTTTATGCAGAAGATTATGGCTCGGGCGTTGTGCTTAACAATCCTGAAGATGTCAAAAATGCAGCAAGAATAATTAGTCCAAAACTAAAAACTCTTGAGAGTTACGTCTTATTCAAAGTTTCTGATTTAGTCCTGAAACCTAAACAAAATTTTGGCACAATTGATATGCGAATGAAATATTCTATTGATGAAGTCTTTGAAAAAAATGAATTAGACAAAGAATATATTTTAAAACAAAATGTGCATCACGTCGTTAAGCTTGACCCATATATTGAGATTCCTAAAAACATGGGCATATTGCTTCTTAGAAGTATTCCATACAAAATGAAATCTTCTTTTAATTTTGAAGAAATGTTCAAGATGCAATTCAATCAAAGACTAAAAGCTGGCTGGGGCGATTCCGGCTTTAAAGGCAATTTAACTGCGCATCCATATATGTGGGGAGATTATGTTATTAAGAAAGGAGAGCCTTTTGCTTTAGGACTTATCTACTTGTTTTCTTCAGACGCAGCAAGAAGTTATGGTTCTGACGGACTTAATAGCAATCATCAGAACACAAAAGGAAACACATTAAGTGCTTAGAAAAAGAAAAGAATTCCTTCCCATGTTACGAAAAAGAAAATATAGCCCCGCCCAGCGGTCAACCCGAAAACTGAGTCATGTGGGACTGTCGGCGTTTTTGCGGTTTTCTAAATTATTCTTTAGTCGTGGCTCTCGTCGAGTAGACCCAGAATGGAGCCAGGAAGTGCAGAATCTTGCGTTTTTAGCCAATATTGGAGCCAAAATCTTGCATGGAAGCCATATCCCTTCCGACATAAAGATTTGGCTCTACTAAGATTTTAAGTGTCCCGGTAAATAGCAGATCTATTCCGACAAGACGCCCATTGTTGTTGTCAACGTTGTTGTTGCCATTGGCATTGAAGTTGTTGTTGAGCCTGCCAAGCAACCAAATCCCCTCGAGTAGCCATTTCACCTAATAGTTTTCACCACCACTTCATTTCTGTCGTGGTTGTATTTTATAGCAGGCACTGCAAATGCTTGCCATAGTGAAATGGCGTGTAGATCTCAGCTATCTGATGTGCACTTTTTGCAGTAATGCACTAAGCCGGGACAATAATAAGTAAAGAATAGTTAATATAAAAAATTATTGAAAAAAAGAATTATTTGTAGATGCCTTTTAGGTCTTTTCTTAATGCATCAACATTAACTGGAGCAACATATTTTGAACTGATATTCATAATCTGCTCTAGTGTCGGCATAGCTATTTTTTCGGCGCCGTGCGCCTCCGGCGCTACCCCGACCAGACGCCCATAGTTGTAGTCAAGAGAATTGCTACCATCAGCATCCGAGTTGTAGTTGAGCCTGCTCGACAACCAAAGCCTAAAATTAGGAACTTCTTTGAATCCTGACAAATAAACGCCTAGATTATTATTGAACCCGTATTTTTCTTTGGCTTCTTTGAATGTTGCTTTTGCATATTCTTCATGAAGTTTTGGATCATTTGCTAATGCAGCCCATATTGGATTGCTTAGTGCTTGTTTAAGCGTTAATGATTCTGATTTGGCATACTTTTCAATTTCCTTTTGTGTAAATTCTTGTCCTGCAAGTTGTTCATATGCGTCAGTGTTTGGAAGAACAATTGAACCATTTCTTACAGTACTTTTTGGATTAATTTCCTTGGCTAATTGTGAGTCAAGAACTATTTTTATCCTGCCATCAGGATGATAAGCAACAATATTGACAGTGTCAAAATAATTATCCCACCACGCATCTGCCACATCTTTGTTGCCTCCTAAGACTTCTAGTCTGCGCTTCATCACGTCAGCAAAAGTCATTGGCGTAAAACCTGAAGCTATAAGCTCAGGCATCTTATCTATGTTCTTGCCATAAAATTCCTTGTAAACAGCAACTGGATTGTTTAATTGTAAGCTAATTTTATTTTCCTCCGTTATGGTGAGTTTTAACTCTTTTTTCATGCATAAAGAGTGTTCTATTTATAAATTTTACGATTATTTAACCACTATTTAGTAACAAAACATTTGATTTTCGTTATGAATATAAAAACACACACCAAAACAAGAAACACATGAGCCTATACGAACAAATACACTCATACGATAATCTAGAACACGCATAATAGCCCCGCCCGGATACCATCCTTGACAATTATTCGTATACATCCTTTCTGTGGTCAAAACAGTTTATTATTATTTTATCTCCTTCAATTCTATATATTAATCTGAATGGAGGAATTCTTGTGGTTCTATGATTCTTTAGATTATGTTTTAACGGTTTTCCTGATTCTGGCAATTGTTCTAATTTTTTTATATGTTTGATAATTTTTATTCTTGTAGTTTTATCCTTTATCTTCTTGAACTCATTCTTGAATTCTTCAGAAAAAATAATTTCCATTTTATCCCATTAGAAGGTCATCTATTTCTTCATTTTTCATCTTGGTATTTGCTTTAACCACTTTGCCACTACTTATTTGAGTTTCACTACGATTAATCTTATCTATTAATTCCATATCCTTCACTAAAGATTCTTTTTTCATCTGTTTTAACATAATGTTTCCATCATGATTAAATACGATGAATTTTGTTGATGGACCTATCCCTGCATCTTTCCTTACTTCAGCAGGTATTACGACTTGACCATTTTCAGACATTTTAGTTATAGAGACTTCCATAAAGCGCCACCTACAATATATTTTAATATTAAAACACGTCGTATATATAAATGTTATGGTTTTAGCCTGCCCAATTTCTTTATAATACAAGAAAAATTATCCCCTCAAATCACTAAAATATAATGTAGCCCCGCACGGACATCTATAGGAGATATGACTTACATAGGACTTTCGGCTTTTTTATTGTTTTCGGCTAGAATTAGCTGTAGAATTCGTATTACTTCATTTATTGTCTTGCAGTGGTATTTTCTTAATAGTCGTTCTTTTTCTTGCATTATAGCCTCAAATTCATCCATACAATCCTTTACTATCATTGCTAATATAATTATCTTGGAGTTTGTAATACAGTTATGATTGAAATCGAGACAAAGATAAAATATTACAATATATCTTCTTCGATTTTTCTATTTTGTATCTATCCAACGAACTCTATTACTATGATTAAGATATCTTCCTCCTCCAAAGAAACTATTCTCTGTTAGTCTATTAAACCAAAGCTGATCCGCAGTTATTTCTGATCTTCTTGCACATGTAATATTATAAATATTGACTTTTGAGATTTTTCCTTCTTCTTTTAACCAAATCCCGTACGCTTTAGCAGATTTACCAAACAAAAAATTCATTAATTTACTGTGTTCAAAAAATTCAGTATAGGAAATAACATGGTCTCCGATTCTATCGTCAAGAAAAATATAGTCTTTATCCTCGATCAAACCATTTAATACACTTTCAATAGTAGAAGGAACAACGTAAGACTCATGATAATAATTATAATTCCTAATTTTTCGATGCGACTCTGTGGCATTATGTGGATTATTCAAAATTAAAGATTCTCTTAGAAGTATGTTAGGGTGTTTTGGATACGGATCAACTATAATTCCTTCTGAGATATATGCGCCATTTGCTGATAAAGAATGACTTACATCGCATTGCATACGCGCATCGGCGAGTTGTTTCGCAGTAATAATATTACTCCCTCTCAATTTGATTATCTTAAGAGCTTTATCAAAAGGAGCTTCGACGTATAAAACCCTTCTATTGTTTTTAAGATCTGCTTCTTTTCTAATATGATACATTATAAATCTCCCCGAATAATTACTCTCAATAAGTGAATACTCTTCCACTATATTAATTTATGTTGTGAGTAAACTAACAACAATCCAATAGATTTAAAAAAGACACATTATTAGTGGGTATTATGAGTATAGAAAAATTGGAAAAATTAGGATTGAATAAAACCGAAGCATTGGTATATGTAACTCTTTTAGATATAGGAGCATCTAATGCAGGAAAAATAAGTAAAAAATCTAAAATTAATAGAACAACAGTTTACGATTCAATCAATAGATTATTAGATAAAGGACTTGTAACATATGTTCTTCAATCCAATAGAAAAGTATTCAAAGCAGTTTCTCCGACAAAATTACTAGAGATAATAAGAGATCAAGAAACTATTGCAAAAGAGATATTACCTGAACTAGAAATGCGATTCAAGTCGAGTAAAGAAACCGAAACATCAAGTATATATGGAGGTAAAAAAGGCATCAAATCCATACTCTGCGATATTTTAAAAACTAAAGAATATGTATGTTATGGTTCTTCAGGAAAATTCTTGGATATAATGAAACACGATTATTTATTATTTCAAAAATCCAAGAAGGATAAAAAGATAATTGCACACGTGATATTTTCAGAAAATGCAAAAAAATCCGAAAGCGTAAAATACGCGTATTCCACGTTTAAATATCTTCCTGAAGAATTTATCTCTCCTACAACAACATTTGTTTACGAAAATAATATTGCAATAATTGTTTGGAGTGAAATTCCTATAGCAACAGTTATACAAAACAAAGAAGTTGCTAAATCATATAGAAACTACTTTAAATTAATCTGGAAAACAGCAAAATACTAGCCCTCCCCGAACTCATTACTTTTGATGTATTTCGAAGTATTACATCTGTAATACAAATTTCTAGAAATTATTTCTTAGAGAGAAAAACTGGCTTTTTACGGGCATAAATAGTGTCCGCAAAAACCACATTAGTACTATTAGCCCCGCCCGGACGTCATCATATATAAATTTAGCTCGGAGAATATCATACAAATTATAGAAATCTAGCCAGAGCTACGAATATTAGTGCATGCTTACGCATTGAAGTAGCTTCTTTTGATTGAGTCGAATCTTCTTATCTAATCTCTGGACTTCGTTTCTGACTTTATCCTTTGTACTTCCTGAAACTATCAACACATTTCTTGACAGGATTATTCCAAAACCATGCGAACTAAAATAATACTTAACAGGAGAAACAAAAACATCATCAGCCAAACCTAAAAGATAATAATCTAACTCAATCAACTTCTTCCATAATGAGTAATCCTCATGAATGTTATGAACAACTTGACGCTTCATTTAGTCTATCCTCACAAATTATACCTGCGTATGCACAAGATTTATCTTTTGTCCAGTTAAAATTATCGCCTAATTGCTCAACGCGAAATTCACATATGGAATCAAAATTAGCCACAAAACCAAGTGTAGCTGCAGACAAGATACGTTTTCTATCCGATTCTGATGTCCTATTATACATTGAGCCTAATTCTTTCATTAGTTGTTCTGTCAATGCAGGATAATACTTTCCATAATCATAAAATTTCCCAATATATATTCCGTAGGAGCCATCTTCGCTTCTTATTTTTTTAGTTAGAGCTTCGAATTCTGCCTTGGCATATTCCGGATATTGAAACAAATAATTACTTACATGATCCAGCGCCAAATTATTCCGTTTTGATTCATATACTTCTTCAAAGTTCTTTCTAAGATCTAATATGCTCTCTCCAGATACTACGTTCTGTTTTGTCACATCGTATATTTTCCAGATTATATCCACTAACTCAGAATAGTTAGAACTATGTTGATTAAAAGAATATATTTCTTTGTGTTTAGACTGCATCTTTTTCTCTAAAAACATCCATTTTAATATAGCATGTTTAGAAAGATACTCTTCCTTAGACTTTATTTCATCGTAATTTCTCATAACTATCAATCTTCTTGTTCCTTCATTATAGTTTCTTATGTCACCATCAACAACTTCTCGTAGTTGAAGGACTATTTTTTCAAGTTGGATATCAGTATAATTATTTTTTTTCTGTACATCTTCAAACTCTGTGTATTCCGCAGAAACCATTTTTTCATCTCCAGTAAAACATCATACAACGATGATATGTTTTATTACTAATAAAGAGTAACGTACACAAACTATATTAACTTTTCTACATAATATTTGTTATATTAGCATAACCTTTATAAATAAGATAATCTTTATAACAATATGAATCTTGATTTGACTGATAAAAAGATGCTTCTCGAATTAGATAAAAATGGAAGAATACCAGTATCTCATCTTGCCAAAAAATTAAGAATAAACCAAAATACTGCACAATATAGATTAAAGAAATTAGAAGATACAGGATACATAAAAGGATATTATACCATAATAGATAATTCCAAATTAGGATATTTTGGTTTCAGGATATATTTGCGATTGGCAAATTCAGACCAAGAAATTGACACTGAAATTCATAATTATCTTATAGCACTTACAGAAGTACATGTATTATCAAGACTCGAAGGAAACTATGATTTAGCAATAATGTGCTGGGTAAAAACCATCTATGAATTTTATGAATTCTGGAATAATTTTAAAGAAAAATTCAAGAAAAATATGCAGGGTACAAATAGCGATATTCACAAAAGTCATACATTTTGACAGAAACTACTTAGTACAAAACCAAAAAAATTCAGAACCACCAAAATCACTGATAGTGGGAGGATCACCAGAAGTACAATTCGATGAACGCGACATCAAAATATTAAAGATAATGTCTAATAATGCCAGAGTATCAGTTCTAGAAATTTCCAAAAAATTAAACATGCCAGCCAAGACTATAGCATATAGAATAAAACAACTAGAGAAAAACGACATAATAGTAGGATACAAACCATTACTTAACCTGGAGAAAATAGGATACAAATATTATAAAATAAATATCGTACTAAGCGAGACTATCAAAATAAGAGAATTAATAGAATTTGCCAAATACAATCCTTTCATAACATATATTGATTTCACAATATCCCAAAACGACTTTGAAATAGATATAGAAGTTTCCACAAGAGAAGAGATAAACAGGATAATGAATGAAATAAAAAACATCACCAAAATCACGGATTACGAAGAAATAACATTCAGAGAATACATAAAACTAGTATATTTCTAAAATGATAGCCCTGTCCAAACTTCTATACTTTGGTATGTTTTGTAGAATTATTAAAATGTCACATTTCTAAGTTTTTGAGAGAGAAATAATATTCGTGAGCCATTCCGATAGCCCACGGATGTCATATTGATACGGATAGCCCCCGCCCAGATTTAATACGTCTTGATGACATTCATGTGTCCTAAATATATTTATGTGTGTTTTTCTGTTATTTCTGTTGTATTGTATATTGTGATCTTGTTTTGTGTTTTTAATTTTTTATCGTTTGACCATATTGGACAGTTGTTCTTTAGTGCTAGTGCGAAGTAGTATGTGTCGTCTTTATCTGGGGTAATTCTTTTTGCTTTATCATAATGTTTTTCTAGTTCTGTTATTGGTATTATGTGCACGTTTGCTAGATGTATTATTTCACTGATTACTTCTTTTATAAGTTCTTTTGGCATCCCTGATTTTTCCTCTAACTCATCGATATGATTGTTAATTTCATCGAAAACATATTCTGGAGTATAGACATTGTTGTTGCTTAGAACTAAGAGTTTTCTTGTATGACTATCTTTAATCAGTGCAGACATTAGAATGTTTGCATCTACAACTACATCCATTTATGCACCAAATCTTTTCGCTAAGATCTGTTTACTTTTCTACCGATTTCTAAAGCATCTTTCTCAGTAAGTTTACTATTAGCTACTAATGCATCCATCCTTTTTAGAATGCTTATTTTGCTTCTGATTGCTTGTCGTGCTATCTCTGACCAATTCATCTCAGGATGCAAATCCATTTCACTCTTCAACTCTTTAGGCACAGATAAAGTTATACTAACCATAGTATTACCTACGTGTATTATGTATAATACGTTGAATACGTGTAAATATATAAATGTTTCGATTTTATGCCACCCGGAGACGAACCAACGAATTATAGACGTGAAAATAGATTGTTGTCCGCAAATGTAACAAAAGAGATAATGGCTCTGCCCAATTTCTTTATAATACAAGAAAAATTATCCCCTCAAATCCCTAAAATATAATGTAGCCCCGCACGGATTCGAACCGTGGTCCACAGGGCCAGAACCTGTGATGATTGGCCGCTACACTACGGGGCTTTAATGCTCTAAAAAAAAATAGTAATCTATTTAAATAGCTTACTTTTTCTGTAGACTCATGGCTAAACTTAGAAAAGGAGTCGCTTATAGGAGAATAGAACGCCCTTATACTAGGAAGAGTAAGTATAGGACTCAGCAGTTTGTTAGAGCGACCCCCCATAACAAGATTGTTAAGTTTGACATGGGTGATTTAAAGAGGACTTTTCAATACGCTGTTTCATTAAAAGTTAACTGCGGCATCCAGTTGAGACATAACGCTTTAGAGTCTGCCAGAATGACTAGCAACAGGCTTTTAGAGACTAAATGTGGAAAGACTGGTTATAGGTTAAAACTGTTAGTCTATCCTCACCACATCTTAAGGGAGAATCCGCTTGCATCTGGAGCTGGAGCTGACAGGATGAGCACTGGTATGAAGAAGTCTTTTGGAAAACCAATCGGTCTTGCAGCCCAAGTAAGAAAAAACCAGAAGATATTTTCAGCTTACGTTGATGAACCATTCTTAGAATTTGCAAAGCAGGCCATGAATAGGGCTAAACACAAAGTTCCTTGCGGCTGTAAGATAGAAATTGTAAAGCTTAGATAGAAATATTCAATATTTTTTCTTTCAACACATCAATACTTATTATTGCATCTTTGTTTTTCTTGCAAAAATCATTGATAGTCATCTCTTCAAGCAAGTCGGCCTTGCTTAGATAAATTAGTATGGGTTTGTCAAATTCTTTCATCCTTTTCAAAAGCTTGTTTTGGTCTTCTAAAGAGTACGTTTCTGTTAAGTCATAGATGAATATTATTAATTCTGAACAGTATTTTATCGCTAAGTAAGCTATTTTTTCAATTGCATTCATCTTATCAAGTCGATTTAGAGTTCCGGGCGTGTCTATGAATTGTATCTTGTTATGACCACTAGCCATGTATCCGACGTTGAGGGTTTTTGTGGTGAATGCATAGGCTTGGATGTCTGGCTTTGAAGTTGTCAGCTTGCTTAGGACTGTTGATTTGCCAACATTTGGAAAACCAGCTATTGCAATTGTGAACAAGCCATCTTTTATTGAAGGAAAATCCTTCATCACTCTTCTTGACTCGTCTAAAAATAAGAGGTTTTTTGATATCTGCTTCATAACAGATGATATTCGTCCGTTGTACTCCTTGCTGTACTTCTTTATAACCAGAGAGTCTTGACATTTCTTTATCTTAAAAACGTATTCTCTTGAAAAATCAGCTATCTTGTTCTTAGCCCAGTTGACTGATCCCAGTGACTTCTTAAGAGCTGTGTAATCAATCAAGGTTCTCACGAGTTCTTCGTAAAACTCTGTTAAGTTTTCAAAGTTAGGAAAAGAGTATGTTATGTCTGATAATTTCTTGTTCAGATTCTTGTTGACTACATCTATCTTTTCTATCTCTAAAGTTTTTATCTTCTTGAACTTGTCAATTTTCAAAGTTGTTTTTTTTAGGGAGGCTGCGTTTCTGCCGGCTCTGAAAGCTACATCTAGATAGAAATCAGCCGTCTCAATCCTTGGTATTGAATCAAAACCCATGTTAATAATAAATACTGTTCTATTTTATAAATGTTGCTTGAAAATTATTTTTTAACACAAAATTTATAAAACATTATTCCAATGAAAGAATAGAGGTGTTATGATGAAACAACAAAAAACAGAGTTTTTTGGGCTAACAGAAACAAAAAGTTTCTGTACTTCAGAAATTCCAAAAATTTCTGTCGTATCAAAAAAACAAGGTGGTTTTTTTGAAGATTGAACTAAAGAAGAAACCGCAAAATCCTATAATAATTCAAGGTTTCCCTGGATTTGGACTTATAGGAACGATAACGACAGAATTCTTGCTTGAACACATGAACTGTGAGCTTATAGGAGAATTTATTTATAATGACTTGCCGGCGATCGTTGCTATTCATAAGGGTAAGCTTGTAAAACCCATGGCTGTGTATTACTCAAAGAAACACAATGTTGTAATACTCCAAACCATACTAAACCCTAAAGGTAAAGAGTGGGATATTGCAGATGCTATAATTGACTTGGCTAAGCAGTTGAAAGCAAAGAAGATTCTATGCATTGAAGGGGTCAACTCGCCTCCCGGATTAAAGAATGACTCAAAACTATTTTATTACGGAGATGACAACCTGAAAAAATTTGGTTTAGAACCGATAAATGAAAGTATAATAATAGGTATTACTTCAAGCCTAATGATAAAGTACAGCAACATCACTTGCATATTTGCTGAAACACATTCCGCCCTTCCAGACAGCAAGTCAGCCGCAAAAGTAATAGAGGTGCTTGACAAGTACCTGGGATTAAAGGTTGATTATAAGCCGCTGTTTAAACAAGCAGAGGAGTTTGAACAAAAACTCAAAGGATTAATACAGCAAACCTCAAAGGTTAGTGAGGAGAGTGACAAGAAATATATGAGTTATCTTGGATGAAGAATAATCTAAAAAAAGTCTGAGAGTCCTTGCTGTTTTGACTCATCCAATTTTTCTTTTTCATCTTCTTCTAATTCCTTATTAGTTATTGGCTCCATCACAAGCTCTCCGTAGACTCCGTCATATCCAGGAATTACTTTTAGGAGTCCTGAGCGGTTCTTAATTATTGCTTCTGCGACTTGTTCATAAGTTACTTCTCTAAGCTGGCTTTTAGATGCGTTTAGCAGTATTTCATATTCTGAGCCAAACCTTCTAAGAACCTTGTTATACTCTCGCCACACAATCTTAGATGATATAGTTTTATTGAAAATCTTTGCAAGTATCTCTGATAATGGCAGCATCGTGTAAAAAGTTTTCGCGTTTTCAGGCTTGTAGTTTTGTGGTCTGTCAGCAAGCTCTCTGATTCTGTGAGCAACGCCTAAGGTCATGTTAGAATTACATTTTGGGCAAACATTATTGACGCTGACTGATTGCTCAGGACTCATGACGATGTTGCAGTTTCTGTGACCGTCAAAGTGGTATTTTCCATAAGAGGGGTCAACTTCCACAGTTCCAAGAAGACCTTCACCTGACCTAATCACTCTTATAATATTTGCGTATGATAATTCTTTCAATTCAAAAATAGTTGCTTCTCGCCCAATTCTCCAGGGCCAAAAGCTGTGAGCGTCTGAAAATGATACGAGGTTAAATTTGTCTAGCTGGCTTAGCTGCCAGTTCATTGCTGGATCGCTTGAAAGACCAGTCTCTAATGCATGAACATATTTCTCCTGGTCTTTGAAACATTCGTGGACTGAGTCAAAGCCAGAATTAGATCCAAATAGGCTAAACCAAGGAGTCCATATATGCGCGGGGATTACTTCTACATCTTGGGAAATCCTTCTTAATTCGTATAATAAGTTATCTGATGAAATCTTAAATATTGGCCTTCCATCATAATCTTCTCGTCCGTGTTTCTTCAAATACTCAGTTATCTGGTCAACTACTTCAAAACTGGGCGCTAATACTATGTGATGAACTCTTCGACCCTTATTTGCCTGACTATAAATTAAAGATATCTCTGTCTGGAGAACGAATGGAAAACCATTCTGAGTTCTCATTATTCCAGAACCATCATCCTTTAAGTTGCTCTTAAGCTCTTCAATCCACTTTGGATGAGTAAAGTCTCCCGTGCCTAAAACATCCACTCCCTTTATCTTTGCCCACTTCTCAAGGTTTGGTATTGTTAACTCTGTTGAACAAGCCCGGCTGTACTTAGAATGAATATGAAGGTCTGAAATGTACCTCATATGCATGGTTATAGGACGCGAGTTTAAAAAGATTATTGAAAACGTTTTTATATAACAGATATTTCCCCTTGATATGGCTTCGCCACCAATATTCATACCTGACATAACACAGACCTATTCAAAAGAACAATTAATCGTGCCTCCGCACTATAAAGAGGATATATCGGCAGTTCTCATACCAAGCGGGCTTATAAAGAATAGAGTTGAGAAATTAACAAGAGAGATTTATTCAGAGTATTATAATAAGAAACCACATTTTTTATACGTTCTTGAGGGTGCTTTTAAATTTTTTTCAGACATACAACACTTCTATATGGAACTACAAAGCAGTGACCCTGCTGCGGGGCCATTCTCATTTGGATCTGTTTCTGTTAGCAGTTATAAAGATGATAAGAGCACTGGAAACATAGAGATAACTGTTAGTCCTAAGCTTAAAAAAATCTCTGGAAGAGAAGTGGTTATAATTGAAGACATAGTTGATAGTGGCAAGACGATAACAGGATACACCAAACCTAACAAAGAGAAAGTACCTGGCTTACTTCAAGAGTTAGAGAAGTATAAACCATCATCGATTAAAGTAGTCAGCCTACTGTTGAAGAGGAATTCTGAAAGCAATGGCTTTGTTCCTGACTTTATAGGATTTTCAATCCCAAACGCGTTTGTTGTTGGATATGGACTTGATTATAACGAGCATTTAAGAGATATAAATCATATCTGCACAATAAGTTTATTAGGGGAACAAAAATATAAGGATATCTAAAAACGAAAAAGTATATAAAACCCAAAAACAAATTCTAAAACTATGAAAGAAGTTGAAGTAAAAATACTTGAAGTTGACAGGCCAAGGATTGAGAATAAATTAATAGCTATCGGCGCAAAGAAAATCTTTGATGGAGAAATAAATGCTATTCTGCTAGACTTTAACAATAAGAGTATAAGTAGACAAAAAAACATTCTTAGACTGAGAAAAGAAGGTGAAAAATCATTCCTAACACTTAAAAAATATCGTCATATGAAGAAAGCGAAGGCTTGTGATGAATATGAGATAAAGACATCAGATTTTGAAACCACAAGAAAAATATTGGAATTGCTTGGGTTGAAAAAGATTGGAAAAATTGTGAAGCAAAGAAAATCATACATACTTAACAATGCAAAGTTTGAATTTGACAAGTACAAAAAAGATTACAACTTTGTTCCTGAATTCTTGGAGATAGAAGCAAAGGACTTAAAAACAGTTTTTAAGTATGTGAAAGTGCTTGGGTTCAACGAAAAAGACTGCAAGCCTTGGAGTACAAAAGAAGTTGTTGAACACTATCAAAAGAAAAGACTACGAAAGAAAAATTCAAAAAAGAAGACAAAGAAATAAGTCTAAAAAAATATTAGTTCTCGGTTTTGAAATGTTTTTTTTCTGATGCATTATCAAAAATCATCATCACTCCAGCAACCAAGAATATGACTACAGTGATAGTCACACCAAGCAATAAATCCAGTAGAAGCTTATCTCCAAACAAGAATATTTCTCCATTCCACAAGTGATCAACCACTCCAAATACTGCTCCACCAAGAAGCAGCTGATTCAACAATCGATGATACTTATCATTCCTAAAAGAAGGAATCTTCTTTCTCATAAAGAAATGTATTATTGCTGCAAGAGCAGGCACTGTGTAGCAACTCATAAAAATTCACTTCGAGTATAAAACAGCAATAAAAAGTAGCTCTTATATGTTTTATGTTAAGCTCACTCTAAAAATTTATGGCCGTTCTTGTATGCTTGTTTAATTTTTAACTCTATATCTAGTATTAATGCATGAGCGTTTCTTATATGATTCTCAATCTCTGGCTTCCACTTTTCTGGTTTTTTATGTGTAGAATTTAGAGAGCTAAGAACACTTACGGCTTTTAACAAGTGTTGTCTGTACAATTTTAATTCTGCAATCTCTATTTCTCCAAGTTCAACTTCTTTTTCAATTGCATCTAAATGGTTTTTTATAATCTCACACGCTTTCTTATGATCAGTTTCATTAAGAACGTCAATCAAAGTTTTATGAAAAAAGCTCATGTTTAAAACCTCCTAATAACAAATTTGTTTAATATTAAAAAACTAGTATATATAGTTTGCTTTTTTTAGTAGTTTATCACTCTTGGCAGCACTATCTGTCCTTCGTTCTCATCGCCTAAGAATTCTACTTTTGCATCTAGGAATAATCTTCCGGTAAAAGCTGATATTATCGAGTTTAACTCTTCTTGGGTGTAGTTTCTTCTTTCAAGGTTTATCTTGTAAATCTTTAAGAATCGCTTGACATCAGCGTAGTTGTCTTTTTTGGAATTCTTATCAACTCGTAAAACCCGTTTGGAAAAGTTTCTATTACTAAGAATCCTTTGCTTTGAAAATGGTTCTTAAGACCTATTCCCCTCATGACGACTTGCTCTACTGCAAGGAGTCCTATTGGATATCGAAATTTTAAGTTTCTCTTGCTTAACTCTTGCTCAGCTTTTCGGATATTACCTTTTTCAGGCAGAGATAAAGGTGAACCTATAGCTACAATGTCAGGCCTGAAAGCTTCAACTTTCTTTATTAACTCTTCATCACCATCAAGCTTAATAACATCATCTAATGTTTCTGTGAGGAAGCATACAGCTACGCTTCGCTCGTTTCCAGGCATTAGTTCTAAACCGACTATTTTCATCTTAAAACCTTATGACGTCATCTTTAGAGATTTTCGTTTTCTTAACAGTACCATTTGGTAGCTCTATTAAGTATTTAATTCTTTCCTTTGACGTGTAAAAAGTGAATGGTTTAAAGCTTTCTTTAACTTCAACCACTCGCTTTTTTTCATCCAAGAAAATGATGTCTATAGGGAAGAATACAAATAGCATGTGAAGAGAAACCCTCTGAGACTTGTCAAAGAAGAAAACCAAGCCCTCATCTTTTATCCTTCTTGAGAACATCAAGCCTTTAGTCTTTGAAAGAATAGACTTGCACAGCTTTTTCTCTTTTGCTAGAACTGTTTTTTTAGTGGTGTTTTTAATCAATCTAAAAATGAAAATGGAGAAGGGAGTATAAAAAGTTTATCACTTCTTACAGTATCTCCGAATGTAGCTGTTTGCTACATGTAAAAATCTTTGATTTTTGAAAATATTTCTATTTTTGAATCTGTTTGTCTAACTTTTGTTTCGAACAACAGCTTTTTAG